>Ga0208646_1000254_pt1 | contig 37572 bp, 56 predicted proteins | sample AntAceMetag02UK8_FD_184762 | JGI IMG/M metagenome (GOLD analysis project Ga0208646, IMG submission 184762) | Saline lake microbial communities from Ace Lake, Antarctica - Antarctic Ace Lake Metagenome 02UK8 (SPAdes) (version 2) | ecosystem: Environmental > Aquatic > Non-marine Saline and... | reverse complement strand
ATGGTAGTTCTTTAGCAGGAGGATCTAGACTAATGACTGCTGTGCAAAATCGAAAAAATCTTTTGCCTAAAGAAAAATATGAAAATTTACAAAATGGTAAAACAATGAAAGTAAAAATTACTACTCTAGACTCTTTAATACAAGATGAAGTAGGATTAATACATTACGATACAGAAGGTTATGAAATTAATGCTATGCAGGGTTCTCTGTCCTTAATTAAAAAATATAAACCAATTATTATTTTAGAAAATATTAAAAATGAAGATACATTTATTCAAAAAAAAATTATACCGTTAGGTTATAAACAAGTATTTTCAGCAGAACAAAATGTTTTTTGGAGAGTAATATGAAAATTTCAAAACCAAACACCAAAGGCTGGTTAGGAAGATATGATTATAATCAGTTTGAAAACTATCAAATAGACGAGTACAATGACGCTGTATCGTACACTAAACAAAAAAGAAACGCTATAGATTTAGGCGCTAATTTAGGTATAATGTCAATCAGAATGTGTAAAGATTTTAATTATGTTCATGCTTTGAGCCACTGTTTCATACATATCTTAAAGAAAATATTACAGCACAAAATTTAAAAATATATCCGTATGCTGTTGGAGAAAAAGAAAAGAAAGTAACCATGCGAGTTGGTCAATATCACTGCGGTGGCAGTAATATTATTGAAAACAAAACAGGAGCCTACTATGAAAAAGATGAAATTCTAGTTGTTACTGTAGATTCTTTTAATATAGATAATGTAGATTTAATAAAGATAGATGTAGAAAAATATGAATGGTATGCTATCCAAGGTGCAAAAAATACAATAGAAAAATATAAACCTGTGTTACTAATTGAACTACACAAAACCAATCCATTTTACAAAGAAATTTTTGAATATTTAGGAAATTTAGGTTACAATAATAAAAAAGCAGGTGATTTAGATTATATATTTTACTAAGATGAACATAATATTACAGCATTATAATGGTGAATTAGGTGAACTAGAAATAGCATCATCAAAAAATTTACAGAACTATGCACACAAAATAAATTGTGAATACAAATTGATTCGTGGAAAACCGTTTAGAGAACATCTCACAAATCCTTGTCAGAAAGTTTTTTGTATTGACTCTTCATTTGATCAATACGCAAATGTTTGTATGCTAGACATAGATGTTTTTGCTAACAAAAATTTAGATAAAAGTATTTTCGATATTGAAGGCAACAGTATTCACGTACCAACACAAACCCGTTTGAAAACAGAACTGATTGCTAAAAAACGCTTACAAAAAAAAAGTTTATACTGGGCAGGTTCAGTGTACAAGTTTTCTTTACAAGAACGTAAACAACTGAGAAGTGTTATGCCAGTCAGTGATGATTGGATGAGCCTGTACAATGCTCCATACAACTATGAAGACGAAGGCATATTGGCAGAATTGGCACACAAAGCAAAATTAAAACCTAATTATTTTGGATATGAATGGAGTCAATGCAGTTTCCAACCCAATCCTGAAAAAGCAAAAATGATTCATATAAGAACAAAAATTTCTCCCAACGGACCTAAACGCACTAAATTAGAAAATTATAAAGAATTAGTGTTCAAAGAAATACTATGAACATAATCTTACAACACTGGAATGGCGAGTTGCCCATGTGGGCACAATTAGCCAGACAATCTTTAGAAAAATATTGTAAAAAAATTGGTTGTGATTATGAACTTGTCACAGGATATCCATTAGGAAAAGAACACGGCCCTTATGCTCAAAAATTAGTTTATTTAAATGAGAAATATGATTGTTACGATCAAACTTTAATGCTGGATATGGACACTGTGGCAACCAATGTTTATCAAAATGTATTTGATATTGATAAAATTGGCGTATTACATTCAAGAGCAATGGGCGGCACTTCAGCAACCGTTAAAGGAGGTAAAGCATTGTTCAAACAAAATGAATATGTATTTTTTGGCAATTTTATCAAACTAAATTTAATGCAAAGACAAAAATTACGTTCTTGTTTGGATTTTTCTTTTTTTGAAAAATCCGTCACCGATTTCTACGCAGGTGATGAAATTATTTTACACTATCTTTTACACAAATCTAAAATATTAAAGTCAAACAACCCATCAGAAGTGTGCATGAGAAGAGACGACACACTTACGCCTAAAGTTGATAATAGATTAGATAGAAAATTTTGTAACTTGCCTGAAGACTCAGATGTCGATGCTTCAATTATACATTTTTGCAGTCATAGAAAAAAAGATATATCAAAATTTATAAACTCACTTAACAACGAAAAATAAATATAGAATATGATGCACGGAGAAAATAAAGAAACCGAACAAGTTCTTGAACGCATTCCGAATGATAAAATTGGTGTAGAAATTGGTGTTTGGAAAGGCGAATCCAGTGAAAAATTTTTATTAAAAAGTAAATTCATGCATCTTGTAGATCCTTATCATGTAGATCCTTATTTAAAATCAAAAGAATTCAATACCGACAAACAATTTATAAAAAGATACAAAACACTTGTAAAATCAAGTAATTTAAATGATTTTCAAACGTATTATGAAAGTATTTTTCAGAGTGTGGTTAAGAAATTTCAAAACAAACCAGTAAAAATTCATCGTTGTACAAGTGACGATTTCTTTTCAAATTTCAAAGAAAAAGTAGATTGGATATATGTCGATGGTTCGCACGAATACAAACAGGTAAAACAAGATTTTAAAAATTGTTTAAAAATATTAAACACGAATGGCAAAATTTTTGGTGACGATTATCTTCGAAAGCCTGGAGTGAAACAGGCTGTAGATGAGTTTGTAAAAGAAAATGGATTTCAATTAGACAATTATTTCCGTAATCAATTTGAGATAATGATATAATGAAACTTTATCAATACAAAAACTATGAGGAATATAAACAAGCACAAACAAAAGCCAATATTCAAAAAATTGTAAATGTGTGGATCAATGAGTCTACAGTAAATAAGATTAAATCATTTTTTGTCAGCGAATGTAAAGATATTTTATGCCATGGAGTACGCAACGCAAAAGAAATAGTGTTTTTTCAAAAACATTTTACAAAAGCGAATGTTATCGGAACTGAGATATCTACCACTGCTTCTAAATTTAGAAATGTTGTTGAATGGGACTTTCATAATATCAAAGAAGAATGGAAAGATAAATTTGATATAGTTTATTCTAATAGTTGGGATCATTCTTATGATCCTGTCAAAAGTCTTACAACTTGGAAAGAACAATTGAAAGAAAAAGGTTTAATGTTTATTGAAGTTGGAATTACTGAAAAAGATAATAAATCTACTATTACAGATCCATTAGAAATTAATGACGATGAAATAAAAAATTTATTGAGTGAAAATAGTTTAACTCTCCAAGATACATTTATAACAAGTGCTTTAAAAAATGGCACTAAAGCCAAAGTATATGTTATTAAAAAATGAAAGCATTCATAATAACATTAATGAAAGATGTCTGGAGTTTGTCATATGCTGAACGTTGTTTGCAAAGTATTCAAGACACAGAAAGCGAGATTGAAGCCACACTGTTCGATGCCACAACTCCTGAAACAATTTTTCCTGTTGCATGGACTTGGCCCACAGGCAAGAAGATCACTTGTTCAAAAACAAATTTATTGTTAACACCCTACAAAACATATGACAATAATAAACGTATAGCCGCGGCACAAAGTCATTACAAACTCTGGAAACATTGTGTTGGTATTAATGAACCTATTATGATATTAGAACATGATGCAATATTCACACACAAATTTGAAGCACCTAGTACAACTTTAAATGTAGGAGCATACAGCATAAATGATCCTAAGGGTGCAACATTCAAATCAAAAGACTATTCCAATAAATTAAAAGAAGGATTCAACACAGTGCCTTGGGTAGCACCAGAAAATATTCCTCAAGGACTGCCAGGACATTCGGCTTATGTGATTACACCCTGGGCGGCTCGAAACATAATTGAAAAACAAGACAGCATAGGGTGGTGGCCCAACGATGCCATAATGTGTAAACAATTATGTGAATGGTTGTATGTGTACAAACCTTTTTTTACCAAAACACAAGGCGTCAAATCTACCACTTCACTGTAAATTTGCCAATAAATATTTCAAACAGTAAAAAGGAATCCACGAATGAAAATTTTAGTAACAGGACATGACGGTTTTATAGGCTCTCAACTAGTAAGGAGATTAGAACAAGACAATCATGAAATTGTTGGCATAGACAAAAAATCAGACACAGACATCAATTCAAGCGAACTGCCTGATGTTGACATGGTAATCCATCTAGCAGGCATCGGTGGCGTTAGAGAATCAATGAAAGATCCAAAAAAATATTGGGACAACAATGTGGAAGGCACAAAAAGAATATTAGCACACTATCAAAACACCAGAGTGCTGTTTGCCAGTTCCAGTTCACAATACGATCCTTGGAGAAATCCGTATGCGGCATCTAAACATGTAATAGAATATATTCCACACCCAGATTGTGTAGCAATGAGATTCCACACAGTGTATTCAGACAAAGCAAGATCAGGCATGTTCTTTGACAAGTTACAACAAGGCACGTTGGAATATGTTACAGAACACACAAGAGATTTTGTTCATGTGGAAGATGTTTGTGAAGCAGTTGTTTGTTTGATGACGTCTGACTTCAAAGGACCTATAGATGTAGGCACAGGAGAAAGTGTAAACATTGTGGACATAGCACCCGGCTTGCCTATAAAAGAAGGCATGCCTGGAGAAAGACCACACACCTTGGCAGATCCAACAAAAATTAAAGCATTGGGTTGGCAACCAAAGTGGAGTGTAAAAAAATTCTTAGATTCAGAAGGATTCAAACACAACATAAAATAAATTATGAAAGTTTTCGTAGGCTATGACACCAGAGAAGATATTGCATATCAAGTTTGCGAACATTCAATATACACACATTCATCAGATGCAGAAGTACAGCCATTAAATCAACAAACACTACGACAAGACAAGTGGTACTGGAGAGAGTTAGATAAACTAGCATCAACCGAATTTACATTTACAAGATTTTTAATACCAGCATTAGAAAATTATAAAGGGTGGGCATTGTTTTGTGATTCAGACATAATCTTTTTAAAAGATATCAAAGAACTTTTCAGTCAAGCAGATGACAAATATGCTGTGATGTGTGTTAAACACGATTACACACCCAAACCAGGAATGAAAATGGACGGGCAAAAACAAACTGTGTATCCAAGAAAAAATTGGAGTTCTGTTGTGCTGTACAACTGTGGACACAAATCAAACGAAAAATTAACAGTGGATTTAGTAAACAATCCTAATTATGATGGAGCATATTTTCATAGATTTTCATGGTTGAAAGACGAAGAAATAGGCTCGCTGGATCACAGTTGGAATTGGCTTGTGGGTTGGTACAAAACTCCACAAGATGGTGAGCCCAATGCCTTGCACTACACGGAAGGCGGACCTTGGTTCAAAAATTATCGTAATTGCGAATACGGTGATGTTTGGAAAAAATACCTTAACACAATGATGAACAGTGAATGATATGCACTATTACTTTGATGGACAGGATGAAATACTACAACATTGGAACAGAGGATTAGGTGCTCATTACCTTCCATGGGAAAATATTAAAAGTACACCAATAGAAAACACAGTTAGTTTTAGAAGTCTTGCCAAAAGAAAAATAATCAAAGAGTGTATAAAAACAGGTAGACCATTTTATTACATCGACACAGGATATGTGGGTAATCTTATAAAAAAGAAACTGTATCATAGAATTGTAAAAAATGATGTGCAACACAGTTTGGTGTTTGACGTGCCTGACGATCGTTGGAGAAAGATACAATCAAGAAGTCCTGAATTAGAATTTGTTGAATGGCGTAAAAATCACAAAGGTAAAATTTTGTTAGTTGTGCCAAGCGAAAAACCTTGTAAATATTACAACATCAGCAGAGACCAGTGGGTCGATGAGACCATAAACACATTAAAAAAATATACTGATAGAGAAATTATTATAAGAGATAAAGGCAAAAGGTATCAGAGAGTTGGTGGAGGCAGTGTGCCAAAATTCTTAATCAAAGAAAAAATTTATGCCACAGTAACATATCAATCCATAGCGGCTATTGAAAGTGTGTGTGCAGGTGTGCCAGCATTCACTATGGAAAAAACTGCGGCAGACAGTGTAATATCACAGGATTTAAGTAAGATAGAATCACCATTTTATCCAAACAGAGACCAAGTACACAAATGGCAACATTGGTTGGCATACTGTCAATATCATATCAGTGAACTTGGTAGTGGTCAAGCAGTGCGGATAATGAAGGAACACGGACTATTATGATAAGTGTTGTAGGTTATATGAAAGTTATTCCGCCTGGAAATAAAAAACCACAAAAGCCTTTGATAATAAAAAACTTTATTGAAGGTGTGAATAGATGCGGAGATAAAGGGATAATAAGTAATTCTTGGACAGTGATTCCAGCAGATGTTTCTGTGTTGCAAGGATTTGTACATCAGCAACCTCAAAAACACAGACATCTCATGTTGAGAAAAACTGTGTTTGAACAACAGCAAAAAAGAAACAAACGCACCATGATTGTGGATTCAAGTTTATTTTTGTATGCTGATCCTACTCAATCAAAAAATTATTTACGTTATGGTTATGATGGAATCTTTCCTAACACAGCAGAATATTGTTATGATAATCCAGATCCATTGCGTTGGGAAGTAATTAAAAAAGATCTAGGTATAGATTTAAAACCTTGGAGATTGGGCGGAGGCAAATATATTTTAATCTGTTGTCAAAGAGATGGCGGATGGAGCATGGGAGGATTAAAAGTGAATGTTTGGTTGCAACACGCAATTCAACAAATAAGAAGTTTTACAAAAAAAGAAATTAGAATAAGATTTCATCCAGGAGATAAATCATCTAAACAATGGGTTTCTCTTGTAAGACAATGGATAAACAGTGGACAATCAACTTATCAAAACATTGTGATCAGCGGTGCTAAGAATTTAATAGACGAATTTGCTCATGCTCATGCTGTTGTTGGTCATAATTCAAGTCCAACTGTGGCATCAGTGATAGAAGGTATACCCACATTGGTAACAGATCCAGATGGTGCTCAAATCAAAGGTGTTAATTTAGAAAAATGGCAAGATATAGAATCTCCTAAAGAGTTTGATAGAGAACTATGGATCAGACGCATAGCACAGATCCATTGGACCTTGGACGAAGTAAAACAAGGTTTAGCATGGAAACATTTAAGGAATTATGTAAAATGATTACTGCATTAACAACATTTCATAAAGCAGGATTAGACTTGTACGGACAAAGATTCATAGACAGTTTTGCAAAAAATGTTGATAAGAAAATCAAATTGTTAGTGTATGCAGAAAATTGTACACCTGTAAATCCAGACACAAATCAAATAACAATTATAGATTCAAAAGAATTAGTTAAGTTAAATCAATTTAAATCACGTTGGGGCAATGTGCCTAAAGCAAATGGTGAATGTCCGTTTCCGGAAAAACGTCCAAGAGATCATCATAAAAAATTTAAGTGGGACGCAGTACGTTTTGCTAACAAAGTGTATGCAGTGTTTGACGCTGTTGAAAGAAATAACGACAAGTGGACAGTGTGGATTGATGGAGACACATATGTGCATTCCCCTATCAATTACGAACAATTTCAACAACTACTTCCAAGCGATAAGTGGATAACATTTGTTGGAAGAGGTAAAGGATCACAAACTTGGCCCGAGTGTGGATTTTATGGTTTGAATACTGAACACGATACTTGTAAAAAATTTTTAAATGAATTTGAACGTATGTACCAAGATGCAGACAACGGAATATTCAAACTAGATGAATGGCATGACAGTTATGTGTTTGGTAAGATACTAAATCAGTTAATGCCTATAGATAAAAACTTTCATGATTATTCTCAAGACATATATAATAAAACTGCCAAAACAGGTGGCGGTGGACACCCTTTAATTAATTCTGTATTAGGAAACTATTTTGATCACATGAAGGGCGATAGAAAAAACAAAGGCAAAAGTCAAAAGAAAGATCTGTTGTCTACTCGTGCAGAATCATATTGGAATGAAGTTTAGTTTATTCACAGACAACGGTCCATTAAACAGTCCATTAGTTTGGGAGGCTGTGAAGTCTGGGTTACAACGATTAGGGCACTCTGTAGACGAAAATAATTTAGACACAGATGTTCCTGTGATTTGGTCATTGCTATGGCATGGTAGAATGATGAAAAATAAACCTATTTGGGATAAATTCAGATCTCAAAACAAAAATGTTCTAGTGATAGAAGTGGGTGGAATAAAAAGAAACACAACTTGGAAAGTTGGAATAAACGGAATCAATAGATCAGCAGATTTTGGACCAGCCAACAACGACAGTCAAAGAGCACAACAATTAGGTATCGAATTAAGACCATGGAGTACAGACGGAGAACACATACTGATTTGTTTACAACACATCAAAAGTGAACAGTGGAAAGATATGCCTGCATTGGATCAATATGTAATCGATACCGTAAAAAATATAAGACAACACACAGATAGAAAAATTATAGTCAGACCTCACCCTAGATGTCCTTTAAAAAATTTGCCTGTGCTTGATAACGTTGGTTACGAGATTCCCAAACAGATTGCTAACACATATGACGATTTTAATTTAAATTTTACCAATGCTTGGGCAGTTGTAAGTCATAGCAGTAATCCCGGTGTTCATGCTGTACTCAATGGAATACCTGCTTTTGTAAGCGAACAAAGTCTAGCATACGATGTTGCAAACACAGATTTTAGCACCGTTAACAGCCCAAAGACCCCTAATAGACAGCAATGGCTCAATGATTACACACATACTGAATGGACCATTGAGGAAATTGCACAAGGCATTCCATTTTCTAGATTGACTTTTTAACCAAAATCCTTTATACTATTGGTATGCGTTCAATTACCATAGAAGAGTGTTTAGAAGCAATGGCGGGACTTACTGTCAATGCTACTGTGACTCCTGCTTTTATTGTGTTGGACAGAGATAAAAAGATCATTTTCGACATAGCAAAAAAGGTTTTCAAAGGATCAGCATTAACTGATAGACAACTGGAAGCAGTAAAAAAAATATTAATCACACGATACAAATCCCAATTTAAGATACGTGGTATAGATTTAGAAAACAGTGTGAACAATCTTAGACAACCATTAAGACACTTGGATAGAACCGAGTACATGCGATTAGAAGAAGGCTCTAAATATTTAGAACCGTTTTGGTCAGGATTTACACCACAAAAAGTGATTGTGACTAGATTTCCATTCAATATGACATATTCAAAAACTATCACAGAAGTTAAGAAATTACTAGGTCCCACAATTAGTAGATACTATTCACAAAAATTAAAAGACAAATACATACTGCCTTACACAGAAAAAGTTACACACAGACTTTTAACCAAATTTAAAAACAAAATAAAAGATATAGATCCGGTATTGCTTGATGTGTATGATCAATGCGAAAAAATTTATAAAAAGTCCGATCAGTATGTGCCAGGAATTTATAATTATCAAATTAAAAACAGTTCCGAAACTGTAACAAAGTATCATCAAGAATATTTTGGTGATCCTGTTAAAGAAAATTTGTATCTGTATTATGATAGAAAAGAAAAATTAGGATTAAAACACTTTGACCAAAAAGAATTAGCACAGTCAACACACAGTTTATCTGCATTAAGTAAAGCAATATTGGAACGACAGTGGCCTCGAATAAATTTAGATTTAAAAAAATGGCCCATGGAACAAGTAATCGAAACCATTACAGAATTGAGAAGATTTCCGTTACTGGTAATTATTAGCGGTTCCACTGAAAAAGAATGTCTAGCAGATTTGCATAGCACACACAAACTGTTTAAAAACATTGTACCAAATAATGAAATTGCGGTGATGGCAAGATGCAAAAACTCAACAACTTTTGGTAAAGAATTTAATGACTACATCAAAGATAATCAATTAAATAATTCACTTGCAAAATCAACAAAAATAGTGTATATTACTAGTAAGAAGATTCCAAAGCCATTACTGACATCTGAATGGGAATCAGAAGCAGTACTAATTTGTGATAACACTAGAAATTATTCTAAGGTAGACAAATACGTTGGCACAATTGATTTACAATTACAAATCAATGGTCAAGATAGTTTTTGGAGTCAAGTTCATTTTGGAGCAGACACTGTATGAGATGTAAAATTATAATCACAGACGAAGTCAATGTAAAAATTGAAGGATTGCCTGTTGATGTTAGAAGAAAGATTGCTAACAAACTAAAATTTTCAGTTCCTTATGCAAGGTACTTACCACAATACAAACTGGGACGATGGGATGGTAAGGTTGGTTTCTTTGGTTTAGGTGGTAATGGATACGTTAATCATTTGGATAAAATTATAGAATATCTTAACGAATCGGGTGTTGAGATAGAAGAAGTAGATGACAAAAGAGAAAAGTTTGATTTAACATTTGATAAAGTTACTAAAGATTTTTTTGCAAGTAAGTCGTGGCCCAAAGGTCACATATGCGAAGGTCAACCAATCGAACTGAGAGATTATCAAGTTGATGTAATTAATAATTTTATTAAAGAACCACAAAGTTTACAGGAAGTTGCCACTGGTGCTGGTAAAACAATCATCACAGCGGCATTGAGTAGTATATGCGAAAAATTTGGACGTACTCTAGTAATTGTGCCCAACAAAGGTCTTGTGACTCAAACAGAAGAAGATTATATTAATGTTGGTTTAGATGTTGGTGTTTACTTTGGAGATAGAAAAGAATTGAACCGTACACACACAATTTGTACTTGGCAAAGTTTAAATGTTTTAGATAAAAAATCTAAAGCAGGCGAGTCTGTTTTGACATTGTCTGATTTTTTAGAAGGTGTTAAAACTGTTATTATAGACGAAGTTCACCAAGCCAAAGCAGAAGTTCTTAAAAAATTATTAACACAGCATCTAAAAAATGCTCCTGTAAGATGGGGGTTAACAGGCACAGTGCCTAAAGAACAATTTGAATTTCAAAGTATATTAGCAAGTATAGGTCCTGTTGTTAATCAAATATCAGCAAAAGAATTGCAAGACAAGGGTGTATTATCTACATGTCATGTGAATGTTGTACAACTGATCGATACCGAAGTTCATACAAATTATCAAGAAGAATTAAAATACTTGGTCACTAATGAAAAAAGAATAGAATACATTGGCAAGATGATTAATAAAATTAAAAGCGGAGGAAACACTCTTGTGTTGGTTGATAGATTAACAGCAGGAAAGAGCTTGAGCGAAATAGTAGATGATAGTGTGTTTATTCAAGGAGAAACCAAGTTAGTAGATAGAAAAGAAACTTACGATACAATCAAAGAAGGCACTAACAAAGTTATCATAGCAACTTATGGTGTAGCCAGTGTGGGTATTAACATACCAAGAATATTCAATCTAATATTAATTGAGCCAGGCAAGTCGTTTGTTAGGGTGATTCAATCAATTGGAAGAGGCATACGTAAGGCAGAAGACAAAGACTTTGTGCAGATATGGGACTTAACTTCAAGTTGTAAATTTGCTAAAAGACATTTAACACATAGAAAAAAATTTTATAAGGATGCAAATTATCCTTTTACAATAGAAAAGTTGGATTGGACAAAATGAGAATAGCAGGAGCACAAATACCAGTAACAAATGATGTGAAAACAAATGCTGAAGCAATAATGAAAGCATGCGAATGGGCAGTGGAAAACAAAGTAGATTATTTGTTTACACCTGAAACATCATTGAGTGGATACAACACACCAGCATTTACTTTGAACACTTGCAAAGAAACTGAAGATGCAATGGCAAAATTAGTAGAGTATGCTTCAAGCAACAAGTTGGGATTGATCATAGGAACACTTTGGTTGGACGACAAAGATAAAATTAATGGTGCTTACTTTGGATTCAAATCAAATCAATTAAGATTTTACAATCAAGAAGGAGAATACATTGGGTCTACGAAAAAAACTAAAATTGTAAGTTTTGATTCAGATTGTGAAAAAGAAACTAAAACTCCAGTTATTACACTTACAGCAGGAGAAGAAAAAATGAAAATTGGTGCTCTTATCTGTAATGATCTTGTAGGAAATTATTATTGGGGAGGAGAAAATCTTGCTAGTAAACTTAAACAAGAAGAAGTTGCTTTAATAATTCATGCCAGTAACACACAAAAAGATCAAGGCAAACACATCAAATTAATACATGACAAATTTCATGACGCTTGTATGCAGTTTGTATCATATGCCACTAACACACCAATATTAAGTGTTGATAATCCTTGGCATATACATGGCTCAGAGTCAGAAGACGGTACATCGTTTACATCAGGAATTTATCTTCCATTAGAGGCAAAATATCAGGCACCCAACACAGGCACACACTACTTTTATTACGATCACAGCAACATAACTCATTCATTTATGGAAGGAACAAACAAATGAAAATATTAACAGTGGAAAATACTCCATACGATCTAGACAAGATGCCGCACACAGTATCAGACGATATGGCATTCAGTGTGTTAGATAACAGTAATCCAAAAGAACCAGATTTCTTTTTCTTGCCATTAATTTACATTGAATCTTTCAATGCTCCAGCAATAGTTTTAGATATTGGTGGTAAAGAGATTACTATGCCATTGGACTGGAGCATAGCAGTGGGAGACAAAGAAGACAGTAGCACAGTTGAAGTTGTGCCGTTAACCAGTATTGCAGACAGAGGATTTTCAGCATTTATTTTTAATCCGTTAACTGGATTCAAAGCAGACTTTTTTGAAGTTAATGTTATAAATTTTTACAACGATGTTAAATGGTATTTTCCAAAAATAAAAAATAATCAACTGCTATCAATACCGTTAACAAATACAAAAAAACCAGATTGTGCTTTTTTTGTAAAAGATATTTCAAGACAGTGTGAAAGTATAGAATACACGTCATTATTATAATGCCAAAAAAAAAAGAACCTGCAATGATTTACGAGAGTCCCGATGGCGGAGCAACAGTGTATGCACGACCAATTAATGGCAAAGGTGAGCGAGTGTTGATTGAAGAACCAAAATACCCAGACTGGCATTTGACAGAATTAGAGATAAGCCAAGTTGTAGATTATGCATCTGAAGGAAACAAGTCTTTACAAATACAGTTAAAGAAGTTAAAATTAATATATAATTTAATTAGAGAAGACAGATGGTAAACAACACTAACAAACTACCTTTAAAAGATATATTGGCGGCTATCGACATGAATGCTAAAAATGTATGGAACGACTTGTCTGATGACGAACGCAAACAGGTATCGTTTTATCTGTTGAACAGATATGCCAGTGCTATCAAAGGTACATCAGAAGAAAAACAATTACAAATATTTAAAACAAATCAGTATTACAATAAACATTTTTTTACATTATCCAAACACAAAAAACTATTATGGTATTTGCTTTGCATGACTGCTAATGATACGAAATCAATAAAATATCACGAATGGATTGGATACAAACAAAAAGGTAGTAACAGTACAGCAAAAGCAATGAAGTTTTTAGAAAAATTATATCCATCTAGAAAACAAGACGAATTAAGATTACTGGCAAGCATCAACTCAACTAAAGAATTAAAACAGTTAGCAGAAGATTTAGGAATGACGAAAGAACAAATTAAGAAAACATTTTAATGATTGAAAAATTATATTCGTGCAAATATTGTAACGCAAAGTTTGCCAAAGAAAAAACATTGACTGTGCATATGTGTGAACAAAAAAGAAGATTCACACAAAAAGACGAACGCAGAGTACAACTAGGATATCAAACGTTTGTAAGATTTTATGAATTGTGTCAAAAATCTAGTAAACCAAAGTCGTATGAAGACTTTTGTAAATCTGCTTATTACTCAGCATTTGTAAAATTTGGCAGTTTTATTAGTAATGTTAAACCGTTGTATCCAATGAAATACATCGATTATGTTGTGACATCTGGTGTAAAATTAGATCACTGGTGCAGAGAGGAAATGTATCTAAAATATGCAGGTGATTTGATTTTGAGAGAACCGGTTGAAACAGCCATGGAAAGATCAATTAAAACAATGATGGATTGGGGAGATGAAAAACAAGCACCGTGGGGAGATTATTTTAGATATGCAAGTCTAAACAGAGCGGTGATCGATGTTAAAGATGGAAAAATATCTCCTTGGTTAATATTAAATTGTAAAAGCGGTAAAGAAATGATGAGGAAGTTTAATGATGAACAGTTGCAGATTATATATCCAGTTATGGATCCGTCACATTGGGCACTTAGGTTTAAGAGATTACCTGCTGATGTTGAAATGGTGAAAGAAGTTATAAAGGAGGCAAAACTATGATCAAAGAACACAACGTTGTTCCATTGTTTGGGATACCACTTTGTCAAACACAAATACAACCTTACGAAGAAAGTGAAAAGTTTTTAAAAGAAAAAATAGAATACGTTGAACGATCACACAAAGTATCATACATATCTAAAGATGATTATGTACTAGATAATGAAAACTTGATGCCACTCAAAAATGAAATTGAAACACAGGTAAGCGAATTTATGCACGGATATTTAGACATACACGAAAAACATAAATTTGTTATCACAACAAGTTGGTGTAATAAATATGAACATAACCATTTTATACAGGAACATTATCACAGTAACAGTTTAGTATCTGGAGTATTATTTTTATCAGACTGCCAAGACACAGCAAATATTGTGTTTCACAAAGATAAAAATCATACAAATATTTTTACAGACACAGTTAAACTGGATCACAAAGATGAATTTGATTATGTTAATAAAAGAAGTTATCTTTATCATCAATCTAAAATGGCAATTAGTCCAAAGAAATGGGATTTAGTTATGTTTCCAAGTTTTTTAAATCACAGTGTTGAAGCCAACACTAGCACAACTAATGTGAGATACACAATGTCGTTTAATGTTTGGGTTAAAGGTGAAATAGGTGGCGGACACAGTAAATTGGTATTATAATGTTTGATGTAGATATAGACTTTGCAGATAGAAACGTGTTATTAGAAAAACTAAAACACAGAGTTGCTAAATTAGAAAGTGGAAAAAAACACAACACAGGTGTTTACTTCACAGAGATTCCACATGATCCTGCAACTAATCTATCTACTTTAGATTATGAAACTGCTGAAAATAGAAAATATTTTAAATTGGATTGCTTGAATGTTAGTATCTATAAAGATGTCAAAGACAATGATCATTTGATCAAGTTGATGACAACAAAACCAATGTGGGAATTGTTAGAAGCGAAAGAATTTAGTGATCAAGTCTTTCATTTAAACGGACATAATGAAATATTAAAAAAATTAAAACCAAAAAATATAGAACAATTAGCGGCTGTGTTGGCAATAATACGTCCAAGTAAACGGTATCTTTTACACAAAGATTGGAACACAATAATGCAAGAAGTATGGACAAAGCCAACAGATGACAAATACTTCTTTAAGAAATCTCACGCAACATCATATGCATTCGCAGTAGTGGTACACATGAATCTTATCTGTGAACAATTAACTTGATTATTTAGGTTTACGAACTAGTTGAACTGATTTTCTCTTACTTCGGTTCATAGCAAGATTGCTAAGACTTGTGATAGGACCTATCTTTACATTGACATCTTTCGTGTTCATCATCATCAAACACTCGCGAAATTTGACTAATTCTTTACGTAAAAATATACCCATTGGAATCATTCTGTTGCTTTCCCACCACCAGGTTTGACATAAACTCATAAACTCTTCCTTGTCATCTGCATGTATTTCTTCGTACACATAAATGGAGGTGATGGCGTTATCTTGGTTGTTGATTACCCCAACATACTCTTTTCCGCCGTATTCGACGACTGAGATAAACGGAAAGTTCTTTTCGATGTCGTTTAATAGCATTTTAATATCAATAAATACATAAGATTATGCAACTTGTTTCGAAATATTTATTAAATAACAATGTAACTCTTACCGCAAACCTGGCAGGAGAAATAACGGAGTATAGATCAGTGTATCAAAGAAATTTAAACATCGCTAAAGGGATAGACAACCCAATTCAGTTCAATGTGCTTAATGCAGATCAGAAACCTGTATCTATATTGAACACATATACGCCCAAGTTTCAATTGTATGATGAAAATAACAGATTAATAGTATCAAGAGACGGTGCTGTGATTGAAACTTCTACTCCCAGCAAAGTGGGACATTTCACAGTTACAATAACAGAAAATGACTTATTAAACACTAAATCACAATACATGCACTACACAGTGTATCTACAAAAAACTTCTGATTCAACAAAAACTATATTGCACAGTGGTGTAAATTTTGAAAATAAAGGCACAGTGTACATCAGCACAGAAGAGTTCCCAGGTCCAGTTGACTCGTACTCTGTGACAACATTCATCGAAGACAACCCGGGTTCGGGTGTGTTCGTTTCAGAAACAGTAACAGCAGAACCAACCATAAATGGTAATTCAGCACTGCACACTGTGGCTTATTATCTTGACGAAGCAGTTGGTGACATAGTTGTACAAGGCACCCTTGCCAATCAGATTGATGGAAACACATTTTGGACAGACATTAATACATTCGCATCCACAGATGCAAATAATTTGAAATATGTAAACTTCAATGGAGTGTACAGTTATTTGAGATTCAAACACACACTGACTTCTGGTAGTGTTACCAAAATATTAATTCGAAATTAATTGACTTTTATCACATTTTAACTTATAATAACAGCATGAACATTGTGCTTGACGTTTTACAAACTTATCTTCCTGCCAAAAGAAAACAAACACCTAGTGGTTGGGTGGCTTTTAATGCACCGTGTTGTGGACACAATGGAACAACTCCTGACACTAGACAAAGAGGTGGATTGATTGCTAAGGCAGACGAGAGTGTGAGTTTTCATTGTTTCAACTGTGGATTTAAAACAAGTTGGCGTATTGGGAGAAACTTATCTTATAAAATGAAAAAATTTATGAGGTGGTTGAATATGCCCGATGATGTAATCACAAAACTAGCACTTCAAGTTTTACAACAAAAGACAGATGATACAGGATTCAAGTCAATTGTCACACTTCCAAAATTTACAATTAAAGAACTTCCGCCCAAAGCAAAACCAATATACGAGTGGGCAACATACAAAGATTTAGAACCCAGTGGGGTTGATAAAGATTTATTTTCTGTGATGGAATACATTGCTAAAAGAAAATTAACACTCGATGATTATGATTTTTACTGGAGTCCCGAAGCAGGATTTAGAGATAGATTAATCATACCTTTTATTCATCAATCAAAAATTGTGGGATACACAGCCAGGAAAGTTGTGGAAAGCAAAGTGAAATATTTGTCAGAACAACAACCAGGATATGTGTTTAACACAGATGCACAAGATGATGATAGAAAATATATTGTAGCAATGGAAGGACCTATCGATGCTATTGCCGTTGACGGGATTGCGTTACTGGGTAGTGAAATTAAAGAACAACAATCAACATTGGTAAACAGTTTAGGAAAACATGTGATTGTGGTTCCTGACAGAGATGAAGCAGGACAAAAATTAGTTTGGGATAGTTTCGAAGCAGGCTGGAGTGTGAGTATGCCGGATTGGGACCAAGATGTCAAAGACGTCAACGATGCTGTGTGTAAATATGGTAGACTTCATACATTGTATACAATAATAAAGAATGCTGAAGATTCACAACTAAAAACTAAACTAAGGATGAAAAAATGGTTCGCATAAAGAATTTTTTAAAAAAAGCGATCTCAATTTTGTTTTTTCCTATCACTAAACTTGTAAACTACATCAAGTACAAGAAGAAGATTAGAGAATTGCAAAAGAGAGACCCGTTCATATACAAGTAGAATGTATTACGTTTTAGAAGGAATACATAAAGACCCAACGGATATGAAAACATTGGACAACAAAACAAAAAAGGAATATGGTCCTATGAATAAAATAAAAGCCAACGAGTTAGCAAAATCGCTGATTCAAAGAAACATTGATGACTTTTATCACAGAGCATGGGTAATTGAAAGATGATCATTTGGGGAATAACAGGAAATAATCACGATGCTAGTTTGGCAGTGATGGAATGGAAGGTAAAAGGATTAACGCCTAATTACCATCTTAGATTAAAATGGGCAGGCATGAGCAAAGATTTTAGTGGAGTTGCTGGAGATCCAACGTTGTGTCCTAAACTAATGGCAGAAGTAAGAGCAAATCCTAAATGGGCCTACCCTGCAAAGATTTATTTTTATGAAAAGCCTTGGAAGAAAACTATGAGACAACTGATTGCAGGACAAGGTTGGAAATGGAAAGAAAATGATATTAAAAAGTTTTTGGCAAAATCTGGTGTACACAATGTTCCTATAGAATATGTTGATCATCATCATAGCCATGCGGCATATGGATATTACACATCGGGATTTAAAAATGCGGCAGTTATTGTTTTAGATTCGATTGGTGAGTTTGAAACATTTACTATTTGGCACGGCAGAGGTACCAGGTTGGAGAAGAAGTACACACAACGTTATCCACACAGCATAGGTTTATTTTATTCAGCAATGACACAAAGATGTGGATTCAAAGCAAACGCAGAAGAATACAAATTAGAACAATTGGCGAAAAAAGGTAATTGGAGAAAGTATCATAGAATGATGATGGAAGAAATTATAGACACTAGAATGCCTTTCAAAACAAAAATAAATCTGCATAGAGGTTGTAATTGGTGGAGACCAGAATTAAACACAGAAGAAGACATGGCTGATCTAGCCGCAACTACACAGCACATTTTTGAACAAGTGTTGATGTGTGCAAGTTCGTGGATACAGATGCATATCAACACATCAAACATTATTTTGGTAGGCGGATGTGCATTGAATAAAACTGCTGTGAGTAAATTAAGTGCAGTTTGGGATGATATATGGGTGCCAACAAATCCTGGTGATCCTGGATCGTGTATAGGCGCAGTGTGTGCCAAATATCAAAAGCACATTGACTTTCACGGAGAAATGTGGTATAATAAGGACAATGGTGAAACAAAATAAAGACTACGGTTACGAGATACAGAAACTGTATCTTGAAATGATGTTGTGTGACGCAGAAACATTTGTGCGTTGTCAATCCATATTTGATTACACACTGTTTGATAGAAAACTTCAAGAAACAGCAGACTTTGTTAACAAATATGTAGCAGAATACAACTCATTGCCAACATACGACATTGTGAACAAGTCGTGCAATATTGAATTAAAGCCAGCAGAAAGTTTGACTGAAGAACATTTTAATTGGCTATTAGACGATTTTGAAACATTTATCAGACACAAAAGTTTAGAAAGAGCAATTTTAAAAAGTGCCGATATGTTAGAAAACGGCGAGTACGGTCCTGTTGAAGAATTGGTCAAGAAGGCAGTACAAATAGGATTACACAAAGATATAGGAACAGATTATTTTGACGATCCCAAAGCAAGATTGATGGGGTTGAAAGATCAAAATGGACAAGTGAGCACAGGCTGGACAACATTAGACAGAAAACTGTTTGGCGGATTTAACAAAGGTGAACTTAACATTTTTGCTGGTGGATCAGGAGCAGGTAAGAGTTTGTTCCTTGCAAACTTAGGTTGTAATTGGGTATTAAATGGATTGAATGTTGCATACATAACTTTTGAATTAAGTGAAGCACTAGTAAGTATGAGATTAGATTCTATGCTGACTGATGTGCCTGCTAGAGAAATATTTAAAGATTTAGATGGTGTAGAAATGAAAGTTAAACTGCTTGGTAAAAAATCAGGCAAGTTTCAAATCAAATACATGAGCAGTGGTAAGAACACAAACGATTTAAGAAGTTATATCAAAGAATATGAAATTAAAACTGGCAGTAAACTAGATGTTATACTAGTTGACTATTTGGATCTCATGATGCCGATCAATAAAAAAGTATCACCGGCTGATCTTTTTGTAAAAGACAAATTTGTTTCTGAAGAATTAAGAAACTTATCAATGGAATTAAATGTAATATTTGTAACAGCATCACAGTTGAACAGAGGTGCAGTTGAAGAAATAGAATTTGATCATTCGCACATAGCAGGAGGGTTAAGTAAAATACAAACTGCTGACAATGTGTTTGGTATATTCACATCAAGAGCGATGCGTGAGCGTGGTAGATATCAAATACAATTAATGAAAACCAGATCATCTAGTGGTGTTGGTCAAAAGATTGATTTAGAATTTGATATAGACAGTTTAAGAATTAGAGATTTAGCAGAAGACGAGTCGGGACAAAATTACGGTAGTGGTGGTGGTAATAGTACCATATACAATTCATTGAAAAAAACTTCAACAGTTATAGAAGATAATGCAACTGATTCGCCAGAACCTCAAGAAAAAGTTCCTAATCCTACAAAGGGAGAGTCGTTGCACAAAGCCAATACAGATAATACAGATCAAACAAAATTAAGGGACTTTTTAAAGAACCTTGATGACGAATAAATCATACAAAAGAATAGTAATACCCAAAGGTTTAGACTTAGGAACCAGTAGACGTACCTGTCTTCAATTGGCAAATACAATCAGTATAAGATCTGGTTTAGAAATATTTTCAGATGTTGAAAATATTCAACAAGGAGATTTGGTAATACTTGGCGGTGTTGGTGGACATGATGGTTTTCAAAAGTATCATGAGTCTTTTCAAAAAAAAAATATTGATTATGTGAACGTTGAAAAAGGATATTGTAATTGGTGGAAACCGGTTTACTGGAGAGTTACATTCAACGAAAATCAAATTTTAGATATAAAAGGTGAATACACCAACGAGCGATTTGTCAAATTTAAACTAAAAATAAAACAGTGGCAAATGGGGGAACAAGTATACATCGTTGCTCCTAGTCAAAATGGATTAGAAGTATATGGCATTAAACAAAATGTAGATCAATGGATAGAATCCACTACACAAGAAATTAAAAAACACACAAACAGACCAATCAAAATTAGAAAAAAGATGCCTAAGAAAGCAAGAGGTTCAAGAGGTTTTTGTAATTCTTTAGAAAACATTTACTGTGTGGTCAGTTTACACACCATGGCAATGACCGAAGCACTACGAGAAGGATGTCCTGTAATCAGTCTTGTGCCAGGCTGTGTAAAAGATTACAGTGTAAACTCAATTGATAAAATTAACAACTTGTACTACCCAGAAAACAGACAATACCTGTTCAACTGTTTAACCAATTTACAATTCAACTCTGACGAATTAATATCCGGTGTTGCTTGGGACACCATGAGCAAACACTACGGAATCAGCATCAGCAAACAAGCCTAGAGGCGGACAGCAAAATTCCGCAAAGCGGTAACGCAGAAATTTCAAATCCGCGAAGCGGTAAGCACAGCGATTTCGGTAAGCAATTTTAATCTATGATTTTTCTTTTGACGCCTCGTCTTTTGACATCAAGTGTGCTACAATGTATTCCACCGTCCCAAAACAAATAGTGTCTCTGTGGTACAACGTGGCAGTCTATGTGTAAGGACTTCAGTTTTGCAAACAGTTTGGGTATGTGTCGTGCAAACACAATGTTGTTTCTGTCTATCACCAACACATTGAGATCAAAGCAAACTTCTTGACTGTAACCTCTCCAATTCTCCAAGTACTTGTCTATCCAAGCAATGTCCATTTTGTTTTTGGCTTCTGCATAATCTTGTACATATCTGTCCATTTTTAATTCAGGCAAACAGTCACTCACATCAATCGACTGTTTGTTGTGTAAGCATTGAGGCACCCATTCCTTGCCTGCGTGTATCACTGTGTCATCATCTATCATGATGAAGCCGTGGTCAATGTGACCAAAGCCATTGAATCTTGTGCCGGCATTGTGATGAAATTTATACTCACTCAGTTCACGTTTGCACCATTCTAAACCTGAAGTTGTGCCAGGTCCTTCGTGATTCACAATGATGGCATCGCCTGCTTTGTACATGGTGGCAGTGTGCCACAACACTCTGTCCATCAATTTTTCTTTGTAGGTTTTGTCGTTCACAAACCAATCATCTTGGTTGTTCAAGTTCATCAACATGGGTGCTGGTTGGCTGATCCAACGATGACCTTGTTGAAACAACTGTTCAAATATTCGGTAATAACTGACGGAGTCAAAGTACCTGTCTGTGTAACTGGTGTAGGTTTGTATCACAGTGTTGCCCATTACCAGCAAGGCATCTCTAGGCACAACAGGTGCTATGGGAAACTGCACATTGAACTCAGGCATCTGTGTGTGATCATGATGTTTGTACACATCGGGTCGCATGACTTCAATGTTGCCCTGTTTGAGAAAGTCCGCCAACTGATCCAGGTCTTGTTTGGTCTCTTCTAAAATTTTATTGAACTGCGAGGCATTGTGATTAGTCAACAAGTGACTGATTTGTTCTGGAGTGTATGTGTCTCCCACTATCACTGACTCCAACGGATCGTATTCTGTGTATATCATATGTTTAGATATTTTACGTGCATGAAACTTTGTAGGCTACGTCTTTTCACATCTGGTGTCACAATCTTTGTCACAGCATGATACAGGTCTTCATTGTTGATCACAATTCTGTTGCCAATGGGTTCTAGATACTCACCTTTGTCAGCATTGTCTTGTTTGAATAAAAATAATCCTCCATCTTGAAATTCCCAAGTGTCATTAAGAAAAAAGGTCACACCCACATAATCTATGTCTTGTTTGTCCCAAGGTAGGAATCTGTCTTTGTGCCAAGTGCTCACATAGGGATATTTCATTTCATGATAACGCAGTGTGTGGTCATGTCCTGTGAGTAATTCTTTAGTGAAGTAGCCTTGTTCAACCAGCAAACCAAAAAAGAAATCTTTGGTTTCATGATTGAGATAGAATAGACTGCAATCATCTGTTTCGTGATGGTCTTTTTCATCATCATACCTTTCAAAACGTCCACCGTGTTGTGTGATATCATTTTGTATCAACTGATTAATTTTTGTCAGTTGTTCAGCATTTAAAAAATTATCTTTTATAATCATTGTAACTGTCCTTTCAAAACAGTAAAATATTCTTCTGTGGCATTTATGGGTATGATGAAAAATTTATGATCATCACCTTTTAACAAATCAAACAGTGTGCCAAACTGTCCCACTATGCTGTAACCTGCTTCCTCAAATATTGTTTTTGCTGTTGCCACTATGTTGTGATGCTGTGGCATCAATTGTTCCTTGTGCAGGATATCAATATATTTAATACAACTCAACACACCCGGCAAACTGTAATTGTAAGTGAAACCGTGTTCCCAATCAAACTCTTCAGGCAATGCATCGTCAATTTTTTTGTTGTACATGGTGATACTGAGAGGGAAAAATCCTCCTGTGATGGCTTTGCCCATGGTGAATATATCTGGCTGAATAGGAGTTTGTTTCCAACCAGCAAACGAACCTGTTTTGCCTCCGCCTATAAAAATATCATCCACAATCACTATCACACCTTGTTGTTGAATCTGTTTTACTTTGTTCCAAAATTCTTCTGTGTTGGGTCGCAACTGTTGTCCATACGAACAAGTTTCCACCATCACACACATCACTTCTTGCCAATCTACTGCATTGATATCAAAATCTCTTTTCAATCTAATCACTTGATCGTAAGGCTTCAATGTGTAGAAAGGATCATTAAACAAACTGTCTCCCATGTTGTAATTTAAAAATGTGGATCCATGATAACTGTTTTCAAAACACACAATCTTTGTGCGTTTGTGTTCTCCCACAAGTTTTTGATAAGCACTGGCAAGTTTGATGGCACCTTCATTGGCGTCTGATCCGCTGAGAGCGAATATACTTTTGTAGCCTGTCATTTGAAACAATGTGTCGGACAATTGATAACTGGGTTCATTTAAGTAAAGGGTTTCATTTCTCACAATACTTTCTGCTATTTCTGGTTTTACTTTGATGTTGTCATACACATAGTCTAAAATGTCATGTCTGTCAAATCCCAAAGTGAAACAACCATAATGCAACAACGGATCTATAATTTTCTTTCCGTCATCAATATAACCATATTGCCAGTGTGGTTTTGCCACATTGGTTAATCTTTGTACACCCGGTATGAGTCCTTTTAATGATTTCATATAGTTAATTATTGAATTTCAAATACCAATTGATCGTATGTGACGTCGGTTGAATCTGTAAATTGTTTTTTGGATTCTAATGCAACTGTTATAGGCAAATCCATATCCACAAAGTTTTGAACAGAAACTTTTTTAGTTTCTCCTTGATGGAAAGTTTTATCTAGTTTGTGCATTTGATCATTCACTGTTAGTGTTATGCCATAGTCGTCAGTTAATTTTTCACTGCCTTCAACAAAATTCTTTCTGTTAAACGTTGTGGTACATATAGAACTATTGCTGTCAAACACAAAATCTACTTCCGTTTTTTCTTTTACGTCGCCAAATGAAATATCATAAATTAAACTGATTGTGTTCACACTATCAGAATCAAACAAAATTTGATCACTCATCAACAACGGCAAATTTTCTTCAGCATCATTAATATTTTCAAACACAACTGCATCATTGATCATCACAGTTAAATTGTTTTTGTATTGATGTTTTTCCAAACTAAAATATTGTTTGTTGTCTTCTTTTGGACAACGCAAAATAAAAATTTTATTCATGCTCTATACTGTCTTTAAATTTAACCATGGCTTCTTCAAAACTTAAATGGTCTCCTGGTAATTTTAACAAAGTCAATGACAGTGTCCATCTATCTTGTATGGGATCTGGATTATGTGTGTTGTGCAGTTGACCAACATTCATCAAACTGGGTTTGTTAATTACTGCTTGATGAATCAACTCTACATCATTTTCATCTGCACTATAACACTTGTAACATTCAATGTCTGGTTCTATTCCTGCTTCTTGAAAACTTTTGTTAATCTGTGTTTCATCATGATTAATTTCAATATACTCTTTATCTGATTTAAGTTTGTACCATTTCGTTGTGCTGGTTTCAGGACCCCAAGTAAAATTAAGTTTACAGGCATCTCTTTGTCCAGGAGGGACCACAGTGTCGTTGTGGATTGGTATTGCTCCTCCATTGGGTTTGGTATAAAATCCTTCGATCACATTTGATATTTTTAAGTTGTATTGAGCAAGCCATTTGAACAACTCGTCTGGCAGTTCAGATTGATCAACGTATGTGATGAAGTCATTTTCCAGTGGCTTGTCAAAGCATGTGGGTTTGTTCATTGTAAATGGTAGTTGTATGTATCTATGATATATGTTAAAGTCCATGTGTAAAAATATTTATAAACTGTTGAATTTAAAGGTTGTAGGTATGGTTCTGGTAGTGATAGACACGTATACGCCTCAACAAACAATGGCCCTTGTACTGACGTGTATGACGGTTTAACAGGCGTTTATTAGGGCGTTCTATCAGTCAATAATGCTGTCAAAATTATTGCTGTTGATATAATTAATAGTATGTCAAACGAAATTCAAAACAAAAATATCAATTTGAAACAATGGGCCGATGGCAATGAGCCGCCGTTCAATCCAGAAATGGAAGTGGAAATTACACACATACACACAGAGGCAACCAGCCCCTATCTGGACCTAAGTACACAATTAATACCTGGTTAGAATTCTAAGACTGGTTGCTTAATTAATTTAGATTATTGTTCGAATGACTTTACTGCCTTCTCTACAATTTTTTCCATCTTGTTATAAATCTTTATAAAAAAATTTTTAATAGATGTGATCACGGATGTGATTATTTGTTTGACTTTTTTCATAGCCTTTTCTCCCTTGTTAGTGTTTTTGGTTTGCCTTAATAAACAAAGCATTTTTGCTTTGTTCTTTATTATTTACACAAGGTTTGATAGAATTTATCTGCTACTATTGAAAGTTTTATTGCGACATAAATGCATGAACGACTTTTTGTGCTAGTATTTTCCATTCAGCAAGTTCACCAATTTCTTGAACATGGTGAGCCTTTGCGCCATCGTGATAGGAACAACGAATTTGCATCATTCCTTTTTCTGGTCTTGCGTCTGCTGTAACACCTATAGCAGTTTGACAATCTCCGTTAACTAATTCTAACACATATCTTTCTGCCATTAATTCAATTGTGGGCCATTCTAATATTTGAGGATTCCATATATCTTTCATTTTGACATCGTCGCTTCTTATCTGTACAACAACCTTACCTTGTCCTGCCGCAGGTAAAAGTTCTGTTTCAGGCATCACAGTGTGTTGAACTTCAATGTTCAATCTATCTAACGCACACTTTGCCATAATGATTCCATCAACTTCTTGTTTAGCAATTAAATCTATTCTTGTTTGAATATTTCCTCTTATAGGCACAAAACGTAAATCTGATCTTTGATCTTGTAACATTTTTGCTCTGCGTGGGGCACTGGTTCCTATTCTGTATCCGCTAGGAATAGAATCAAAATTTTCAAAAGGTCCAATCAACACATCGCGTCTGTCACCCTGGTCCCAAACACATCCTAATATTTCTGTGTCGTCTGCTATCTCAGTTCCAACATCTTTGGCACTGTGTATCGCACAATCTATTTCACCTGAAAGTAATTTGTCTTCTATGGCAGAACAAAAAATATGTTTGCCACCCATTTCATGAATAGGAGTCTTTTGATCAATGTCTCCTTGACTTTTTATTTGAACTAATTCGTAGGGCTGTACTAAACTTGATGCGGCTCCGTCTGCTTGTCTAATGGCGAGAGGTGAACCTCTTGTGCCTATTTGAATCATGATGTTGTTATGCACTACCCCAAGGAACAGGATTTCCAAGTTTATCAAAAACTACATCGCCGGTGTCTTTGTACTGAGCCACCATTATTCCTTTGCCTGATCCTTTGCCAATATATTTACAAGGTTTTATTTCTCTGTCATTGTGCTGTCGTTTTAAATGATTAGACACAATTCCTCTTGCTTTTACACCGGCCATGTTATCTACCTGCTTGTTTTTTGGCTTTTAGAGCCTCTTTGACTTTTTGTTGAATTATTGCTTGTCTAATTTTTCTACCTATTGGTAATTTTTGCACTGCATAGAACTCTTCGCCTCTTTTTGTAGTCCACTCGACTTCAACTTGATTGGCTTTGGTCCCACCTTGGTAACTTTTTACTGCTTTTTTAAAACTCATAGCAGTGATTTCTTTCACCTGCTCTGCTTCTTCGGCAGTTTTATCAATAAATTTAAACGTTCTTTCTTTAGACATATATTCTCCTTATTTTGAAGTATTTATTAAATGGTAGTATAATTCTACTGCTTGACAATCAAAAACAGATATGCTATACTGAATAGTATGAGCGAAAAAACTTCACAACTTTTAGAAAATTTAAAGAGTATCAGACAGAAAGAACCCGAAAATGAGTCAGCGGCAGTTCCGCTTGCCAGCAATGTGGATCGTGATAGAATTTACGGCGATCTGAATAATGACATACATTTGATCAACAGAGATGGATCAAAGTACAGAGGCAAAATATTCAAAAGAAGAATCACTTTAACAGGCATAAACGGTGATAATTTCTTTGCCCATGCTTATGAAACTGCCGATGGTAGGTGGTTTGATAGGAGTGGATTACCTTGTGCTAAACCAGGCACAGTGGTGACACAATCTGACGATGAAGTCGATCAAGGGGTTGACAGTCAGTAATCAATATGTGTTTAATGCATACCAGTTATGCTAAATACATATACGTTCAGGCATCAGCCCGGAAGTAGGAGTTATCCGAAGGAACGCACCTAACTTATAACAGAGGAGGGTGATATGAGCAGATTCAGTCATCTACTTAAAAACTATACGAAAAATTCGCAAATTGCCAAAAAAGCAATGGATCTTTTTCGTGCTAGAAAAGAAGTGGACATAAATGGCAACGGCACCACAGGGTATCGTTTTAAAGCAGGTCCACACAAGGATCAAGTTGCTGGTCACAAAACAATTAAATCCAACAGTAACTGGAAATAAACTATTTTTTACAGAATAGAAATGACCCGCTGGCGGAACTGTATCTAAACTTTAGATTTCGCCAGTGTGGTTCACTCCATATAACTTTTTCCCAACTACGACAATCCGCATTGCTCCAACCACTATCCAATCTCATTTTTACCTGATATCGTGTTTTAGGAGAATGCAATGCAGTTTCCATGAAACGAACTAGATCCACAGAAGTGAATGCAGAATCGCCGTCTAGGGTGTGTCGGATGGTTTTTTTAGTGTGTCGAGTGGGTCGCATACTAAATGTATATTTATCCATGCGATAAATATCACTATGCGTTACAGAGAATTTAAAACAAACATCAACGAAGCCACTATCGCGGCATCTACACCGTCCAGCATTCCTACGTATATTGCTAATCTAAATCAATTACTAGCAACCAATCAAGTCATTCCAGCAGGTAAACAAGGTGAGATCAATTTTCTGCCTGAGCCCAATCAAAAAGTTAACAGTATTGCAGATGTTATCAAAGGCAAGGTCAACAACGAACCTGCAGAAATACAGGTGAGCAAGGTGTTCAAAAGTGCCGATGTAAAAGGCAAATCGGGTAGATCATTCAATCTAGGCAATGCGACAGAAGGCATGTTTGCTACTGCTATCTACAACAGACTTGTGTCAGATAAAGATGTCACAGTACAAGGATTAAAATCTAGTTTGGCTAAGTTACCGCCACACAATAAAAATGGTGTAACTGTTGGTCCTGTTGAAGTTAAGGATCGCAAGGGCGTCTCAGACAAAGTTCAAATGTTTATCAAGTTAGATGTAAGCAGTTATGAAGGAATCAGAGATCCACAATCTTTACAAAATTTAATTCCACATCTTCAGTCAATTGTGAATTATGTAAACAATGAAGAAATTAAAACATTGACTAATGAATTCAAAACAAACGGCACTGTTGATTCTGTTAAAGTAATATCTGATGGTGTTACAGATGCTAAAAGTTCTAAGGTAGATGTTGAAGTGGTTTATTTGAACGACAAAGGTGAAAGAAAAACTGTAAGATACGAAAGATCAGTTAAGACTGGTGGAGTAAAACAATTTGGACAAGCAACAGCCGGTGGAGCCAAAGATGAAGATGATGCAGGTAAATCAATCACAAGAACAGAAAGATATGATTTACAAGAACAATTTTGGGACGATTTTCAGATTGACATTTCAGCATCTGAAAACGATTTTGTGGATTGGACTGATTATGTTGAAGCATACGATTTCACATATGCTGAAGCGGCAAAACAATTGAATGAAAAATTAAAAGGTGACAAAAAAGAAAAACAAACTGTACAAATCATATTTGATGTGATTAAAAAACACGGAGTTGGTGATAGACCAAATGCCAAAACTGTAGACTTTGGTCCTAAAGGCTATAAGATATTAGATTATAAAAAATTAGATGAGTTTGTGGCTAAGACCGATTTAAATGCAAAATTTATTAAAAATCAAAAAAGACCTGGTGTGTCTATACAGGATCAAAGTGGTACAGACTTTGTAATCATAAGATTATACAAAGGTGAAACAAAAATGACCAACATGATAGAGCGTGGTCCAGCATTAGAAAAAATTATAAAAGTAAAAGAAGGATAAGGAGATAAACAATGGCGGCAAACGGAATATCAACTCTAGCAAATAAAAAATTAAGACAAGACACTAAACTTGCAAAAGCACTTGCAAAACGTGAAGGCAAAACAGTTGCCGCTGACGGAACTATTAGTGGTGCAACAGATACCAATGCGAAGTCTTACAGAGCAAGAAACACTTTAGACGCAACACAACTACCCACAAGATATAAAACAGATAATACATTGGACGATAATGCCAATACGGGTGGATTAGTTGTTGGAAGACCTTGGACAACATAATAGATTAAACCCCTGCTGTGCTCTGCGACAGTGTTGCATGACTGCCGCAGATTCAACTCGAGTTGCCTAAGGAAAGCATTGACCGTGTCTGATGTGGTCAATACTATTCATAGTGTAACAGATTATTTTGGTGTTGTCAACGGTTAAGGATTACCAAAAAATCACAATCAAAAAAAAATTTTGTAGGGTACTTACACAATCTGGGGAACAGTTTTGCAGTCAATATCAAATGGACACAGTGCCAGTTGTGCTTGAAATTCTTCACAGTGTGCACCAGCCAAATCAAATTCTATTTCCACTTCTTCTCCCCTGGGATTGAAATTGTCCATGATGCCACGTTTGTGGGCTCCGTTCAACCATACCAATATGTGCTGATCAAACCATGCTCTTTGATTGAAAGGTTTGTCCAATTCTGTGGGTCGGATGTGTATGTGTTGGGGATCCTTCAATGCATGATGTGTCAACAGTCGGCGTATCACCAATTGGCATCTGTCTTGATAACCAAAGTTTGCCGCGGTGTGCAGTCGTTGTGTGTTCATGATGTAACACCAATCATCCTGCAGAGTGGGATACATCTCATGAGATTCCAAGTCAATCAGATAACTGTGATCAGCCTGCAGAGTGATGTGATATCTGTCTTCCACATCTGCGTGTGCTTGATAACAGGAGCCGGGCGGAACCACTATGATTTTGGCTTGTCCCACTGGTCCCAACTTCAGCATGAGATCCCGCATGATGGGTGTGTCAAATTCTGGTTTCAACTGCCATGCATCATAGAAGAAATTGCCTTCACAGTGATTGATGTCCTGTTTGTGCATGGTGTCCCATGAGTCCTGTTGCAGTGTGTGATGTTGTAGATCCTGAGCAATCATATCACTGCGGACCTGGATGTCAGTTCTTTTAAACATATGCATGTACTTATTTTGGTGTGGAGGTGTGAGAGGTTGGTTTGGTTTGAACCTGTCCTGTGGATAACTCTATAACGGTTAAATACACACACAATGAATCCCAATCACATACCAGGCTGGATAAACCAAAGACATCAAGACAGGTTGGCTGAAACACTGCACAGCATGAAACCCTGTTCACGCATACTGGAGATTGGTTGTGGGTTTGGCAGAAGCACATATCAAATCATGACACACATGCCCAAGGACAGTGTGTTGCACACTGTGGACACATTTGAACACCTAGATCCACGCAAGTTTGCCAAGAAGCATTTCAAACACTACAAACGCAAAGCACTTGAAATGGATCCCACACTGTTCAAACACCTACACCAAATGCAGGAGATGGGACAGAGAGGCTTTTGGAATCACATCACGAGTCAACATCCACGCCATATGAGTGTGACAGCATACCAAATGATGAGTGTGGAGTACATCAAACAGCACCCACACAACACATACGACATGGTGTATTTGGACGGTGATCACTCATACACAGCAGTGTCACAAGAGATTGCACACTATGAACACACAGCAATCATGTGTGGCGATGACTATGGACCAGCACACCCAGGTGTTGTACAAGCAGTGGATGAATTGAGATCTAGACAGCCCACACGTGCATGGCAACCTTCAGAACAACATGTAAGAAGTGGATATTGGGTAGTACGCAAGTAACACACCAAAAGGCACCTGCAATACCAAAAAATCAAATTACAAAAAATTAAGGTGAAGTACTTATCGTTTCGAGGTGGTGATTTGGCACCTATATGCTTGTTAAATTGCTGTTGTAGATTTTGTGTTTATATGTCGGCCCACCACCGAAAACTTTTTTTTATTTGTGATGCCCCTGGGGGAATGATTTGATACGATATGATACGATACGATACGATACGATACGATACTGTGTTAGGGTTGGGGGTGTGTTACGAGGGCACGCGGCACACTCCCCTAGTGCTGTGTCCCTACACGGGTCTAAGCACTGTGTTGGTGGCCATTGCGGGCCATGTGTCTGGGAATGCCTTGGCCAGGTCTGCCACCTTCAACACTGTACGCAGTGACACTTCTCGTAAACGTCTGGCATGGTCCTTGATCCACTGTGTGATTGCCGCATGTGTCTCAGGTGTGAATGCATACTCCGCCAGCATGCCATCCTTCACAATCTGATCTATACGCAACAACTTCTCTCTCAGTGTGTCTATGGTGAGGTCTATGTAGTGACAACGGCTCTCCAGTGCTTCCAGATGATCACGCAGTTTCTTGGATTTCACATTGTCAAACTTGATATTGGTAATAAAGATCACTGAGCCGGCAAACTCAAATTGATTGGGCACTGATTCTCTACGCAACGTGTGACTGTCAGTGTTCCAACATATACGTCTCACCTTCTTGGAGTCCAGTGCGGCTTTCAGTATGTTCAAACTCAGGTCATCCAACAGTATTGAATCACAGTCATCAAACACAATCACACAGTCCTGGTGGCTCAACTCATACAGTTTCTTGTAGAGTCCTATGGGGCTCATGGCTCCCTTGACCACTTCATGCCGGGGAGGGGTATTGCTCAATGTGCTGATGGTGGAGTACTTCTCCAACACCTGTTCCACACCAAAACTCTTGCCCACACCTGGAGGACCACTCACGATCATGGCACGCACATCTCCTCGCTTGGTGGCTTTGGTCATGTCTGTCAAGATGTCAAAACGTTGTCTCATACGTTCGATGGTCTCCTCATCTGTTTCGTCTCGCGCCTGAGCTGGTGCTTTGTCCCTCAGTTTGCTCTCCGAATCCACTGAGATCCTGATGGTTGATTTGGGAGCCTGATACTGTGCGAGGTCCTTGATCCGGACAGTGACAAAGCCACCTTCCTTGTGTGGATATGGTTGATAGCACTTGATCAGTTCGAACTGAGTGTTCTCGATCTTTCTGTTACGGTATGTGCCTTCCAGCACGTATATCTGTTTACTTGTTTTCAAGACTGCTCTCCTTTTCAATTGATTGCAATTCAGCCACCATGTTCATGAATGTGTTGAACTGGTCATGGGATTTCACATCTTCACCTTTGGGTATGCATATGCTTTCGATGTTGTGGTTCTTCAACTCCAACTGTGCCTGTGTACACACAGAAGCATCATCGTATACCAACTGCATGTTTAATGCCGCCACGATCAACAGTGTCTTCACGATGCCACGATCAAAAGTGTCTTCACGATGCCACCATCCCTTCTATGTCTGCTTGTGGAATCACTCTGCCCACGTTGGCTCCACCTAGGTATTGATTAATGTGTTTACTAGTGGTTCTTGAGAACTTCTGATCAGTTCTGAACGCACCTTGGTCATCGTAGCCTGCCACTGGAGTCTCGTATGAGTACAACAGAGTGATGTTGTTGATGGTTGCTTCTGTCTTGTTTGCGCCTATTGGTCTGATTTTCATGTGTGCCCTTTTGTTAAGTTGTTATTAATTAATTGTAGCATCTTGGTACCAAAATGTCAACCTATTATAAAAGATTTTCTAACTGTCTTTTAGTACCAATAGGATCGTCTATTAGATCAAAAGTCACCTTCTGAGATCCTGTTCCGGAAATAGTAACTTTTCCAAACCCTAAGATTCTTCCTTGAATACCTTGTTCAACATCTAAACCTTCAGTCTTTTTAATTAAAAGTTCATCTGTTTTTCTAGAAATCCATCCATACTTTGCAACAACTTTTTTATTTGTCACAACATATTCAGTGGTATATTGACTTATGATACCATTTATTGTTGCAAATAAAAACAAGACTGTCACCATAAGTCCTGGTGTCTGTGTCCAGATACTAGATGAAGTAATTGTAAATGAAGCCGCTACGATTGTAATCAGTCCTAATACTACAATCCCAACCCAATTCCATTTACTTAATCTTGATGAAAATATAACCTTCTCACCTTTTGATAGATTAGATGCTGTGTAGCCTTTATCGTTTGCCTGTGTGTTTGTTTTTTTCATTTGTGCCCTTTGTTTAATTGTTAATATACTTTATAATAACACGTTACTACCAAAATGTCAACCATTATTTTTTGTTAGGATTTGTGGGTTTGTAATTGTTAACGGGTGACTGATAATTTAGGTGTTTTTGGATATAGCACGGCAGGTTGGGTTGACAATACTGCTTGACAAACTGCTTGGCAGATGCCTGGTTTGGAAATGGAAACGGATACTGTGTAACGGTTGCAAATGCTGTCTCATTGTAGAATACTGAGTATAGTGTAGGTTGTGTCATGTGTGCCCTTCTGTTAAGTTATTAATTAATAATACAGTCTTACTACCAAAATGTCAACCATTATTTTGGCTCCATGAAAGTGTGATTGCCGATCACCTCTGTGACTTCAAACTCTTTAGCCCAATAAGGGAAGACGATTGCCTGTGCGTAGTAGTATGTGGCTCCGCCTGTGTTATCGTATAGGTGTCCACTGATAGTATCCAATGCGATATGAACTGAATCTCTCCAAGCATTCTGGTTGGACTCAATAGTATCTCCGTTCATGTACTGAACCCAAATCGTATCTTTTTCTTGGTCACAAAACCACGAAAATTGGCAACGATTCTTTACAGGGTAATACTTTCTTTCACTCTTAGGTACGTCCTTGCCTTTGGTCTTCCATGATTCTCTGTACTGTGCTTCCTTGACAACTCCACAGAATGTGTTTGGATGTAGTTTGGAATCCTTTCTGTTGTCTGTGACATTGGCCACTGCCTGTTTGCCTGAATATGATTCTGCTCTGGCTTCAAAATATATGTTCTGTGATAGACACCACAACTCCTTCTGATCAATCTTGATGTTGTTGTCTGCTCCAAACTGTGCCATGATTGAGATCATGATGGTCATTGCCGCTTCATTGATTATGTTCATCTCTGTACTGCGCCTCCATGTTGAATTGATTTAAGAATGTTCTTTGCCTCAGTGATCACTTCTTCCTTCACACCTGGCTGGGATAATTTTGCAAGGTTCTTTGCTCCATTGATGGTGCTGATAGCATCTCTCGCCGTGAAGCCACTAGCAAAGGGCACTGAACAACCTTGTAATAGAACTAGGGAGATAATAATGAATATTTTTAAAATTGTTTTTGTGCCCTTCATAGTACTAATATACCTGATTTTGGTACAGATGTCAATACCAAAAAAAGCCTTGTTCTATGCGATGAATTTGATCAGGGCCACCGCAAATAACCCAAAACTCATGATGGTGACGGCAGGAATACCTGCATACCACAACCAGTCCACCATCATCTCCCACAACAGGTTAAACAGATCCTTCACCGAGGATCCTCCCTGTTCCAAGACCACAGCATCATGATGGGTATAGCCATCACAGCACACCATATCAACAATGCCATCATCATAGATATCTGTTCTCTATCTTGCCTTGCTCTAACAATTCTATCTCTATCTCTCTAGGAAGCAGGTCGGTGTATCCTTTTTCCAGTCTCCATGCAATCTCGTCTTCGATGCTGTGCTTGATCTGTATGTCCTTCACACCCATGCCACCACCATTGCCATTCACCTGATACTCTGTGAGGGATGATTGTAATTCATCCCAAGTCATTGACTCAACTGTTTTCATCAGTTCCAGTCGTCCCACTTGTAACCATTGTCTCTCATCTCCATGTCTCTCATCTCATCAAGACTGTCCATGTCTCCATCTTCATCGTGATCAGTTGCCAAGAACTGCAATTCATCTGCCTTGTATTGATGTTCTGAATTGCTGGTTTCAGCATACGAATCAGATATGGTCACAATGTTCTCACCGTAGTCGATGTCTATCACTTCTCCCACCATGCTTTGTCCTACAACCTTAACCTTGTCTCCTATTTCAAACTCTATCATATTACTTGCCTCCCGTTGCTTTGTTGAAGTCTTGTCTAATTAAATGTTGATCTCTAGCATCCAATGTGATGTTCTGTTCAAGATCCTTCATTGGACTTGATACTTCATCCACATTAGGATCCACAATCACATCACCATTCTCCTCTGCATACTCATCATCAGGATCATAAGCAATCTTGCCTAGATACTCTGTGTTGCCTGAGTCTGTGTAGTTGGCATCCACCACAGTTGTTTCCACACCTTCTCTTGTCTCTGTGATGTCGCCATTGATCTTATCATGATCAATACCACCGAAGTCTGTGAACTTGTGATCTGCTTCTGCTTGGTTGTCTGCGATGACGTGTTGTTCTATCATCACTGTGTAGTAAGTCTTCTTGGTGTACAAGTTCTTACCTAAGTCTTTCTCGTTAAACATGCAATCTGTCTTCATATTATTTGCCCTCCTGTTGGTTGATATAAGTGTCCACCAATGAACAAGTCGTTTCCGAATCGTTCCATGGTTTCTCATCTGCTAGTGGTACAAAGTCGTACGCATACTCATCGCCTACCACATTAGCATTGACTCCTGTGTCTTCGTTGATGCATGACTGCATCATTTCTTTCAAAGACTTTCTGAAATGTTCTTGAATATTTGTATCGAAGAATTTTACAAACAGAGTGCCATGTGCCATTTCTGCCTTTTCAACTCCGTATGCATCTGCGAAAAGTATTATTTGTTTTTCTATTTTGTTCAACATATTTTGTGCCCTTTTGTTAAATTGTTGTTATAGTATTAATATACCTTCTTACTACCAAAATGTCAACCCCCTAAGAAGTCGCATAAACTGTGGCTTTTCTATATCTCATTCTGCTCCACATACACAATTTCGGAGGTTACGGGTGTAAATCCAATAGCCTCACACTCCTGAGTGAGCTGTTCTTTCACACTCTCCAACACCTGGTCAAGGTTGTTGCCTACTTCATAGTAGTCTTTCTCTGTGCCACCTGCCTTCAGTTTGATGAACCATTGCTTCATGCTGTCTCCTTTAATGGATGTATAGGATCATCCTCATATGGTTCCCAATGCAATTCATTATCTGCTTCCAGTTCATACCACTTGTCTTCGATCTCTTTGTATTCTTCTATCAGTTCGGAAGAGTCCATGTTGTGATAACCTTTGAATCCACCTTCCAAGATGTCGGTCAAAGTGGAATAGTCTCCATCCTTGGCAGATGTTAATATTTGCCAACTCTCAACCTGTAAGCATCTCTCTGCCATCACATATGGTGTCAACTTCATTGCACGATCATCTTCATATAAGAAGTCTTCATTTCTATCAAACACAATGTCTGCCAGTCTATTTCCCATTATACTTCCTCCGTTTCAATATGTTCTCTATATTCCCAATCTTCATTGTCGACTTCGCCCTCACCGTTGTAGGCTATGTCATAGGCCTCATCTTCGTCCTTGGCTTCTACTATGAAAGTCTTTTGAACATCATAACTCAGAACGACTGAGAATTGTTTTTTGTCTGACATCATACTTCCTCCCCAATGTTGACTGCCTTCTTCTCCACAACCAGTTCTCTAACTTTTTGCTCTGCTTCTGTTTCTTCTTCTGCTTCATACTCCGCCATGCTCTCTGTGATGTTGAACATCTCGTCCAGTTCAAAGCCCAGTCCATCATTCCAGAACTCATCGTCTGACTTGTAATCGCTTGGGCTGATGCATTCATCCGCACCGTCCTCCCAGACTCCTGCGAAATCACAGCCACCTTCGTAGTA
>Ga0208646_1000252_pt1 | contig 37703 bp, 22 predicted proteins | sample AntAceMetag02UK8_FD_184762 | JGI IMG/M metagenome (GOLD analysis project Ga0208646, IMG submission 184762) | Saline lake microbial communities from Ace Lake, Antarctica - Antarctic Ace Lake Metagenome 02UK8 (SPAdes) (version 2) | ecosystem: Environmental > Aquatic > Non-marine Saline and... | reverse complement strand
TGTTGGGCAAATCCTTTACGCATGGTTCAATGATGATGAGTTTTAGTCCATTTTTGACGATAAAACAGCTCTATACCTTAAAAATAAGCGTTTATGACCTATTTCCCATCGTCAACTCAAAAGCATTTTAACTTAAAAATACCCCTCTAATTAATCAAAAACGTGCTTTTTCGAGTTTTCGGACAAGCACTAGATATGAAGTTTTCCATAGATCCTTTTCTAACACGGTGCTATTCCAGCTCATTTTTCCATTAGATACTATCAACACTTATACCCGATTGCAAATAGTGAGGAACTTCCTTATAGCTCATCTATATACAACCCTATCACACAGCCATTACTTCATGCCTTTGCTAATGAGAACATCATCGGGTAACTTTCCTTTGCTACTAATATAACCTCCATGAAACAGCTCATTATATTTTTTACATTTTGCGTTTTTTTGTCCTCCTGTCAAACTGATAAGAGAGGTTCATCTAGTGAAAAAGAAGACAATTTCAGTAGTCCCAAAGCCTTATTCGTCGACCATATTTCCTCCTTCACCAGTGGGGTGGTATCCTCTATGAGTGACATTACCATCAAACTAACTCAGCCTGTTTCCGATTCGTTGGTAGGTATGGCTATTAAGGACGTCTTTTCATTTAGTCCCTCAATCAAAGGAGAGACTAGCTGGTTAAATAATCGCACTGTTGTTTTTCAACCTTTAAACAATTTGCCAAATGGACAAAAATATGAAGTCAAAGCCGAGCTATCGAATGTGATAAAAGACATTGAAAAGGACAAAGAGACCTTTCAATTTATTTTCCAAACTTTGGTTCAAAATTATGAAGTTAAACTGCTTGGATTAAAGCCTTATAACTCCTCTGAGCTAACAAAATTGCAAGCAAGTGGGGAGTTTCAAACTGCTGATTATGCTTCTTTTGAGGACATCAAAAAAACATTGAAGGCCAAGCAAGCAGAGAAGGCCTTAGCTATAAAATGGGAAGACACGGGTAAAAACAATCGCTACACTTTTACCATTGAGGATATCATTAAATCTAAGAAAGCAGGAGTGGTTGCTATAACGACTAATGGAGCAGCGATAGCCGTAAAACGCGACGATTACTTAGAAATAGAGGTGCCTTCGTTGGATAATTACAAGGTCGTTTCGAGTAAAATTGTGGAGGACGATGAGAAATTTATTTCTGTTCTTTTTTCAGACCCCATTGACCCTCGACAAAACCTCAATGGTTTGATCATTTTATCAGGAACTAAAGGGAAGGCTCGATTAGTGATTAGTTTAAATGAGCTGAAAATCTATCCGAGCGAAGAGGTCAGATCACAGATGACATTGACCATTAAGGAGTCTGTAAAAAACAGCGCAGGCTTTGAACTGAAGGAAGACTATATCGCAAAGCTTCAGTTCAAACAAGTCAAACCAGAAGTGAAATTGACTAGCACTGACAGTCGGTCCATTTTACCAAGCACCAGAGGACTGATCTTACCTTTTGAAGCCATTGGGATAAAAGCTGTAGATGTGACAGTTGTCAGAATATTCGAAGATAACATGCTTCAATATCTACAAGTCAATGGCTTGGGCGGGACCTCACAACTCAAACGAGTGGCTCGACCAGTAACCAGAAAAACCATTCCGCTAAATACCGTAGGAGTCACAAGTCTAAATGACTGGAATCGCTTCACATTAAATCTAGAAGAAATCCTAAAAACTGAGCCTGGTGCCATGTATCAAATCAGCATAGGATTTCAAAAAAGGCATTCTATGTATTTCTGTTCTGAGAGTAGTGACATAGAAAGTGTTGAAGAAGAAGACAATTGGGAGGCTACTGAAGAAGATGAAAGCTCCTATTGGGATAACTATGAGTCTTATTATAACCCGAATTATAGGTGGGAAGATCGAGATAACCCTTGTGCTGACTCCTATTACGGAACAAGAAGAAGCGTTTCCAAAGTAGTTATTGCCTCGGACTTAGGCATTATTGCTAAAAAAGGAGACAAAAGTGGTTTATCCGTTTTCGTCACCAACCTTATTGATGCATCGCCAATCGCTGGTGTTACCATAGAAGCCTATGATTACCAACAGCAACTGCTCTCCTCAGGAACGACTGATGATCAAGGCAAAGGCTTATTATCTGTGTCAGGCAAACCATTTGTACTAATAGCAAAAAATGGCAATGATGTGGGCTACCTCAAATTAGATGATGGCTCTTCCCTATCATTGAGCAATTTCAACATTTCTGGTACCCAAGTGCAAAAAGGACTCAAGGGATTTATTTATGGCGAAAGGGGTGTTTGGAGACCGGCTGATACGGTGCATCTTGGATTTATCCTTGAAAATGAGAAGGGTATTCTACCGGAGCAACACCCAGTCATCATGGAATTATTCAACCCTGCTGGCCAGCTCGCATATAGAAAAATTAGCAGTGAGCCTGTTGGCAATATGTATCGCTTCGATTTTATTACAGAAACAGAATCACCAACAGGGACTTGGTCTGCCAAGGCAAAAGTAGGTGGCGCAACATTTACTAAGCCTGTAAAAATTGAGACCATCAAACCGAACAGATTAAAGATCGATTTGAAATTTGAGAAAGAAGTGTTTGGTGCCAGTGATAAAAATGTAAGCGCAGATTTAAATGTGCGCTGGCTCAGCGGTGCAACTGCCAGCAACTTGAAAGCAGAATACGAAGTGAAACTTTCTCCTGTTAAAACCAAATTTGAAAAGTTTCCAAATTTCAGTTTTGATGACGCATCCAAAAGCTTTTACAGTTCAAGAAAACTTGCGTTCGCTGGGAATGTCAATGCCTCTGGCTATGCAAATATTAACCTCGACCTTGGCAATATCCAAAATGCACCCGGAGCGCTTCAAGCCAACCTATACGGGAAAGTATATGAGGAAGGGGGTAATTTCAGCATAAGTACGACAAGCATACCTTATTACCCCTATTCAAGTTTTGTTGGGCTAAAAATCCCAGAAGGAGACAAAAGAGGGATTTTATTAACAGACGAAGATCACAACATTCAAGTAGTTGCTGTAGGCTCAGAGGGCAATCCGATAACAAGAAAAGGCGTAAAAGTCGCCCTCCATAAACTGAATTGGCGGTGGTGGTGGGACACATCCTATGACAACATTAGTAACTATGCGGGAAGCTCTTATCGCTCAGCAGAAACAACAGGTGTCGTTGATGTCGTTGAGGGTAGAGGCACTTGGAAGTTGAAAATAGACTATCCGAAATGGGGTCGCTATTACCTAAAAGTGGAAGATAAAGTCTCTGGACATTCTGCTGGTCAAGTAGTATATATGGATTGGCCAGGCTGGGCTGGCAAAGGCAAGAAGGGAGAATTAGATGGCGCTTCAATGCTCGATTTCACAACTGAAAAAGACGAATACAAAGTCGGTGAAGATATCGTAATGTCTATTCCTTCAACAGAAGGCAATCAAATACTCGTGAGTCTTGAAAGTGGAAGTAAAATTATCCAAACATTCTGGGTAAAGGCGGAGAAAGAAAACACGTCAATTTCTTTCCAAGCCAGTCCGGATATGGCGCCTAATATTTATGCCCACCTGACGATGATACAACCACATGCACAGACGGAAAATGATCTGCCAATTAGGCTTTATGGCGTTCAATCTATAAAAATTGTCGACCCAACAACCGTATTGAAACCCGAAATTAGTTTACCTAAAGAGCTTAGACCAGAGCAAGAATACACCATCGCGATTTCCGAAAAAAATGGAAAAAGTATGTCTTATACTTTAGCCATAGTAGATGAGGGCTTATTAGATATTACCAATTACAAAACGCCAGACCCTTGGTCAAGTTTCTTCAGGCGAGAGTCCCTTGGTATAAAAACATGGGATCTTTATGATGATGTAATGGGCGCCTTCAGCGGCAAAATAGATTATCTATTGGCAGTAGGCGGGGATGATGAGCTTTCACCAAAAGAACAAAAAGAGGCGAATAGGTTCAAACCAGTCGTCAAATATTATGGTCCGTATTTATTAGAAGCCGGTGCTACTCGGCAGCACAAAGTAACTATGCCACAATACTTAGGGTCAGTAAAAACAATGGTGGTGGCATCCGCAGAAGGTGCCTATGGAAATGCGGAAGCGGTAACTCCTGTAAAACAACCATTGATGGTGCTGGCCACCTTACCACGAGTAGCTGGACCGTCTGAAAAAATGAAGCTGCCGGTAAACATATTTGCGCTGACCAATGGTGTTGGGAATGTAGAGGTCACCGTAGAAACGAGCGGAGCACTTCAGGTCACGGGAAAACCTAAACAGACGATTTCATTTCAAAAAACGGGTGATGAGGTCATCTACTTTGACATTGAAGCGAAGGAGACAATAGGAATTGGTAAAGTGAAGGTCATAGCCAAAGCAGGAAAGCTAGAGGCGACTTATGATATCGAAATGAATATTATGCCAAGAAATCCGATGAGCACGGCGATTGAGGATAAACTTATAGATAGTAATACTAGTTGGGATGTCCAATACCAACCCTTGGGGATTCTTGGGAAGAATGATGCCAGCATCGAAATTAGCACCATGCCGTCTATAAATATCGAGCAAAGGCTCGGGTATTTGATTCGTTACCCGCATGGTTGTATCGAGCAAACGACATCCTCCATTTTTCCACAAGTTTTCTTAAAAAACCTGATAAGCCTTTCGCAGGATAAAGAAAATGACATTCAAAAAAATATTGATGCTGGAATCAATAGACTCAAGCTTTTTCAATTAACCTCTGGGGGTTTTTCTTATTGGCCGGGAAATAACTACGCGAATAACTGGGGTAGTAATTACGCTGGTCATTTCTTGGTGGAAGCCAAAAAAGCAGGTTACTCTGTTCCAGAAACGATGATCACAAACTGGATAAGCTATCAGACTAAAAAAGCGGATGCTTGGGGTACAGCGAGCTCCGATGATGACAATGATCTTATTCAGGCTTATCGATTGTATACATTGGCTGCTGCAGGCTCACCTGTATTAGGGGCAATGAATCGAATGAAGGAAACTAAAACTATTCGTGTGGCTGCTAAGTGGCGCCTAGCATTGGCGTATGCCATTGCAGGATACGAACCACAGGCGATGAGTATCGTGGATGGACTCACCACAGATTTTGAAACCACGATCACCGATCAGCATCAGTCATTTGGCTCCAATACAAGAGACAAAGCAATGATCATGGAAACCATGCTTGCACTAAACATGAAAGAAGACGCTTTTGAAATCTTGATGGAAATAGCCAAGAAAATGGGAGACAAAAACAATTGGATGTCTACCCAAACAACAGCTTATTCTTTCATTTCGATTTCAAAATATGTAGAAACGTTTAATATCGACAGTGATACAAAAGTGTCTGTCTCCATCAACGGAACATCCGAAAGCTTATCGGGGAATGCTTTTGTGTATCAAACGACTTTGAAAAATGCTGATGTAAATACAACTATTAAAGTCACCAATGAAGGAGGCGCACCTGTTTTCGCAAGACTCATCAGAACAGGCCTTCCAATGGAGGGAGTTGAAAAAGCAAGTAAGGAGAAGATTGAATTTACTGTCGCCTACAAGGATATGGAGGGTAACTCCATCAATGTAAATCAATTAAAACAGGGCAATAATTTCAAAGCCGAAGTGACCGTGATAAACCCTGGAAAGAAAGGCGATTACAATGAATTGGCATTAACTCAGATTTTTCCTTCTGGATGGGAGATTCTCAATACGCGCCTTGACGGCTCAGAAGAAGCAAATACGATCACCGAATATCTCGATATTCGGGACGACAGAACAATGCATTATTTTGATTTGAAAGCGAATAAAAAAGCGACATTTACAGTTCTGCTCAATGCTGCCTATCAGGGTAAATTTTATCTCCCAGCTATTAAGGTTGAAGCTATGTACGACCGATCAATTTTTGCTAATACTGCTGGAAAATGGGTGGAAGTTTTGTCAGAAGATTAAAGCGTTTTCTCAATAAGAAACCTATGAGGGCCATACTTGTCATAAGTATGATCCTCATTTTGTTACTCGTGTCTGTCACCATCCCTACACCCATTTTCCCGAAGCAATACGCTACTACGATTTGGTCAGAAAATGGGCAACTGATGAGTGCCGCTATTGCCGATGATGAACAATGGAGGTTTGCTCCACTCGATTCCATTCCGACCAAATTTCAAGTGGCCGTCACCTTGTTTGAAGATGAGCATTTCGCTTATCATCCAGGAATTAACCCGTTTTCCATTGTTCGTGCAATCCGTCAAAATTACCATGCTGGTAAAACAGTGAGCGGTGGTAGCACACTCACCATGCAAATGATTAGGATGGCCTATGGCAATCAGCCTAGAACTTATTGGCAAAAGCTCAAAGAGATTGTTGCTGCTTTCAAGCTAGAACTACTTTATTCTAAAAAAGAAATATTAAAAGTCTATGCTGACCATGCCCCATTCGGAGGAAATATAGTCGGCCTTTCTGCAGCTTCTTTTCGCTATTATGGCCGAGCGCCACATCAACTGTCTTGGTCTGAAATCGCCACATTAGCTGTACTCCCAAATAATCCGGCCTCCATTTTTCCAGGTTCTAATAGTGATGCTCTACGTCAAAAAAGGAATTTCCTTTTAGCAAAAATTCATTCCAGAGGCTACATAACAGAGGATAATTTTTTACTTGCGAAAGCAGAGGGATTACCCAATAGAGCGAAATCGCTCCCATCAAATGCGTACCATTTACTCTATAGAAGTATCCAATATGGCTTGAAAGGGACAAATATTAAGACCACTCTTCAACATCAGTTACAGCAAAGAGCCACAGAAGTTATTAACAAGCATAGCACACGATTAAGGACAAATCAAATTCAAAATGCTGCTGCGATTGTACTAGAAATTTCAACAGGAAATACCCTTGCATATATTGGAAACAGCGATAATAATCGGGAAAATGGACAACATGTTGACATTATAACAGCCAATAGAAGTCCGGGAAGTTTACTAAAACCAATCTTATATGCGGCCGCTATTGATGCCGAATTAATACTCCCACAGCAGCTGCTCCCAGATATTCCCCTTTTCTACAAAGGCTTTGCGCCTAAAAACTTTAATAAAAAATTTAAAGGTGCGGTAGCCGCTGACGAAGCTTTGACAAGTAGTCTCAATGTACCGTTTGTCCATTTGCTGATTGATTATGGGTACGAAAAATTCCATGCGAAGCTTAAAAAAATCGGCTTTGCGTCTTTCAAATATTCGGCAGATCATTATGGATTGTCCATGATTCTGGGTGGAGCTGAAACATCCTTGTGGGAAATTAGCTCAGTATACGCAAGCCTTGCACGTGTACTAAAAAACCATGGTGAACGGCCTTATCTATCCGGCTATAGCGCAGCTGATTTCAAGTCAAATAATTTTCTCCTAAATGGACCTCAAAAGTCAGAAGCGCTCTTAAGCAGCGATGGGCCGATCCGAGTTGAAGCTCTCAACTTTGCTTTTGAAACCATGAAGAAACTTCAGCGGCCAGAGGAGGAAACAGGATGGGAGTTTTTCGCTGACAGCAAGTCAATTTCTTGGAAAACAGGCACCAGCTATGGATTCAGAGATGGTTGGGCAGTTGGCCTGAATGCTCAACATCTTGTTGCAGTTTGGGTAGGAAATGCTGATGGTGAAGGACGCCCAGGACTCACCGGTATAAGAACAGCCGCACCCATAATGTTTGATCTGTTTGACTTATTGCCAGCAAGCGAGGAGCTAAATGAGCACTATGGTGCACCGGAAAAAACCTGTGTTGAAAGTGGTATGCGAGCAGGCAAGTTCTGTCCCAGTCACAAAGAAGTTAGTCTCCCCAAATATTTGGAAAACACAGCTTCCTGCTCCTATCATCAAATATTAAACCTCAATAAAGAAGGCACTCATCAGATTAACAGTAGTTGCTATAATATTTCTGAAAGTCAACAGAAATCTTGGTTTATGCTGCCTGCTGTGCAAGCATGGTATTATCAACAGCACCACCCAAACTACGAAGCAACGCCTTCTTTTCTTCCAAAATGCGAAATCAACGCATTTAAAAATTACTTTCAACTTATATACCCTAGAAAGCAAAGCAAAGTGATTATACCAAAAGAACAAGATGGACTCAAAGGAGAAGTTGTTTTCGAAGCGGCACATCACAATGCAAAAATTCAAATTTTTTGGCATTTGGATAATGAGTATTTAGGTGTAACTCAAGCCAATCACAAAATGGGAATTCAGGCACAAAAAGGCTTACATCAAATCACGCTAGTGGATGAAACAGGTAAAGAAGTAAGTGTAAAATTCGAAGTAGAATGAATAAAGCTTATATTTATGACACTTACGCACCAATCAGTATTCACTGAAATAATTACTGTTCTAATCCGCCAATATGTTAGATATTAAGAAAGTACTCGTCCTATCAGTTTTCCTGTTTTTAGCTCATCACATGCTACCAGCCCAAAGCTATTTGGATGAGTTTAGTTGCCCATATCTTGTGAGCAGTGAGGAGCAATCTTTGCTCCCTCTTATTCATCTAGGTGCGGAAGTCAATATTGCTGGCTCCATCGCGGAAGTTGAACTTACACAGGTCTACGTCAATTCATTGAATGGTTTTCCGATTGAAGCCATTTATGTTTTCCCTGGATCAACGCGAGCAGCAATAAGCGGACTTACGCTTCAAATCAAAGACCGAATTATTAAAGCGCAAATTGAGGAGAAGAGTAAAGCCAGAGCCAAATATGCAGGTGCTAAGAAAGCGGGGAAAAGAGCCTCCCTTTTAGAACAAAAGAATGCCAATACTTTTCAAATGAACATTGCTAACATAATGCCCGGTGATACCATCTTGGTCAAGTTAAAATACACAGAGTTCATAGAGCGAAACAACGGTTTATATCAATTCGTACTACCAACAACCATCGGTCAAAAATTTTCGGAACGAGCAAAAACAGAAGTTGCCAGATCAACGAAAGCCAGTTTTTTACCTGTTGAGAAGTCTCCATATACTTTCGATGTTCGACTTAACCTAAACTCCCCTGTCCCAATCCAAAAATTCAATTCCCCTTCTCATAAAGTAGATTTTGAACTAATCAATCCTAATATATGTGATATAATGTTAAATCAATCAGAACAGAACAGTGCAAACAGAGACTTCATATTTGAATATAACCTAAATGGACCAGCGCTGACCTCAGGTATTTTGCTACATGAAGACAGTTTGGAAAACTTTTTCTTGCTTCAAATTCAACCTCCGCAGGCTATTAGCGAAGAAGATATACCCAGAAGAGAATACATCTTTGTTGTGGACGTTTCTGGTTCCATGCAAGGCTTTCCGATAGAGACGAGCAAAACACTTCTTGAAGAATTACTCTCAGGATTACGGCCAGATGATGTTTTCAATGTGGTACTGTTTGAGTTCAGTAGCAAAAAGCTTTTTAAAACAAGCGTTCCTGCCAACCGACTCAATATCAATAAGGCGATCAGTCAACTTCGAAATAAGAGTGGAATGGGCGGCACAAATTTACTTCAAACCATTAGTAGTGTCTATGAAGACTTGGCGCCCAGTGAGGTGTCCCGATCCATTATCATTATTACTGATGGCTTTATAGAGGTCGAAAAGAGCGTTTTTAAAATGATCAGGGACAACCTGAACTTGGCGAATGTCTTTGCCTTTGGTATTGGGGAATCCGTCAATAGATTGCTTATCGAAGGCATAGCCTATGCTGGAATGGGGGAAGAATTTATCGTTACTAATAAGGCCTTTGCAAAGCAAAAAGCACGGGAACTAATTTCCTTTATTAATCAACCCGCCTTGACTAACATCCAGATTGACTTTGGTCCTATGGACGTTTATGATTTTTCTCCAAAAAATCTCCCTGACCTTTTATCTGACCGTCCGGTCATGATTTATGGAAAATATAGGGGTAGGTTTCCAGACACGGTTCATATCTCCGGGACCAAAGGAAAAAATCCATTCTTACACGATGTTATCGTCAATGATAAAAAGGAAAACCCTGCGTTAACATATCTTTGGGCCCGAAATACGATCAAGGAAACGATTGATTTTGAGAATGAATCTGAGCATACAGAAGATAAGATAATAGCAATAGGACTCAAATATTCGCTGTTAACATCCTACACTTCATTTATCGCTATTGATAGTGAAATAGCCAGAGATTCATCGGATATATTTTTATCAATCAATCAGCCAGTTCCAGTCCCTAATGATAATTTTTCTAGAGGGGGTAACGGATACCAAATGAGAATAAATGCAACAGGCGCAGATTCAAGAGCAGTAGCAAACTATGAAATAGCGCTTCGCTTACCTTCACAAGGAGAATCGGGAGCTCCGATAATATTGCTTTCTTGGCAAAATGATAACACGGATGAATTTAAGATTTCAATAAAAGATATTTTTGATGATGAGGTCTTTTCTGAAAATACAGCAGACAAATACTATTGGCTTGAAAGGATAAAATTGGAAACAACGAGTGCCGATCTAGCACTTTTAAAAATAAGTTCTCAGGGGCAGAACTCCCAAGAAGTCGGAATAAAACGTGTAATTGGCCTTCCCAAATATCACTACCTTTTCGATCTATATGCGCAGTACGCTTTGGAGGAATACATGGCGGGTATTATTGATTTACTGGAAGCAGAATTATTCATTGATGCAAATACATTAATTGAAATTGGCCTGCTCCATTATCCAAATAGTGAAGACTTAGGGAAGCTAAGAGGGGCTATCTTGTTTTAATCTAAGCCATGAAACCATAGATAAAAGGGTTTCGTGGTACTGTCATAGCACGTCACCTTCTGGCTTTAGGAAGAGATACTTCCCGCAGAAAAATCATCTGCTATTTCAGAAGGCATTGTAGTCGTGGTTTCTTTGAACTAACATAGATCATCACAATGCCACTTCCAAGGTTCTAAAGAGCACTTTTCTGGCATTATTCTTTCTGAGTTCTAGTTGTACATCGTTGATGATGCCCATTTCCAGATTTTCGTCGGCCTTTAGTAGTACGATCAATTGGTCTCCATACATTTCTCCAAGTGCTGCTTTTTGTTGATGTACCCATTGACCGATTTGAGATAATTCTAGGAGGGTTTCACCATCTGAAAGTCTAGGGGAAGTACCAAGGTTGCTATTCTTTGGCAAACCAATATGTAGTTCTTTGATTAAGAATTTTTTCTTCACTGCGGTTACCGCATGGGCTTTTGGATCATCTATTCGGAGCATGTCTTCCTTAGGCTTAATGGTCGCTGAAACCATAAAAAAGAAGAGGAGTAGAAATACAATATCTGGCATAGAAGCGGTAGATATTTCTGAAGATTGGTCTTTTTGTTTTTTATTAAATTTCATAAGTGTTCGTGTTGAGTTTGATCAAGTGGAATACATGAGAGGATTACACAAATAAGTGCCTTGAAAAGCAAAAGAGACAGTAGATATGTACAGTCACCTGGTTACAGTAAATATTATTAAACCTGAATCAGTCTGGTTCCGCAATAGAAATGTTCATCGGGACGCCCGCTCTAGCTAATAAATAGCGTGCATTTTGCTGCGCATTATCTCGGTCTAACTGCCGAAATTCATCTGAACTCATCCCTATTTTCGCCCCGTAAATTTGATAATATGCTTCTTTGATATGATCTAAGGATGCGATGAAAGCAGCGTATTTTGTTCCTCGCTGCGCTTTGAGCGAAATGATCGCTTTATCTGGAGCCTCTGCAAGTGATTTATCAGCCGTTGGATTTAGTACGAAGGCTTTTATTTGTTCAACTATTGCTGTCAAATCGGCCTGACGTTGGCCTTCAATGAGGAATTCGTTGTTCGAGTTTATGCGAATTGTGAAAAGATTTCGTTCTTTAATAGGCGTCTCAGTAGGAGGCACATTGGGAGGGAGTTGGAGTAAAAGCCCTTTATCCCTTGCCATAGTGGTTGCCACCAAAAAGAAAATGAGGAGGAGGAAGGCAATATCAGCCATGGAGCCTGCTGCCACTTCAGGTGTTGATCGAGATTTGGTTTGCTTGAACATGCTAGATTTTTAGTTTATAAATATTTAAATCATCGAGACTTTAAGCTGTTTCATTTCAGTCAAGTCTCTAGTTATACAATCCGAGAATTATTGATAGTCACATGTGACTATCCTGTTTTTTTGGATTATAAACAGCAAGAGACTAGCAATATCATACGAGCATCTATCCGATAATAGGGAGAAATAGCAGAGTATGACGCGTCTCATTGGTCAGTATTTTTCACTTAGAAATTCGTCTATGTCCGAATTATCCGTTGAGTTAGTGCAAGAGCAAGTCTGGATTGAGCAATCCAGATCGGATACTTCCGAGTTTAAACCTTTATACGAAAAGTATTATGAGCCTCTTTTTCGTTATTTTTTGAGAAGGACCGATGATGAGGATTTGGCGGCTGACTTATGCTCTACAACCTTCTACAAGGCCTTGGACAATCTGAACAAGTTCGTCTGGCAGGGAAAGCCTTTTGGAGCGTGGCTATTTAAAATTGCAGGTAATGAACTTCGGAAATACTTTAGAGATCAGAAGCCTATTTATGTCATCGAAGAGGATAAGCTAAACTGTATGGCCGGTTTGGACGAGTTGCCTGAGGATTATCAAATGGACAAATTGATCAAGGTTTTAGATGATCTTCCCGAACAGGAACTGCGGTTACTAGAATTGAAATATTTTGAAGCGGCTAGTTTTAGGGAAATGAGTGACATGCTGAGCATGGGAGAGAGTGCAGTCAAGATGAGGCTGTATCGATTGCTGACTAAGTTGAAAACGCTAATATTACACGAACATGACTAAACGTGACTTCAAAACAAGGCGAAACCTTTTTAAAGGAAGAATGAAAACAGCTCATGATTTTGAGTCTTTTCGAACCGGATACCAACGTCATAGATGGCAACAGCGCGCATGGAGGATTGTGGCTATGATTTTTGTAGTGATTGTGATTGGGCTTGCGGTATATTTTGGATTCGCAAATTAACCAAAACCTATTGCTATGCTTTTTTTGAAACGGGGAGATGACGTAAAAATACCCAGCCAAGGGACTTGAAATTTTTTCTCATCATTTTAGGTCCAGACATTTTCATTGGAATCAATAGGAATTGTACATGAAAAAATTTGAGATCATTGAGCGAACTATGCGCTTCCTTGAACTTAATTAAAGCTTTATTTTCAACATGAATGCCATCTTTTATTGGTAATGAAAGCGTTATCAAAAACCAATTTGGATCTTTTTTGGATTGCCAAAAATTTGGAACATCACTCAAAAGAACGACTCTTTGTAGAATTAGTCCTTTGACACCAACTGGGAAATATTCCACCAGACCTTGATCTGCATAGTAGGTACTTAAATCCACTTTCTCACCGACTAAATTTTGTGTAATTATATCGCTAGTGAATGGATTAATGGAGTAATTAATTTCTGACCAGTGGTTTTTAATAAGGTTAATAGAGCTCAGCTTTGAACCTAAGAAGAGGATTAAAAAACTTCCTGAGAAAGACGCACTAAAAAGATTATTATTTGCTTTCAGCGCTCCTTCTTGGAAGGCCACTGCCAAGTATTCGAACATGAGTATTGCCGTTAGACTAAAAGCCAGATAAAACTGTAAAGATGATGTGCTAAAGCCTTTTGAATAGCTAAAATTGGGGCTGTTATTAATCGAATTATTGATAACCGAAACCCAAATCCTTGACAATAAAAAGAAGTAGAAAACAAAGAAAAGAAGGAGGTTTTCAAACAGCCAATAATCATATAATCCATGGGCGATGGAGGCCAATAGCCAGAATAAGAAAAAAGCAACAACACTATTGAGTTTGGTGTATTTGTACTTAGCGAGTACCAAACCATAGGCAAAAATGGAACTGTCCATCATGTGGCCAACGGCTGCTGTGAGTGCCCTGCCATGAATTATCGTTCCATAATCACCCTCGAAATAGAGCAAGTTTTCAAGAAAAGCAAAGCCTAGCGCAGAAACACTGGCGTACAATATGTATTCATAAGGTTTCAGCTGATGTTTATAAAAGGCTAGTAGGACTAAGAGGGGAATGATTTTTACCAACTCTTCCACCGCACCGATTCCAAAAATACTGTAGATAAGAAGGTCAAGTGAGCTTTCAAATTGATTCCAAAGACCAAAAATATACTTCAATGTATCGGAAAAAAGGAATGTTAACAATGTGGTGCATATTCCGAAAAGAAGCACGCTTAAAAGTATTGGCCAATTGATTTTGTCGAAAAAAGAGAGCTTGATAATGTAGCTAAGCCAAACTATCAGAATCAATAATGCAGCAATAATTCCTATGGGATTTATGGAAACAGTAAGGTTATTGATTACCATTTGATAATAACCCATAATGTGCCCTGACATTAATAGCGTTTTCTTTCTGAGCTCGAACGGAAAGAAGCTCTGCAGGTCATACTTATGCAGTACTTCACTAAGTTTTTGATAGTCTTCAGATTTAGCTAAGCTTTGGATCAAAAGCGTGGCAGCCAATTTTTTCGCGCCATTGTTAATACTGATTTCTTTCGTCAATGCAATGGACATCAAGCTATCCTCACCTTTCTTTTTATAGATGTTTCCTAAGGTTAAGTCGAGGTATTTTAAAGAGTCATTTTCAATGGTGTTGAGTACGGGCAACGCCGAATCTACTTTTCCAATTTGGTATAAGAAGGTACCCCAAGCCCAGCGAGCATTATCTGAATATCCCAATTTGGCAACATGATCATAATACTTTTTTGTCTTTTTTATGAACTCCTGATTAATAACTTTTTTCTTTGAAAGACTGGTGACATATTCATATTGAAAGTCGATATCGCTAAACAATGAGTCTTTGAGTATTTGATAATCCCTCTTTTGTTTAGGCTTCTTAAATACGCTGGTTTCTACGGATTTTTCATTTAGTTTCTCATCTTCAAAGAAACCATTAACTATGATAAAAGGAATCAAAACTAATAGGGTTATCCATAGTGTCGATTGATATAAATTGTCTTTAAGAAAGATGTTTTTATCATTACTTTTCTTGTAACGACTATTGAAATAGACGAGATACGGTAAGATGAAAATGAGTAGAAATACAATAAATGCACGAATCATTGGCTGTACCGTTTTGCTAAAATAGGTGAATTAGAACGGTATAGGGCATAGTGATCAAGAGTAAAAATAGTGTTTTATTAAATTTATATTCTGGGGAGAGATTAGTTGGTTTCGTTTGGATAGATATTTATAGCAATTTCCATCATCTTTGGCGCTCATGGAAATCTCCAATCTGATATCGTATTTCAAAGACTGCTATCAAGCAGATACAAGGACACTATCAGTCACGAATATTTTTGCCTCAAAAGTGGAGAATAGGTTTTTTCTAAACGACCGAGATGAATTACTCAACGAGAACTTACCTTATTACCCAGTTCCTGACGATTATGCTGACAAGGTTTCAAAGAATCTGTCCATTTATAAGCGCGAGAAGGTGTTCTATTGTGCCACATTTTTTGTTAATGGAAAAAATGAAAATGCGCTGAATGGCGCTGGAAAAGTATGCGCTCCATTATTTCTCTATCCAGCAGCAATCGTTGAAGAAGGGGAGATAAAATACATCAAACTGGATTTTGAGAAGAGAATTATCAATATCAATTTCCTCAATTCTATCAAGAAGGCTTCCGCTGGAGATTTATATGACTTATTGTTAAAAGTGCCGAAAACGATCACAGACATAGGCCCTTTAAGTCAGTTGAGAACAATTCTGGAAGATAATTTGGAGGATTTCAATTTTATACAGACGATGAGTTTTTGTTCTTTGTTGCTGTAAGACTATATCAATGCCGAGAGTTACCATGTATATTTCTTTAAAAGGGATAAATTAATTTTATTGTGGAGAGCACCATTTCTTTGGATCATTATTTCGAATGGAGATAGCTGTATTATAGACCTAATATTGTACGAAAATAAAATCCCCGCCTTCATCCCCAGCATTCAATATATCTCCGAACTGAGGGACTTGCTCATTAACACTATTATTCGCGACCGGAATTTTTAAGGACATAAAAAGTTCTTCCGAGCTTAGCAAAGCTTGTTCATTTTCCTTTAGCTTTTTTATTAAATAGTCCATGAATACGCTTCTGTCTGGAACGGGACTCAGATTACCACTTGTAATCGCTTTTCGACTTTGGTTTTTGTACAAATGTGCGTATCCTACAGCATTTTTGATAAACACGTCGCGCATTTTAAATATGCCGCCACTGAAGCAAGCATCCGTAATAAGCAGTGTGTGTTTTGATTTTATTCCGCCTATATAATCTCTTATTGTACTATTTGATAGCCAAGCAACTTTAGAATTTGATGTAGCATCACTTGGGAGCCAGTACCCTTGGTTAAGTTTTTCATCCCAAACTCCATGTCCTGCGTAGAAAATAATTAAGTTATCATCAAGCGTAATTTTATTGGATAAATTGTCAAACGATTGAATTATCTCTGATCGAGTAGGATTGACTAACTTTTTTACGTTTTCATTATTAAAATTGTATTGTGTTGTTAAAATATTTTCGAGTCTTTCTCCATCTCGTATGGGTGCATCAAGATCATTAATGTTTTTAGTGGCATAATCATTTATTGTAATAATAAGGGCGTGATAGGTTTGAGCTCTTACACGATCAAAAACAACATTCATCATTGGGGTAGTCTGTGCAATTTCCCGATTAACTACGGTTTTTTGTTCAAGTTTATTAATCATTGTAGAGACGGTCTCTTTCAATAAATATCCAGTGGACGATTTATTCATATATAAGGGTTCTAATTGATTTTGAGAATCGAATACTCTCCCTTGATCAGTAATAACAAAGTAGTTGAATGTTCTGAATTGATTTCCGGATTCGTTTAACTGGCGGCTTCCAATGACTTTATATTTTGCTGAGTTTATTTTGAACTCAGGTGCCTCACTTACTTCGACATTGAGTAAAAATTTGTTGTTAATAGTTGTTATTTCAAAAGTCCCTTGGTTGGCATTATAAGTTCCCACTTTAGCTATATCGAGAACAAATTCTTCATACGAATCGATTATAAGACCTTTAGTAACCTCGAATTTTCTTAAGTTAATTTGATCTTTTTGTTGTGAATTTTTGCTTTTTCTAAGTTCGTCTATATTACTATTGAATCTATTTATCAGGCCATTTATGCTGTCTTTTAATACATTATTTGTTTTCCAATGTCTTTCATAGTAGTTAAGTGTGTTTATTAGATTATTTCTATTGTCTTCTTGTCTTGTCTCAAATACTTTTGTCTGCCCAAACTCACCCTCGGGTCTTATTAGCTTTAGAAGTATGCTCAGCTCAAAATCTATGTCTTCTTTGAAATAATTGTATATCTTAATTTGTTCATCGTTAGGCGAGTATATAACCACCGATGAATATTGATCTAGTAGATTGGTGTAATTAGACTTCTCATCTGGAGAATTTTTAGGCTTAGTAGTTTTATCAAATTTTGATTTATTGCTTATAAAGGTATTGTTTGAACGATCGATACTAAATTTTTTTTCATACATCTCATTTACATGTGGGTTTTGCAAATCTGAAAATATTATATTCCAATTATAGTCATCATTTGGAAGCGACGTTAGATCAAATTTTTTCCAAAAACCTTTTTCCTGCAGCTGTTCTTCGAAAACAACTTTATCCTTTGAGTTTATCAACTGTATTTTTATATCATGTAGATTATTGGAGCTGAAAACTATTGTTTGAAAATTTCCAGATCGATCATCTTTAATTTGAATATATTGACTTTGACAGTACGAAAATTGAGAGGTCAAAAGGATAAAAAAAACGAAGATTAAGAGGGAAAATTTCGACATGTCAAACTTGTAGGTTAGTAACGGCTTTAATTAAAGTATTAGATACGTGGGTGACTGGAACATTTTCTTAAAAGCACTCAGCGCCAACTCCTCACTAAAATAAGTTTAAAAATACCGGAATGTATGTGATTTAGCAAGTAAAAGAAAGAGGAATTAAGGAATTGACATTTTACCGCTAATTTATTTAACTGGATCGCCCATCTAGGTTTTATTTACTGACTAATAATCGGTGACATACTGCCTTTTGATTCACCATCCTGTTGATCAGATTGTTGAATATCGAATCACGTGTTCTATTTCTATTGAACCTGTAGGAATACTCGTCGAGATAAGTTTGGATATATTCCTTACTAACATGATGATGAATGCCGCCCAACCATCCCTTTAATTGCTGTATAAACCTGTGCCTAAGATTAAAATTAACAAAAGGGTCATTTTTTGTCTGTACCCTATTCCAGTCCTTCATCAACGGAATGTATCCTTTCCATTGATCTGTATCAGTCTGCTTCACACTTTAATCTATATGAAGATTAAATATTTCACCTAGTTCCAATGCAGAGAAACTAGAGACACTTTTGGCGTAAGCTCTACCAATTCCCCCACTGTCATCTTTATCAGTCACAACACTGACTTTCTTCTTTTTTTCCACTTCTCTACCTTTTTTTCAAGAGACCTTTTCTCCAATAAAGGCCTCATCAACTTCACAATCCCCAGAGATAGGGTGTTGACCAGAACTAGCTATTGCCTTTCTTACTTTTTGCATAAAGAGCCAAGTGGTCTTTCTATTTAAACTATATTTTCTTGCGATCGCTTCCCGAGAGCAGCTCTTTGTAGTTGTGGACAACTCAAAGATGATGAAGAAAGCTTTCCTCAAATCAAATTTCACTTTATGGAATAGCGTATTTGAAGTGACTGATTCGCAATGCCGACAACTTTTACATACTCGATGGAATGGATTATTCTTTTTCCTCCAGTAAGCGTTATGATTACATTTACTGTACACAAGCCTGTCACGCCATTTGATATCGGTCAGGTAATTTTTGCACTTTTCCGAGTTTTGAAACCTATTGATGAAATTTATCAAGCTCGTACCTTTGAATTCCTCTACAATAACACTAATATATTTAGCATTATACTTTTTTAGCTCAATACATTAGTAATTACTAGGTTGGTGAGTCTGTTAATAAAATAGCTACAACTAAGCGCTGTTCCCCACAAGACCATACGATAATGCTTTATTCAGTTGATTTAAACTCAATTTCCATCATCTTTGGCGCTCATGGAAATCTCCAATCTGATATTATATTTCAAAGAGGGGAACAAGTGCTTTAGCAGTAAGCCTAACCAGCTTTTCTAAATCAAAAAAAAGCACATAATATGATGTGGACAGTATTCATAGTGGTGATCAGTATTGGGTTATTCTTCTTTTTGAAGAAATCGAAACCAAAAGAAGCTAAGCCATGTGCCATACCTGATAAATGGCGCGTGCTACTCAAGGAAAATGTTCATTTCTACAACAACCTAGAGGAGGCACAACAACGTCAATTCGAATCTGATATCCAGCGTTTCTTACAGGCTGTTTCCATTACAGGTGTGAAGACGGAAGTGGAGTTGCTTGACAGAATACTCATAGCTAGCAGCGCGGTAATTCCGTTATTTGGTTTTCCTGCTTGGACGTACAGTCATTTGGATGAAGTACTGCTCTATCCAGATTCCTTTGATCGAAACTATAACATTGGCAACAAAGAAGAAATGATAACTGGCATGGTTGGGAGCGGCCCTATGGAAGGTAAAGTGATCTTATCAAAGCCATCACTACGTATGGGTTTTGACATTGCTAATGACAAGAAAAATGTCGGTATTCATGAGTTTGTTCATTTATTTGACAAAGAAACGGGAAGTATCGATGGCATACCGCCGGGTTTTGAAGACAAGGCTTACGCCCTACCATGGTTAGATTTTGTGAAACAGAAAATAGAGGAAATAGTCACAGACAGGTCTGATATTAATGATTATGGAGCAACTAACCGTCAAGAGTTTTTTGCGGTAACTAGTGAGTACTTTTTTGAACGGCCGCATTTGTTAAAAAGAAAGCATCCGCAACTCTATGGGAAACTGAGCAAGGTGTTCAATCAGGACATGACAGCTATCATAGACCCGGCTTCCTTTCAAAGCAAGCAACCGCCAAGCCGAAATGCTCCATGCCCTTGCGGCAGTGGGCTTAAATATAAACGGTGCTGTATTAGTTGATATTTGGAAAAGTTGCTTCAATCCCCCTTCTAGTTACTATTCCCCGATGCTTGTATTGAATAACGCGTAATTATCTGCCTATGTACCTCGCTTGCTTTGAGGTCTGTGCTGCAATTACCGTTTATTGACTGAAGGTGTTATTTCATCAATAAGGCCTTCCACAATGTCGAGTTAGGGTAGTGGAACGCTCTTAGTAAGAAGTGGTTTGAAAAAAAAGAAAACGCTTCACTGTACTTGAGCGAAGCGTGCGGATTATCAAAGGAGACTACCTTTTCAACCCCTTCACATAATGTTCTTTGATATGCCATGCGACTTCTGGAATTTTTGTTGGTTTCACGGGTTCTCCTATGGTGGTAAAATCCCAGCCATTGGTCTTTCTCTCTAGCTTGCCCATAATCATGGACACCTTACTGCTAAATTTTTCTTCTGTAGATAAGTTGAAAGTAGCCAAGACTTCATCAACATGATCCGGCGAACCTTCATAAATTCGTAGTTTAGAATAGGGGATCTCACCAAAATCTTGTCCTTTGTAGGAATTAAGAAAGATATAAAGCGAATTGACATCCTCTTCAATCATAGAAAGGTCGATGGTAATCACTTCATTGTCGAGCCCATCATCGCCCTCCAAGTCTCCGGTGAGGTCATCCCCGGAATGCCGGATTGCTCCGTCTCTAGAATAGAGCTGATTGAAATAAACAGTTTCTTTGAGACGATTATCTTCAAATGAGGAGACTGCTCCGTCGAGATCTACGGCAATCGGGCTGCTGATCAATGCGCCAAGTATTCCTTTTCTGGGGATCGCTCCCCAGTTGAGCCCTATACAGATATGTTGTAAAGGTTTTCCTTCTTTTTCCAGCTTGATGGAAGTTCCCTTCTTAAGGTTAATTCCAGTTTTTTTATTGAGCGCTATCATTAGGCGTATACGTCAACATATCCTTGCAAACCTTTTTCGGTAGAAATCCCTACAGCGTCGAATTTCCAATCCAATCCATCTTTGACCAGTTTTCCAAATTCCACTTCCGTAGCTTCGGCATATTCCACGTCGAGGTTGTAGCGTAAGATTTCTTCATTGGTTTCCACGTTTACTATTCTGATAAAGGCATTTTCCAGTAATCCGAAGTTATGGTTCTTGGCAAAAGCATCATTGATGGTTACCACGAACAGCATTTCTTCTACTTGTGGATTGACCTCAGCAAGGTTGACTAGAATCATCTCATCATCACCTTCTCCAACACCTGTACGATTGTCTCCTGTGTGCTCCACCGACTTGTCGCCAGAGCGTAGATTGTTGTAGAATACGAAGTAGCTATCATCGATCAATTTCTTGTTACCGCCAAGCATGAAGCAGACGGCATCTAAGTCTACATTGCTACCTGGACGAACGTCCCAGCCTAGTCCGATGAGAATTTTTTTGAGGGAAGGAGCTTTTTTAGTGAGGTCAAACGAGTTACCCTTTTTAAGTGTAATAGGCATTTTAGTTATTGATTAAGTTAAAAATGTATTTGAAGTATTCTCCTAGAGGTTTAATCCTCTCCGAAAAAATTTTTAATTCTGTCACGATTTTCGAGGCTAGTTTTTTGAGGTTTATGCTCTTTGAAAAACGCAGCAGCTTTGTTTTTTTTATGATCAGCAGAAGAAGTTAAAAGACTATTTAAAAGCGCTTTTTTTCGTGCACATTCTTGGTTGTCCACTTTTTCTTCTGTTTTAGCAAAGAAGGATTTATGTTGAATACGGGCCTTGTCAAGGTTGGATTCCATCTCTTTCTTCCGATCAGAAATGATGGCTTTGGAGAGCTCTTCAAGATTATCGAAAGCTGGAGTCTCAGCACGAAGACCTAAGGCCTCATCATTTATTTCCCTTATTGCTTGAACTCTACTCTCGGCAACAGTTGTCTGTTCTTTGTACTGTGTTAGCTCATCATCATTGCCGAGGAGCATTAAGTGTTCCATAATATCGGCATGGAGCTGAGAAGCATTGGCATTAATGGCCCCAAGAGATATTTGTGCTTGGATTTGATCGCTTTTGTATTCGAGTTCGGACTTCTTCTCGATCAGCTTAGCCTTCGTGGTGCTGGCCGCTTGATGAAGTATTTGATACTTCTGTATCTGCGGCTCGTAAAGTTTGGACTCATTCCAATATGTTTTAGCCTGTTGATGATTATTGCTTAAGTAATCTTTCTTAGCTTTTTTTTCTAGCTCCTTTTGTTGGGAGGCGAGTGCCTCAATCTTTGTGTTATGCGACTGTGTTGTGTTATTAACCGCACGAAGTTGGTTTTCGATTTCGGTGATGGCTGATTTAATAGCTTCGATGGTATCTTCTACACGGTTAGGCGGGTCATCGTCCTGTTGTAATATTTTATGTATTCTTTTAAGCATATTTAATCTTTGTATAATAATATAATCAAGGATTATTATTTGAATAGTATAATAAAATACTCGAATATGAATATTTACACGAGAGATATCGTAATTAGTTGCAAAGAGCAATGATTGTTTTGCGGAAAATTGTTATCGCAGAAGAATATTCTTGTTATAACTCGCTATGTTTCAGTAGGATGTCTTTTCATGAGGAGCATAGAAATATTTTAGTAAAAAGTCTTACGAGTAATCTTTAATGCGGGTAGGCAAATACTTATTTCTATTCTCATGCAAGGAATATGATTTGGTAAGTCAATATCAGGCTCTGCAAAGGAGAAATGTTCTTTACACGTTTTTCAATGGACATTACCGTCAATCATAAATTTTAATATCTTCGCTGAGAAGTTTTCTATATACTAACAATTGTAAGCGGATATGCAACAAACACTAAGAATTCCACTAAACATCGCTGATCAAAGCCAAAGAGCAACCTTCATTAAGCAAACATATATGCACCTTGCTGTGGCTGTATTGGGGTTTATTTTGATCGAGATTTTACTTTTTCAATCAGGAATTGCGGAGGTAATTGCGTCTTGGATGCTTTCTGGTCGATGGACATGGCTGATAGTGCTCGGTGGATTTATGTTTATTTCATATAAAACAGAGAAATGGGCAAGAGCAAGTGAGTCAGCGCAAATGCAATACATCGCATTGTTTGTTTATACGTTAGGGGAAGCGATCATTTTTGTCCCTTTACTATTCATAGGAGCAAGTGTGGCTGGAGTGGATATTATCATTCAGGCTGGGCTTATGACGCTCTTCTTATTCCTTGGTTTGACCATTGTTGTATTGACGACCAAAAAAGACTTTTCTTTCATGAAAAACATCCTTACGGTTGGTTTTTCAGTGGCATTCGGTGCGATTATTCTGGGAATCATATTTGGGTTTAATCTAGGAATCTTCTTTTCATTTGCCATGGTGGCTCTTGCTGCAGGCAGCATTTTGTATCAAACATCAAACCTGATTCATCATTATAATACTGATCAACATGTGGCAGCCGCTTTGGGCTTGTTCGCCTCGCTGATGCTTTTGTTTTGGTACATTTTGAGGATATTGATTGCTTTTAGAGATTGACCGAGTTGTCGGTTGGGGGGAGACCTAAAAGCAACATGTAGCAACATCCGCGGCTTGTGGATAGTCATGGAACTCATAGCTCATCCCAAAATCAAAAAAATCAGCGTTTAGACTATGAATGAATTAAAAATACCGGAGCTATCATTGGTCGTACTTGTTGGCATTTCTGGCTCTGGTAAATCAACATTTGCCAAAAGGGTTTTCAAGGAAACCGAAATCATTTCTTCTGATAAGTGTAGAGGAATGGTTGCTGATGAAAATAGCCAAACGGCGGAAACAGATGAATTTGAGTTGTTACACTACGTCGCTTCAAAAAGATTGCAAAATGGCCACCTTACGGTCGTTGATGCCACCAATGTGCAAACCGAAGCTCGAAGACTGTTGGTACAGCTTGCGAAGAAATATCATTGTCTTCCGGTTGCGATTGTTCTGGATGTTCCAGAAAAGGTTTGCCATGCACGAAATGAGGAAAGACTGGACAGGAATTTCGAAAAAAATGTTGTTGGTCATCAGCGCTCACAACTCAGTAGGTCGATAAAGAACTTAAAGAAGGAAGGCTTTAGACAGATTCATGTTTTGAGTTCGGTAGAAGAAATTGAGGGCATTCAGTCTGTTCAAAAGGAGAAGCTATACAACAACAAGCAAGATATTAGCGGACCATTTGACATCATCGGCGACATTCACGGTTGTATAAACGAAACCATGGAGCTGCTCACGAAACTTGGATATAGCATCGGAAAAACGGACGATGATAATGTCACTTTTGGCTATCGTGTAGAAAGACCAGAAGGCCGAAAAGCCTTATTTCTAGGAGATTTGGTAGACAAAGGGCCTGACTCACCGGCTGCTCTTAAGTTGGTCATGAGTATGGTCAAAGCGGGTGTGGCTTACTGCGTTCTCGGTAACCATGACATGAAACTTCAGAGATATCTCAATGGTAAAAATGTGCAAATCAACCATGGTTTGGATAAAACCGTGGAACAGCTGACGCATGAAAGTGAAGAATTTAAAAATATCGTCAAGGGGTTTTTGAATGAAATGGTCAGTCATTATGTTTTTGATCAAGGTAAATTGGTAGTAGCTCATGCAGGACTAAAAGAGGCAATGCAGGGCAGAGAAAGTAGAGCAGTGCGAGCGTTTTGCATGTTTGGGGAAACCACGGGAGAAATTGATGAATATGGATTGCCGGTTCGCTACAATTGGGCACAGGATTACAGAGGAAAAGCAATGGTCGTTTATGGACATACCCCAGTGGCTAAGCCTCAATGGTTGAACAAAACGATAGACATTGATACCGGCTGTGTTTATGGGGGTAAATTAACTGCATTAAGATATCCGGAACAAGAATTGGTAACGGTGGAGGCTAAGATCATGTATGCTGAGCCAAGAAGGCCATTGGCCAAGTAAATGGATGGCACAAGTGCTTCGAAAACAAAAATAGGATGACTTATTGGGTATTGACGATTTGACTGGAAAAAGGATCATATCCACAAGCCTCACAAACAACATTACCATTCGGGAGGAAAATGCCATTGCTTCATTGAAAGTTATGAGCAGGTTTGCCATGAATCCTAAATGGTTGATCTACTCGCCACCAACTATATCACCGTCTGAAACCAGTGATCTTGAGGAGTATTTGCAACATCCCAAAGAGGCTTGGAAATACTACAAAATTCAGGGAATTGATAATGTAATCTGTGAAGAAAAACATAGGAGATCAAACGTATTTTTCGCCTATATAATTATCTAAGATATTTGACATAGTGCCCGCAGAAGCATTTAGCCAACAAACGGGTCTACTTGTCAATTTTGGAAATACAAGTCCCGAGTTTAAGCGTTTGTTTAACAATGGAAAGTAGAAACCCTATTTTTCTTAATCGTTGTAATCATAGTTCAGCCGACTGCTACTAAATTAACCTTATTCCACACTCAAAATCCTTTCAATCTCCCCCAATTCATCATTGGTAAATTTCAGTTTTGTTATTGCTGCAAGGTTGTTTTGGAGTTGCTCTTGTGAGCTAACACCGATTAAGACGCTCGTCACTCGAGCATCTTTTAATAACCATGAAATAGCCATTTGTGCCAATGACTGACCTCTTGACTGAGCCACATCATTGAGTTGCTTGATGGTCGCCAATTTTTCCTCAGTGAGTTGATCTGCTTGCAAAAAACCGTGTGATTTTGACGCTCTCGATCCTTCAGGAATTCCTTTGAGATATCTATCTGTGAGCATTCCTTGCGCAAGTGGCGAAAATGGGATACAACCAACACCTTCTTTCTCCAATACATCTAACAAACCATCTTCTACCCATCGTTGAAACATGGAGTAATTCGGCTGATGGATTAAGCAAGGCGTTCCATTTTGTCTTAATATGTCTATTGCTTTAGCAGCTTCTTCGGGTTGGTAGCTGGATATTCCCACATACAATGCTTTGCCTTGTTGAACTGCGGTGGTCAAAGCACCCATGGTTTCTTCTAGTGGAGTCTCTGGATCTGGTCTGTGGGAATAGAAAATATCTACATATTCCAAATCCATGCGCCTTAGGCTTTGGTCAAGACTGGAAAGCATGTATTTTCGAGAGCCCCATTCACCATATGGGCCTTCCCACATTTTGTAGCCTGCCTTTGTCGAAATGATCATTTCATAACGAAGGTTTCCGCCAAAATCTTTTTTGAGGATTTTACCAAAAGTCTCCTCTGCAGATCCGGGAGGCGGACCATAATTATTTGCTAAATCAAAATGAGTCAACCCTTCATTGAAAGCCATTCGAATGATTTCTCTGCCTTTTTCGAAAACATCCACGCCACCGAAATTATGCCAAAGCCCGAGCGAAAGCAAAGGTAATTTTAGCCCACTATTTCCACATCGTTGGTATTGCATTTTGCTATATCTGTCGTCAGAGAATTGGTCGCTCATGTTTTAGTTTATGAATTCAAAAAAAGAGAATAATCAAGAACCTCGGAGCAAGCGAGGTATGAAGTTGGGTAAAAGCCATAATATGGGATTCAAGTTTCATTATTCTGCTCACAAAACAAAATGAGTACCGTCCAAAGTACCCATTGAAGTCAGGCGAAATATTATTTTAATGCATCTTTTGGTATCAAAAAGGATATTTCATGAGGGGCAATTAGTGGTTATTTTGCTTGATTAGCATAAAGTTGGCGAACCACTGAAAGCCAACCAATGCAAAAAGGAATAGCGTTGAGAATAGGTTAAATAACTCACCACCTTGAAAAATAACCATCAATCCTAGTACACCCAATATGGCCATGGCGATGGTATAAATAGGCAATGCCATTTTGTTTTTGGCAGAAGAGAAAATCGTGCTGCAAGGGATCATCATTCCAATACCAAAGGCGCTTAATCCAAGCCATAGTTCACTTCCATCAATGAAGTAGAGTAATAGCCCCACAACGGCAAGCACTAAGCTGATTCCCACCAAATTGGAACTATCAATTTCTTTCTTATCGAGCAGATGCTTTCCATAGGGATTGAACCTTAAAAACAGATTACTGATGGGCGTGGTAATCCATGTGGAAAATGCGACTATCGTCAATAAGATGATTAATGGGTTGAGATAAGGCGCAAGTGCAGGATTGCTATCTGCCACCGACCGAATGATCCTAAAACCAACATAGAAACCTATAATGACCGCCCATTGATATTTGGACGTAAGGTTGCTCATCCAAAAGACATATTTTAAGAAGAGTCGATAAAGAAAGTATCGAGCTTTTAATGCTTCCATCATGCCCGCCTGCGCAAATTCCATCGTTGGATCATTTTTCAATGCTTCTTTGAAATGCTCCATCGCCTTTGTATGGCTTCCTCTTTCCAACTCAGACCATCCGTAGTTGGCATGTGTAAAGGCGTTGTTTGGGTCTTCTCTAAGTGCGCCTTCAATGCTTCGAGCAGATTCTTCTTTTCGTCCCAGTTTGGTGAGTGACGTGCTTCTGGCATTGAGCGCGTTAATGTTGTCAGGTTGCAACTCCAATGCCCTTTCGGCCAGATCCAGACCTTCGGTAAATTGCTTCCTGATATTTTTGACCATTGCCCAAATAGCAAAATAGTCAGCCTCCGATGGATCTAAAGTAGACGCATTAAAGAAAGATTTTTCGGCTTCATCAAATTTCTTCTGACTCATCATCACTTTGGCTTTGATATAGTGCAGAGGCGCGATATCAGGCGCCAACCCAATCGCACTTTCGATGAGTGTTTGTGACTCTTTTCCTTGACCCATCTCCAAATGAGCCTCACTCATCAAAGCGAGCGTTTGAATATTGTTGGGATCTTTTGATAAAACAGCATGGAGAATGTCGAGCGCTTCCTTCGGCCTATTTTGCTCAAGAAGTAATTCTGCGCGGTTAATAAGGGTACTTTCCATCAATTACTTTTTGATTTTCATATAGGTGAGAATGTCGTCATACAAGCCAGAGTCATTGGCGTATAAGGCAAAGTTTTTTGCTGTGGTAAACCATTCTTGCGTTGTAGGTTTATGCTTTTTGCAAGCATTGAGGAGGTCTTTGGTTCCGATTGGTTTTGGAATACCGTCCTCAAACGAACTGGCTAATTTTTCCTCAATAGTAATGTCAATGACCGCTTCAATATCCGCTCCCGAATAGTCTTTCATTTTTTTGGCTACCTGCGCAAAATCAATGGTTTCCATAGGCTTTCCTTCGAGTTTGAGCTTTAGTATCGCTTCTCTGGCAGACTCGTCTGGTGGCGGCACAAAGATGATGCGATCAAAGCGACCCGGCCTGCGAAAAGCCGTGTCCAAATGCCAAGGCGTATTCGTAGCGCCAAGAATGAGCACGCCATCATTGTCTCCATCTATGCCATCCAGCTCTTGAAGAAACTGGTTGATGAGATGTCTACCGCTTGACTGCCGCATATCACTTCGGCTCGCACCAAGCGCATCGATTTCGTCGAAAAAAAGCACGCAAGGATTATGGTCTCTGGCGACTTCAAAGACGCTGTGTAGATTTTGCTCACTCTTTCCTATCCACATATCCAAAATGTCGTTGAGGCCAACGGACATAAAGCGAGAGTTCACTTGACCCGCTGTAGCTTTTGCTAAAAAAGTTTTGCCACAACCCGGAGGACCATAAAGTAAAATTCCACCACCTGTTTTTTTGCCATAGGCTTTGTATAAGTCTGGATGCTTCAGCGGATGGATAATTTTCATTTCAATCTCTTTTTTGACCTCATCCATGCCTCCTACTTGGTCAAAAGAAATATCGGCATTCTGAAAAAAAGGAGACTCCAATAGCTCGTCTTCATCGAATATTTCCTCGGAAGAGGCATTGTTTCTCAACTGACCATCGAGCTCTTCATCCGAAAAATTTGGACTGAGCATTAATATGCGCTGGTAAGTATCAATCGCCTGATCTGTTGAATGGTCTCTCAGTAATGCTTTGGTATATATGACTAGGAGCTCAATATCTGCACTTTCATGATCTATCAACTCTTCTAATACCACGATTGATTTTGAGTATTGCTTTTTGGCAAAAAACACTTTTGCAAGCCCATCTCTGCCGCTTTCGCCTGCTGTTTGCTTGGCGACTTCTTCAAATTCCGATTGCGCTTCGTCTAGCTGCTCCATGGCTAGCAATGTATTGGCAAGGTGTAATCTTAGAGGAATATTTTCTGGAGAAAACTGTAATGCCTCTTTTAAATTATCTACTGATTTTTGATCCAACGTAATTGAGCGGTTATTTCCTTGATTATGACTACTGGCAGTAAATTATACCTTGTTTATCAAGAATAAAAGTCTGGAAATAAGGAACGCATCATTTGACTTGAGTGTGGATATGGTCATCATGCCTCACGGCCTGACAACCATGGAATCTAATTTTGTCATATTGGGTCAAATTCCATCGTGTTTTCAAATGCGGTTCAATGAAAATTTTGCTGGTCTGTTTGCTGTTCGCTAGCAATTTAAGGAGTGTTATGGAGTCTTTGTTTCTGCGGATCATCTATGAATAAGCATTGATATCAGCGACTGGCGTCATTCTTAACTTGATTAAGAATCACATTGACTAAGTGGATCAGAGGCAAAACTCATTTTAATAATTTCCACCTTAAGTTGAGTGTTGGTGACAACACCAAGATTGGCGAGAATGAGCGATGTTCGTATGATGAGATTCCTGCCTGCGCAGGAATGACGCTCGGAACTGAGAGAGAAGTTTGAGGAGAGTTATGGAGTCTTTGTTTCTGCGGATTATCTATGAATAAGCATTGATATCAGCGACTGGCGTCATTCTTAACTTGATTAAGAATCACATTGACTAAGTGGATTAGAGGCAAAACTCATTTAACAATTTCCACCTTAAGTTGAGTGTTTTTGACAACACCAAGATTGGCGAGAATGAGCGATGTTCGTATGATGAGATTCCTACCTGCGCAGGAATGACGCTCGGAACTAAGAGGGGTGAACTGAGATGGGAATTATGGAGTCTTTGTTTCCGCGGATCATCTATGAATAAGCATTGAGATCAGCGACTGGCGTCATTCTTAACTTGATTAAGAAACACATTGACTAAGTGGATCAGAGGTAAAACTCATTTAATAATTTCCACCTTAAGTGAGTGTTGGTGATAACAGCAAGATTGGCGAGAATTGGCGATGTTCGTATGATGAGATTCCTGCCTGCGCAGGAATGACGTTCGGAACTTAGAGAGGTGAACTGAGATGGGAATTATGGAGTCTTTGCTTCTGCGGATCATCTATGAATAAGCATTGAGATCAGCGACTGGCGTCATTCTTAACTTGATTAAGAATCACATTGACTAAGTGGATCAGAGGCAAAATTCATTTAACAATCTCCACCTTAAGTTCAGTGTTGGTGATAACACCAAGATTGGCGAGAATTGGCGATGTTCGTACGATGAGATTCCTGCCTGCCTGCGCAGCAATGACGCTGGGAACTGAGAGAGAAGTTTGAGGAGAGTTATGGAGTCTTTGTTTCTGCGGATCATCTATGAATAAGCATTGAGATCAGCGACTGGCGTCATTCTTAACTTGATTAAGAATCACATTGACTAAGTGGATCAGAGGCAAAACTCATTTAACAATTACCACCTTAAGTTGAGTGTTGGTGATAACACCAAGATTGGCGAGAATTGGCGATGTTCGTATGATGAGATTCCTACCTGCGCAGGAATGACGCTCGGAACTGAGAGAGAAGTTTGAGGAGAGTTATGGAGTCTTTGTTTCCGCGGATCATCTATGAATAAGCATTGATATCAGCGACTGGCTTCATTCTTAGTTTGATTAAGAATCACATTGAATAAGTGGATCAGAAGCAAAACTCATTTAATAATTTCACCTTAAGTTGAGTGTTGGTGATAACACCAAGATTGGCGAGAATTGGCGATTTTCGTATGATGAGATTCCTGCCTGCGCAGCAATGACGCTGGGAACTGAGAGAGAAGTCTGAGGAGAGTTATGGAGTCTTTGTTTCTGCGGATCATCTATGAATAAGCATTGAGATCAGCGACTGGCGTCATTCTTAACTTGATTAAGAATCACATTGACTAAGTGGATCAGAAGCAAAATTCATTTTAATAATCTGCACCTTAAGTGAGTGTTGGTTAGCCATCATAGATATTGATATTTACTGGCTTCATCAAGGCCTTATCAAAACTATTGACCAAACAAGCGATGCAAATCAGCAGTATGATAATGGATAACTGGAAGTTGTTTAGTGTTTTTACTATCTTCAAAATAATAAGACCAAATTAAGATACATTGAGTTGATTAAACTTCGATGATTCCTTGCTGGAGCTGCTCATATTTGACAATACCAAAATACAAATTGGACGAAATAAATAACGTATTTACACAGCAGAATTTGAAGGCTTCAACTTCGCGAAACAGTCGCATTTTAGGTGTGATGTCTATCCTGTTTGTTAATTGCTTGCTGCTTTTAAATTCCGTACAGGCTCAAGACCTGATTGAAAGTAGACATACGAGCTTTTTGACATATATCTACGAGCTTACAGACAAGGAGGCAAAGCATATTTATCATCAAAAAAAGTGGGGTATAGATACCTCCTTTTTTCACACATTGATCGATACTTACCCTACGGATAGTTTGCTGGCTCATGGAGGTATTCTTGATGCAGGTCATTATCTGAGGGTTTATATAGAGGAAAACCAGCTTCAGCTAGCCATAACTTCTATTCAAAATTTCCATGTTGATGTGCTCAATAATAGTACAGATTTACAGATCAAGGTTTATGAGAATGCAGGGGAAATAATAGAAAACGCGAAGGTTAAACTAAGAGGAAAGCGTATTCGGTTTGATAAAAAGACAGGAAACTATCGCTTAAAAAAAGCCAATAGAAAGGGCTTGTTAGCAGTCACTTATGGTGACGAAGTGGCTTATTATGATCTTGATAAAAGATATAAAAACGCTTTAGCAAAAAGAGTTTTCCGAAGGACGGTCTACGGATCGCCAATAAAGTATGTTTGGAAGCCTGTTAGGTTTGTGATTGGCATACCGATCGACGGTGTAAAGTCACTGGTGAGACAGTACCCAACAGGCGTTATTAGTAGCTTCTGGAATGCTTCCAAAAAATCCTTTTATACAGTAGCATGTTGGTTTGATGATTATTTCTGTGATTGGTATGGGAGTACACACAAATTCGAGCGAAAACATCAAGGATACTTCGTATTCAGCCAGCCCAAGTATCTGCCGGGAGATACCGTAAAGTTCAAGGCCTTCATTACTAAAAAGGGGAGGCCTTTGAAGAAACCGCTTCAAGTGGTTTTAGAAAAAAGCTATAATGATAAAGTACTATTGACAAGCCTGAAGCCATATATATCTGGCGGCTATTCATTTCAGTTTCCGCTTGGTGATACTTTAGATTTAACACTTGACAAGCGTTACGAGGTTGTTTTACAAAAGAAAGACAGTAGGAAATATATCTCTGATTACTTTAAATACGAGGAATACGAGCTTTCGAAAAATCAATTAAAGCTGGAGGTAATTAATGCCACACACTTTTTAGGTGATACGGCTATTATAAATGTCACTGGTAAAGATGAAAATGACTTGAATTTATTGGATGCGCGATTGGAAATTTTGGTAAAACCTGAAGAGGTGCTACAAACTTTTCAGAAAAATGTATTCGTTCCTGATACCATTGCCTTTTTCAAAAAAGAACTTCTACCCAATAAGAAAACGGAGATTAGGCTACACAGTGCCATGTTTCCCAAGGGGAATTTCAATTATAAAGTAGAGGTCTCCTTGCTCACATCTGACAATGAGAGAATAACAGAAAACGAGTATTTACAATACAATTACCAACGGAATGAGATTGAAATTGAATTACGCCAAGATTCTATTGATATTTCCTTTTTACAAAATGGAAAGTCCATAGAAAAAGAATCGCTGATTTATGCGATTGATGGTTTTGGTCACCACATAGACACTTTACAGCTGAGTGCGCCATCTTCCTTCCCACTTAATCCGTATGCAGATCAATATTTAGTTAAAATTGATAATTTGGAGAAGCACCATTCCTTAAGAGAGGAGACCTCACTTTTAAGCTTTAGCACAAGACGAACTACGGATTCTTTGATTATTCACACTATCAATCCGAGGGAAATAATTTTCAATTACTATTTATACAAGACCAACAATGAAATAGACAGAGGCTACACCAAAAACCTAAACGTGATGAAACGGACTGGCTATGAGAAAAACTATTACTTGGCAGTGCAGTATTTGTGGGGAGGTAAAGTACGCGAGGAGAACTACGAAATAGGGTTAAGAAAAGATTTGCTCAACTTGAAACTGATAAACCCTGCGGTCGCTTATCCTGGACAAAAGATCAAAGTTGAGCTGGAAGTCACCGACCTCAACGGTGACCCTGCTAAAAACACAGATGTGCTCGTTCATGGATTGACCAAGAAATTTCATTTTGAGCCCCCAAAGTTGCCCGTATTGGCTAAAGCTAAAAAGCAACGTACGCTAATAAATAGTTTTGAAATCGACCAAGCCCCTTTCTTTCAACGACAAAAAATGGTTGATTATGATAAATGGAATCCTTTGGCGAGACTTGATACAATAGCTTTTTTTCAGTTTTTATATCCGGGGAATGCTATTTACAAGTATGAAACTTATTTAGAAGATAGCACCACGCAGTTTGCGCCGTTTGTAGTAGCCGATGGCGTGATTCAGCCAGTGAGTGTGGTTTCCGTGGATAAGCGACCCGTCTATTTCGGCTGGTCTGTCAATGAACCTTACTCTTTTAGCATTGCAAGTGGATATCACAGCATCGGCATAAGAACGGACAAATACCAATTCACGATAGATTCGGTTTACATCACTGAGGGGAAAAAGCATATTTTCAGTTTCGATCAAAATAAGCTTCCTGAGACTATCCTGTCAAGTGAGCGAACTTTTGAATTCACATCAGCTGAGCGAAGACAACTATATCCGTATATTTTCCCCTACAAAAATACACTCGACGATCATTTGGCTTATTTCAAACAGGACGAGCGGTATTTTCTTACTCCTTCTTCTTCAAACAAGTCTTTGTTAAGTGGACCGGTGGGGCCATCAATTGTGAATTTTCAAGTTTTTGACAGTTATGACCTTTCCTTTTTTCATGATCCATTTTTCGAATATGACCCAAGTCCAGCGCTTCTGAAAATGCGAAGTTTTGACCCTATCGTTAAATATCCGAAGCGAGCGATAAGCAAAGCCAAAGAGGGATTGGCAGACGAGGCTTGGTCCAAGAAGAGCATTGAGCATCTTTGGAAAGAAGAATTACTTAGAAGGCGAATAGCATCAAGAAGATATTTTAACCCCAACGCTACCGAAACAGAAAAAGGAGCGCTTCAATTAAAAATGCCTGTAAGCAAGCATATCGGCGCTGTATTGAACACTTTATTATTTAAGCTCGATGATGCGGAGTTTATACGTGTGTACCCTGAGCTAAACGATCATTTTCACCAGCTTGATAGTGGCAGCTACAAAGCTATATTCTTTGCTGAAGCGAATAGATATGTCATCTTAGATTCCATTTTAGTAGATATTAATGGACTCAGCTTATTTACGCCAGATAGTCTAAAGTTTCATCAAAAAGATTCTTTCAGTCTCGAAATTAACAGGCTGATGGATAATTATTTTAACACTTATCGGCAAAGTCATCCACTATTTGATGATGAAAAACAACATATTCGGCGAGCGTATCAGCGTCAATTTCAATATTTTGGAGAGGGAAATATCGTGTCAGGGTACGTTTTGAGCGAGGAAGATGGAGAACCAATACCGGGAGTAAGTATAGTGGTTAAAGGCACCACTTTTGGAACAATCACAGATTTAGAAGGATATTACTCGGTCAAGGTTCCCGAAGGTTATTCTGACCTAGTCTTTTCTTTTATTGGAATGGAGCCGCAGGAAAAAAGCATCTTATCTAGTGACCAGTTAGATATCCAAATGACTGCCGACGTACTACAACTTTCTGAAGTCGTTGTGATGGGTTATGGCGTGGAAAGTAAAACAGAAATGACCTCTGCTGTTAGTTACGCATTGCAAGGTCAAGTTGCCGGTGTATCTATTCAGGGATTACCTGGAGCGACTCCCTCGATGGTTATCAGAGGGGCAAGTTCACTTTCTGCTACGAGTCAGCCATTGATTGTGGTGGATGGTGTTCCTTATTTTGGTGAATTGAATGACTTAGATCAAAATCTTTTTCAGGGAATGGAAATGCTTAAGGGAGAAAGTGCCACAGCTATCTATGGGGCGCAAGCAGCCAATGGCGTATTGCTGATTACAACAAAGGCAGGGGTCGTTGGAAACAAGAGGCCCAATGCCAAAGGAGCTGAGATATCAGATGCTTTTCTGGAAGGAGTATCCCAGCAAAACTCCATTCGAAATAATTTCTCAGATGTGGCTTTTTGGCAACCGCAATTGCGCACCAATGAGGAAGGTAAGGTAAGTTTTGAGGTGACCATTCCTGATGACATTACTAAATGGGAAACCTTTGCGTACGCCATGAATGGAAAGAAGCAAGTAGGACAGACACGAGCAGAGATCAAGTCGTTTAAGCCGCTGGTCGCTCAACTTAGTACGCCACGCTTTTTATTGACTAATGATTCAGCTACCATCATTGGCAAATCGCTGAACTACACGTTCGATACAGTCGCTATTCAAACTGTTTTTGAAATGGGGAATGATGTTTTTCAAACCAAAGATATCAAACTGGTAAATGCGGCGATTGATATGATCACGGTCGTTCCGGGCTTGGAAAACGACTCAATAAAATTGAAATATTATTTAAAGCGTGATGATGGTTACTTTGATGGAGAGCAACGAGAAATCCCCGTTTATCCAGTGGGTATTGAAAAAAAGGAGGGCTACTTTATTAGTTTCTTCTCTGATACGACAGTTACTTGGACTTTTCCTAAAGCGGACGGGCCAGTAAAAATTTATGCCACGAGTAGCGCTGCAGATATTGTAAAAAAGAAAATGGGCGAGCTCATCGACTACACTTACAACTGCAATGAACAGATGGCAAGTAAGCTATTGGCACATTTGGTTGCTAGTGAATTGGAGGCAAAGACTGCTTCTGACAGAAAGATAAAACGCTTGATAAAAAGGTTGGTAGCTAATCAAAACAAGCAGGGCCTTTGGGGATGGTGGGGAACTGGGAACTCTGAAATGTGGATATCCCTACACGTGGCAGAAGCATTAAAACTTGCGTCAGAAGCCGGTTTTAAGACACCAATCAATAAGTCTATTTTGGAGGAGGAGGCAATATGGAATTTGCAAATTGAAAAGCCAACTTCGAAGCACATAGATTGGCTATATCTCTCCTCCTTACTTGACCTGAAAATTGACCAACTGACATTTGCTAAACAGGTCGATTCGATTGAAAAATATGATATGGCCTCTCGGCTGAAATATGAAGTCATCAAAGGATTGAATCAAATGCCAGTAAATTTTCAATGGGTTCTGGATTCATTGAAAGAAACGCAAATGGGAGGTCTTTATCTTCCGTCAGAAAAAAGAGCGACAAGAGGTACCAGACCAACCTTGACGAACACAATGTTTGCCTTGAAAGTATTTGCGTTTGATTCTACCGTATCGAAGCAAACCATAAGGAAGCTTCAAAATTATCTATTGGAAAACCTAGCGACTCAGCGGTATATCAATACCTATTTGACCTCAAGTATGATTAGTGCGATCTCTAAAGGATGGCAGGAACAACAGCAGGATTTGAATCCTGTGTTAATGATCTCTGGAGATCACGAGGAAAGGGTTGAATCCTTTCCGTATGAAAAAAACTTGGACAATATCAACACACTTACTTTATCGAAGGAGGGAGAACTTCCCGTTTTCCTGAATGCATATCAAACGAAATGGGAGAAAAATGTCACTAAGGATACTTCTAGTTTTATGATTAGCACTCATTTCGAAAACAACAACAATACTTTGGAGGCAGGCAGTCCCGTCAAATTGAAAGTGAATGTTGAAGTTTTTAACGATGCGGAGTTTGTGATGATCGAAGTGCCTATTCCTGCTGGATGTTCCTACAATAGCAAGCCAAGTTCTTTTCCGAACGAAGTACACCGAGCGTATTTCAAAGAGAAAGTAGCCATTTTCTGCACGCAACTAAACAAAGGTACTTATCAGTTTGAGGTAGATTTATTGCCTCGCTACTCAGGAAGTTATACGCTAAATCCTGCAAAAATCGAATGGATGTATTTCCCTGTTTTTCATGCCAATGAAGGGGTTAAGCGAGTGAGAATATCTGAGTAAGCACCATCAATTTACAATGAGGTAATAACTCGCCTGTCCATTATGGCAATGGAATGAATAGTTGGTGATGACTTTGATATACAATCACACTTATTAGCGTAAAATATGCTTTGAAGAAAACCGATTTCGAATCTACAATAAAAGGATTTCTTCTATTCCTCAAAAAATAATACATAATTCGCACTTCGTCCTTTGGCGTCATTGGTCTAGATCATCTTTTTTGATAGTTCTACTTTACGAAGTTAAGTTTCTTGCTCTTTTTTGTAGTTTCTATCGATATCTTGTTGTCTTTTTAGATGCCTTGTGTTCATCTGATCTAATCTTGTTTCCACATCTTGTG
>Ga0208646_1000249_pt1 | contig 37910 bp, 33 predicted proteins | sample AntAceMetag02UK8_FD_184762 | JGI IMG/M metagenome (GOLD analysis project Ga0208646, IMG submission 184762) | Saline lake microbial communities from Ace Lake, Antarctica - Antarctic Ace Lake Metagenome 02UK8 (SPAdes) (version 2) | ecosystem: Environmental > Aquatic > Non-marine Saline and... | reverse complement strand
TCTTCCATTTCCTTTATTTTTTCATCTTTATCCATTACGATACTATATATAATAAAAAATATTTATATAATTTTTATTATATAAATATGTAGGGATTTTGTCCCATTTTAAATGTCCGAAGGTGTAAATATAATAACATAATAAATTACAATTTTGATATTTATACGCATTTTTCTCTAAACCTTTCAAATTTTTCACCATTTGCATTGGCACTTGATGAATATCCATTAATATTGATGTCTTTGTGCTCATATGTAAAATTTTTTCCACCCGAGTGTCTTTCAATAAATTCAACCAATGTTATATCTTTGTCACCAACAAAATTGAACGTATCGTGTACAGGTTTATTCATGGTTTTTATTAAAAAAATTGTTCTTTCTGCAACTTCACGAATATCAAGCCATCTTTTTGTATCTCTACTGGTTAAAATAAAATGGGGGTTAGTTTCATTTTCAATTTTTTTTTTAACTATAGATGGAAATCTTTCCTCTTGACAATAAGGTCCGTAAGTATTTAATAGTCGTATTGTATATGATGATATACCATAACAATGATAATATGCCGAAACCATATGCTCACACGAAACCTTAGACGCACCATACATATTATATGAATCCAATCTATCTGTTTCACAGCTTGATGAGGTAGATTTACCATAGACTTCACATCCACTAAATAATATAATTTTTTTGCATTTATTTATGCGTGCATACTCTAATAGTTTGAATGTTGTTTCAATATTGTTATAAAATGCTGAAGAAGGACATGATATACATGATTTTGCTGAAGGATTTCCACCTGCATGTATAATAACATCGTATTCTACAGAAGTTTCTAAATCATATATTTTTTTGACATTATCTGGAATATTATTTTCATGTGTATGAATTAAACATACAACATTCCAATCTGTATTTTCTTGTATAAAATGTAGAATATTGATACCAACAAACCCGTTTGCGCCTGTTAATAAAACCAGCATAATATTTATTTTATTATTATTATGATGGTTAAACTTATAGTTATACAGCTTTTTTTCTTCAATATTAGTTTGTATTTTTTTTATTTTAAATTACTATATAATACGGCAAACTATGTATTGTGACCTGACATTACGAGATGGTTCTCATGCCATAAAACATCAATTAACAAAAGATATGATAATTAGTCATTGTAAATTTGCTGAAAATACAGGGATAAAAGTAGTAGAGGTGGGACATGGAAATGGATTAGGCGGATCTTCAATTCTCATTGGAAAGTCATTGTTAAGTGACCGCGACATGCTTATTACTGCAAGAAGTCATCTAAAAAATACAAAGTTGTCTGTTCATATTATACCTGGGCTTGCAACCATAAAAGATATAGATACTGCAATTGATGTAGGTGTAGATATATTTAGGATAGCTTCTTATTGTACTGAAGCTTCTATTAGTAAAACATATATAGAATATTTAAAAAAAAAGAACAAAGAGGTATATGGTGTTCTAATGATGTCTGCGTCTTGTTCTACAATAACATTGTATGAAGAAGCAGAGAAAATGAAAAAATATGGTGCGGACGCAATTATTATAATGGATTCGTCTGGTTCTTATACACAAAAAGATGTAGTTGAGCGAGTTAGCAAATTAGTTACATTAGAAATTCCTATAGGATTTCATGGACATAATAATTTACATTTAGCTACAGCTAATTCATTAGCCGCAATAGAGGCTGGCTCAAGTATAATAGATGTAACCATTAATGGTTTTGGTGCAGGCGCAGGTAATACGCCATTGGAAGTTATGTTATATTTATGTAATAAAGATAATATTGACCCAGAGAAAGTTCTTGAATATAGTGAGCAATGTTTATCTACATTTTTTAAACCAACTAGTAGCCAACTAAATATTTTAACAGCCAAATACAAATTATTTTCAGGATTTGAAAAACATATTTATACTGCGTGTGAAAAATATAAAGTTTCTTGTCACGAGTTAGTTAAAAAAATGGTAGATAATGAACTTGTATCTGGTCAAGAAGATTTTATATATATACTAGCTAATTCCTTGAAAGATCAGGAGAATAACTAGATATATCATTTTGCATAATTTCTTTTATAGTATTCATATCTAAAAGAGGAGACATTTCTTCTAACGGAGGTGCAAAAATTTGATTAGTTTTATTATTAAATACTCCCTTTACTTTTGGAATAAAGTCCTGATGTGGATGCATATAAATTTCACAAATAGATGGACCATCAAATTCCATAAATTCGGTAAATTTAATATTAAAATCATCCCATGTTTCTATTTTGTACCCTTTATAACCAAATGCACTTGCCAAATCCATATAATTAGGAAGTGTTAACCCTGATTTTTTATTTACTGCTGTATATTTTCCTTTAAATAACATATCTTGTGTATGTTTTATCATTAAATAACCATCATTATTAAATATAACAATTTTAACACGTAAATTATACTGAATAATTGGTTGTAGCTCTTGTAAATTCATCATCATGCTTCCATCGCAATTTAAACACAATACTTCTTTGTCTTTTGATGATATACTTGCACCTATTGCTGCAGGTAGTCCATAACCCATTTCACCCAAACCATATGATGAAAACATTTTTTGATTGTTTTTGAGACGTATTGCTTGATGACCAGATAGTAGAGCTGTTCCCATGTCGGTTACAATAATTTGGTCATTTTTTAAGTGTTCAGAAATTTTGTCAATGATTCTATATGAATTTGGAAAACCATCTTCTTTGTGTGTATTATCTACATATGGAAATTTATCTCGTATTGTGTTACACAAATGTATCCATTCGTCATTTTTATACTTCATTGTTTTTAATTCTTCAATAACATATTTACAATCTCCGTGTACAAAAATGTCAACAAATTCTTTTTTTTCTGTATCATCTATGTCTACCATAACAATCTTTGCATTTCTTGCAAATTCATCAAAATTGTAACCAGATTGAGGTAGTGTTAAACGACTTCCTAATACAAGTAACAAATCACATTTTTGTTGAATAAAATTAGCACCTCGTTGACCATATACTCCAGGTCTTCCAAAATTCATCGGATGTTCATTGGAAAGTATATCAATACCTGACCAAGTAAGTAATACTGGAGCTTTTATATTTTCTATCATTTCCTTGAAAACCTTTGTTGAGTTTGAAAGTTTTACTCCATGTCCAGCCAAAATTACTGGACGTTTAGAGTCACGTAATAATTGTTTTATAATATCTATATTTTCTCTACTGGGTACACATTCTTGTGCAATATATGTATTCCAGAAACGTTTTTCTATAGATGCACCTTGTATTTCAAACGGAATATCTAGTAACACTGGACCTTTTCTACCATTCATCATTATAGAATACGCTTTTTCAAGTTCGTCTTGTACTTCTTCTTTAGTTTGTATTGTTTTTGCATATTTGGTTGTTTTTGAAACCATATGAGGAAAATCAAATCCTTGCGTGCCATACATTCTACGTAGCGAATGTTCTTGTACATATTTATATTGTTCTTGTCCAGATAATACAAGTGTAGGAATAGAATCTGCCCATGCACCTACTATTCCTGTTACTGAATTACTAGCTCCTCCGCCTGCAGTAACAAGAGCAATTGCAACCTTTCCTGTCGTCCTATAATAGGCACCTGCTGCAATAACTGCACTTTGTTCATTATGAACATTAATTATTTCTATTGAGTTTTCTGTAAATGAATGATATAAACGTGAATTTGCGGAACCAATTATACCAAATACACATTCTATTCCTGAAAATTTTAGAAAATCTGCTATTATATCACTAATTAGCATTATATTACATTACTACTTAGTTATATCTAAATATTTTTTTATAATATAATTACATGCATGTAATGCACTACAATTAATTATATCTAAATTTCCATGATATTTGGAAATTATATTACTATTCCCCATAATACTTATTTGTATCATTAATATTCCTGGCGATTTCCATGAGGGTGTTGTAATAACATATTCTGGAATATACGTTCTAATTTGTGATAATATTGTTTCAAAATCTATTAAATCAATATCTGTAGTTTCTAAAAAAATAGTCGTCTTCATATTTATATTTTTCCCTGGGTTCAAATTTAATATCACCTTAGAGTTTTGTATATTTGCAATGTCAGCAATTGCATCTTGTGTCGTTTCAATGTATTTATCAATATTATTGCGTGTAGCTATGCCAGCACTTGATGCAGAAATTTGTGTAACCACTTCGGCATATTTTATATCACTGCAATGCATTGAAAGATATTTTAAAATAGGAAGACATGATTGAGCACCACAAGTTATCATGTTTATATTTTTGCTAGTTATGGGCGTTAAATAAGGAACATAAAAATTTCCTATTTGTGATGGTGTTAAATCAATGACATATAGATTTTGTTCTAAAAAAACGTTGTAATTGATTACTGCAGAATATGCATCTGTACAATCAAATACAATATCACAACAATTTGGATTTTCAATAAAATATTGTAAACTTTTGTCACTATAAACAATATTATCTGGGTATTGTTTACTTTGTGGTCGTCTTCCAACAAATGCAACTATGTGTATATTTTTCTGCAAATGTAATTTTAACATTAGGTCATGGCCTATGTTCCCAGTTCCTATAATAGCAACTTTTATCATACCTAATATACATTATAATGAAAAATCTTCAATTATACATATAACTTATTAGTCAACTAACAAATTTACTTGCAAAAGTTATTTCTGTTATGCATTTTCAAAAATTCCTTAATCTTATCACATACATAATCCACGTCTTCCACACACATACCATGATGAGCCCCCAATAAGAACCCGTCTGACATTATCTTATCTGCGTTGGGGAATTCCTCCAAGAAATCTCGATATGCTGGATGGCGAGTAACGTTGCCTGCAAAACATACACGGGTCTGGATATTGTTCTCTTCCAGAAAAGTCAGCAGTTTCATGCGGTCCTTGTACATGAAAGGAATGGCCAACCAATCAGTATTGTATGTGTTAATAGGTAAAACAATTTCTTCAACGTCTTTGAGATTTTCTAAATACCGATTGAACATGGTCTTGCGTTTCTCTCTAATTTCCTCCAATCTATCTAATTGAACCACGCCGAATGCTGCGTTCATCTCAGACGACTTCATGTTGTACCCCACACATCCATACAGAAACTTGTAGTCATAGGGAATGCCGTCCACGGAATGCTCAAATCGCGTGTTAATATCCTCTGAATTATCTCCGATTCGTCCCCAATCTCTAAACATGGTTGCGCGCTTCAATTGCTTCTCATCATTGAACATCACCATGCCGCCCGATCCGCCAGCAGTGATGAGGTGGCTGGAGTAAAAACTGGTAATAGCAATGTCTGTATCGGGTGTATAGGTAATAGTATCCGCTGAATCCTCAAACAAAATAATCTTGTCACCCACTCTCTTTCTGATTTCAGCCCAGTCGGGCTTGGAGCCAATCAAGTTGGGTAGAATGATGACCTTTGTTTTATCGGTCACCTTTGCACATACTTGGTCTGGACTGGGGACATATGTCTGTAACTCCACATCACAAAACACAGGTTTCAGACCGCATTGCAGCACAGGTGCAATGGTGGTGGAAAACGTGCATGCAGGTGTCACCACTTCATCTCCTTGCGCTAAATTGAGAGCGTGGAGTCCTAATAAAATGGCAGAGGATCCGCTGTTCACAAAAAGTCCGTGTTTCTTAGCAAATAATTCTGATACGCGGCGCTCAAACTCCACCGATTTAGGTCCAAACCCAGCCAGCCAGCCAGATTGGAGACATTCGGTGACTGCGTCAATTTCACGTTGTCCGTAGGCTTCTTTTTGGTTGGGTGCGTACCAGACCTTTTTATGAGCGGACATAATATATATTATTCTATTCTATTTAAATATATATTATACTGCAGTAAATGAATTGTAAATATTAATTACACAAAATTGTTATATTTCCTGTTTGGCAAACTATCAAAATGATGCATATCTTCTAAAAAGGGTTCTATGTCGTTTCCAAAAAAGGCTTTCATATGAAGCCATTGCTGGGGGGCTAAATGAAGTGTTTCCTCTGCAAATCTCATCTGGTCTGGTGTATTGTCATATGCTATGCCATAAATATCACCTTCGTCGTGTACATTTTCGCGAATATATCTTCCAAAACAAATTGTATTCAACCATTCTTGTCTGGTTTTACCATGTAATGGGTGCACCACCGCCATACACCCGCATGCTGGCGCAATAAGAGCCAACATACTCAGAGGATCATAAAAATACCCTATCTTAAAAAAATTAAAAGAGGCTAATGCAAAGTCAATCTTGTTGGTAAATTCTATATGGCTGCTTTCTGGTGGATGCATTTGATGCATGTTTGTATGATAACAATAAGCTTTTCTTACACAATAAAAGGAACTGACCCTCTCGTACGTGCTTAGTTTTTGTACTTTGTCATCAAATAAGGGTAGCGTTAGATATTTGTATATTGTATTTACGTTCGCTTTAGGGGCATGCGTAATTTTAGGTTCTTCGTTAAAATAGTAGACTACCTCATTGTCGCCCCAACTTTCCGCGTTGCGTGCTGGAACATTTTTTCCCAGTTCACTCAACATCCAGCGAACAACCCTCTTTCCGTTTAATGGGTTGCCTTTAACACCTTCACAATAAATAACGATAGTATTGTCGTCTTGTGGGTCAATATCGGCGAGTTGTTCAATAATGCTATTTCCAAAAAAAGCATTGGGCTCGGCTAGTTGAGGTGGGTCGGTCCAAGCAGTGGCCATTCTCACCTCATATCCCCTACATTGAAGTAACCTAGCAAGATAGTGTTGGACAACCGACCCTCCTCCGCCACTTTCGTGTATCATATGCAGCCCTATAATAAAATTCAGTTTGGTGTCCTTCATTTTATTGGGCAAAGCCGTCAAGGATGATGTTTCCATGGAGGGAAGCAACCTCTTAAGTTCGTTGTCGTTTTCAGAATATCCCATAAATCGCAGATGTTTAATAAAATTTTCCTTTCCGCTCGGGTTGTTGTAAAGTTTAATCTCGTAAGACAAATCTGGGTAGCGGGCGTTCAGTGCATCGTGTAGTGGTTGTAGGTCTTGTTCTGTTTTTTCCCATGTAGTCAGCAGAAAAATAACATGGTTGGTGGGGTCGCGCAAATAATTGCGAAAGTTTTGAATGCGTCTATTGTACCTTTCTTTGAAGTTCCGGTAATTATCTACCATGAAATGGTTTTTTCCATCAGACCATTGATGTCTTTCATGCAAATTCAGATATTGTGGGCTTTCGTGCGGAAATGCAAACCGGTACTTTCTATTAATAATGCAAGGGTTGGTTCTAGCGTCAAGTGTCAGGTAGATTTCGTCGGTAAAATACGCAAAGTCGTCCTTGATGCATTCTACGACGCCATCAAAGTTGGACAGCATAATGTCAAATGGACACGTATTATACATGTTACCAGTTCTTCCCCTTCTTGGTCGTATTCTGTCGTCCACGCCTTGGCTGGCACTATGGCAGTTCCACCCTATTGAGATACCTATTCTGTTATTGTGGGAGGGTTCCATACCATTAGCGCGATTTTAATTTTACCGGTTACAACGAACAATAATAGGGTCATTTTGTGAAATAAATATCCATAGTGTGTTATATGAAATGTGGAAACCGCCTAATTGCTTTTATAGCAAGGAAGCATCCACCCACGAATGTATCCTAGAGGAACAATTATAAAAACCTCTTCTCATTACTATTATATGGTAAATATTCGTTAAGTTCTTTATCGTGCCATTTAAAATCTTCAAGGGTGTAATCACTTCTTCACCACTCGCAAGCTGTCTTTCTTGGCGTTTTCGCCTTCAAACTGCTTACGCGGCCCGGGTGCATACTGCGTAGCCTTTTCAATCGCTTTAATTCCCTTCACCATTTTGATGACTCCATCAGGCTCTACGCTGCTGGAGTGATCGCTGCCCCAACTATCTCTGTCCATGGTGATATGTCTCTCTACCCACGTAGCTCCTAACGCAACAGCAGCATAAGTTGTAATAAGTCCAAACTCGTGTCCGCTATACCCAATCTCCATCTTATCGCCCCACTTTGCCTTCATGTGCTCAATGTAGCGCAAATTCAAATCCTCCACGGGGCAAGGATAGGTAGAGTTGGTGTGCATAATCACGTCAGGCTTGGCGGCCTCGACCGCAGCGTCAATCTCCTCCTCAGTGCTCATGCCTGTGCTGATAATCACCACGTCAAATGCTGCGCGAGTGGCTCTGCACAACTCTAGGTCATTGATGGAGGCGCTGCCCAATTTAGCAATACGTGTGTGGCGAGCCATCACGGCCACGCTATCCAGATCCCACACACTGGCGAAAAACTCAATTCCGATGCTCTTGCTATACTCGCACAGCTCCTTGATTTGCTCCTCGCTGAACTCAATCTTGTGCTTGTACTCAAGATAGGTCATCTCGCCCCATGGCGTCTTGCGCATCTTGGACTTCTGGTGCTCGGGCACGCAGACGTCGGGGTTACGCTTCTGGATCTTGGCGTAGTCGCACCCCGCCACTTTAGATAGCATTATCATCTTCTTGCACTCTTCCATGGAACCATTGTGGTTAATACCAATCTCGGCAATGATTTTCACCATATATAAATAATAAGTACTATTTTTATGTTATTATATAAAATATTTAATAAATATAATTACTATAATGGAAGAAGAGAGAACCAAGATAGAACATTTTAAGGATATGCATAAAGGAGCTGATATTTATGTAATGGGCTCTGGAAAATCGTGCGATTTTTTGGATCCTTCTTTTTTTGAGAATAAAACATGTATTGGAATCAATCAAGCTTTTAAAAGATATAAGCCACAATATATAGTGAAAAAAGATTTTTTAGATAAAGATGAAACATTTGATTATGCACGAGATAATAATGCAATTATATTTTACTCAAAAAAATCAATGGGATCACTGCATGATTCAGATCCCAAAAAATATATGAAATCTGATGAAGATACTAGTAAAATAAAAACAATTAGATTTAATCATACACCACTTCTTGAGCATAATACTGGTTATAATGAAATTAAAAAAATCTATGCGGACGCTACAACTAATAACACACTTATGGTATCACGTTCTACAATTTCTTCAGGTATTCATTTAGCATTTTATATGGGTGCAAAAAATATAATACTAGTTGGTCATGATTGCTGTTTTATTAATAAAGAATCAAATTATGACGGATATCATAATAATAAATCCATGAAACCTGCATGGGGAGCTAATGATGAAAAGGGCAAAAAAGATTATGGAGAATGGGTATCAGCATGTTCTGATATAAGTACCAAGACTAAACAAGTACTTAATAATGAATATCAAGTAAATCTTTGTTCAATTAATCCATATGTTTCTATGCGTGAGGCGCTAGTTAATTGTTCAATAAAACGTTGATTTTGATGTTTGTTATGATAAATGATGCTTTAAACGTTTTTAAAAAAATAAAATAACACACCTTTAAGCTCACATTATAAAAAAAAATGAAATGGATTTAAAGACATAGGGAGTAAGTATCATATAGCAAGATGGCAGACACGATCGTACTAGGCACTCAATTTAACGCGGCAAACATCAAGTTTACCGCCCCCAAGGCAAACGCATCCAATGGTAAGAGCGTGAATATTCTAAATAAACAGACAAACAGCGGACTTAGATTGGCAACTCCCCTCATGTTGACATGGGGTGCCAGCGACTACAAGGATGAAAATGGTGTGAGCAATGGTAAGTATGAGATGGCGCTCCAGTTTCCCAGTGAGGATTATCCCAATGCTGACGCAGATGCGTTCCTCAAGAACCTTGACGCATTTGAAGAGCGTATCAAGGCGGACGCGTTAGTCTACTCCAAGGAGTGGTTTGGCAAGGTTCACAAGTCGGACGAGGTCATCAATGCGCTCTGGACGCCCATGTTGAAGTATACCAAGGACAAGGCCACAGGCGAGCCCGACAAGAGCAAGGCGCCTACATTGAGAGTCAAGCTTCCTGTGTGGGACGGCGTGTGGAAGTCAGAGATTTACGATGAGGACTCCAAGCGTCTGTTCCCTTCTAAAGAGAACCCTAGCGCAACCCCTGTTGACTTTATCCAGAAGGGAACTCATGTTGCAGTGGTTATCCAGTGCGGTGGTCTCTGGTTTGCCAATGGCAAGTTTGGCATTACTTGGAAGTTGATTCAGGCGGTTGTCCAGATGCCCAAAGCATCCCTTCAGGGAACATGCTTCATTAAGCTGAACGACACTGAGAAGCATGCACTCAAGACTGCGGCGACAGCTCCTGCGGATGAGAACGAGGGTGTTAGCGAGATGGTTGCCGACTCAGATGAGGAAGGTGGAGATGTAGAAGCTGAAGATGACGGGGCCGATGAGGTGGAGGAGGAGGACGGACCCGAGCCTGAGCCAGAGCCAGAGCCTGTGAAGGAAGCGCCCAAGAAGAAGATTGTCAGGAAGAAGGTCACATAAATGATGTGTAGGCAACGAAACAAAAATAAATAGATTCGTTCATTGAAGTTGTAATTTAGTAACAAAATAACCCTTTCTTTTGTTACTAGATGGGACATTGCCAACGCGAAGTTAAGGAGAATTTTAACTAATTATGACAATTGTCTTGTATTATATTATTTTGCCCTCTATTTAGATTTCATAAAAATATAGATATACTATATATGTCTTCTCACTTCGAGTTCAGCAAATACTGCACCCCCGCGCAATTATACCTAGTCCTCGCTGTTATCGGACTTATCATGACTTTCATGGAAAACTTTAGACTTCTTACACTTATTGTGAATGGATTCTTCATTGTGATCTGGACATGGATCCTCAACTGGCTATGTAGCAAGGGCTTCACCGCTATTTCTTGGATCCTCGTTCTCCTTCCTTTCATTATGTTCGCTTCCGCCTTCTTCTTGGCAATGGAGGCCTCTGATATTAAGGACGGAAAGAACACGGCCATCCCCAAGAAGGTTGCCGAGGCATTCGGCATATAATCCAGCAATTGATGCACCCTCATTATTGTAATGATTTAATAACATGTTATGTGTCATTGACGCATATCATGATATCATGTATAGCATGCATAGTGAGTGTATTAGTCGGTAAATACCAACTTGATATACATACCCATCTTTTTGTTTATTGCATAGATGTCTTTCTCGTTGATATCCGACAACCCGCCACTCGGTACGTAATACGTATGCGTACGCTTAAATACCAAGTTATTAAGCTGAAACTTCTCGTTTGCCACTTCAACCTCCACGCTTTTGGTGTCAAAATATTCCACCTTGAACTGCTTATGCAGAGTAATATGTAGCACATTATCATCGTCAATAAAGACATTGTCTGGCAAGTCAGGAATGCATTTCACAATAATGTCGCGGTCTGGTTCTTTGCCGTCAAAGTACACCTCGCTATGCCATAGAGGGACAAAATAAGTAGTGTTGTCCATATGAAGTTTGTATATGTTGTTCACCATCATATCGTGCAGGGTTGGGTTCAATATATAGAGCTGGGCATGTTCAAACTTCTGTTTGACAATGTCATTGACTTGGTCTATGATGTGGTCGCTTACGTGCAATATGTGCTTATATTTATTGAGAAACGCAAGTATCTCCAATGCACTATGTTTATCTATTTTCTCAAAGAGGGTCACCGACAACTTCTCGTATCCCGCCAACACCAACTCCTTGATAACCTGCGTAAAGTGGATGTTGTCTGTTTTCATCAATCCCTCCATAAACAAGTTTAGCATGGAAGCATAGTCGCTGGGAGGGGGCGTCGTTGCAGACTCTTCGTCTGCCTCTGGAGTGTAGCCGTTGTTGTTGCTGATGCTGATGGTCGTTTGAATCATCGCATACGCGTCGCCTAGTTGCTGAAATACCTCCTTACTCGTTTCGCTATTCTTGTTCTTGTCGGGATGGTATTGCAATGCCAACTTCCTGTACCGCTTCTTCAACATATCCATTGTTATTTGTTCATTGTGTGTAAACTCAAGTACCTCAAGTGCTTTCTGATATTTCATGCTGTGCAGCAGGTGCAGATATAGGTATAATGCTACATGTGTCTAAGTAATTTAGCCTACGTCTTTTTGGGATGGATAATAATGTCGCATTTATGTATCTTCTTCACTAGAAATATGATATAGGACTCCATGTGGTAAATTGGGCGGTAGTTGTTGTTGTAATACTTGAAAAAAGTATGTGTGTTGAGAATCACCTCGGTAACATCTTCGGACTTTATGTGCTTGTCTCTGATAAGCAAACTCATGATATTCCATACAATCTCATGGATGCTAATGTCGTAAATGAGTATGTCATACAACAACTCGCGCAATACATTGAACTTGAACCCCGAAATGTCCGCTATAATGTATTTATATAGATTGTCAAACGTCGTATCCAAATACTTTATCTGAAAAGTGGGGTCATTGAGCATCTTCATGTTGGTTATTTCAGTCATCTTAATAGAACGTTTCATGTGAGGAAAGCACTTTTTATACAAAGTGGCGGATGGTCTGGCAACATGGACCATTTGACAGCACTGAATAATATTATCGGGAACAAAAGAAACGTGTTCCGCAAGCAGGAAAAACACAATGTTAATGGGTTCCATGACATTTGACTGCATATAGTTATAAAAATTGTCAAGCAGCTCGCTATGTGTGTCGTGAAAGTTTTTGCAAACAATGATTCCCGTTTTTTCCTGCTTGGTTGAAATGACGTCAATAATCTGCTGATAGATGTCGTGCCATAGTAACTTGGAGTTACACCCCAACACACCCATATCTACTTCGTAGTGGATGTCGCTTATCTTGAAGTAGTATTCCTGTTTGTTGAAGGTAATGGTAAACCGCTTCTCGTACTTGAGGTCGCTTGGGCTATATTTTTGAATACATTTCAGCATTTGCGTATACTTGCCTGAACCGGCAGGTCCGTACATAATCACATTCTTGAGATCGCGTATGTTAGTTGGAAATTTAGCATATATGTTTTTATCCAGCTTGGGGTGAAGATTGTATAGCTCCGCGGAACGGATATACTCTTCAAAGTGGGTCTCATAGAATTTCATCGTATCGTATTGTATCGTATATTAACATAGCTATGCGCATCTTTCTAAACGTGTTATAGAATTATAAGTAAAACAATACAAAAACACAAAATCAATATATGTATCTAATCCAATGAGTATATTACAAACAATACACCAGTATGAACATGACAATGTATATTTTTGCGACTCTATAAAAAACAATGTTATGACGAACGGGTATTTCATTCGTATTCTGTATTGCATGTCAAATTGCACAATGAACGGCATTTATCTCAAGATGGACTTCCGCGAGGTTATGTACGAGAAGTACTACCAAAAATACAAGTGTCATTTTGATATAGATACATGTATGGAAATGACCAACCACGTTAACGAGATTGAACAACAACTACTGGACAAGATATCGCGAATTGTCAAGGGTAAAACGCCGCAATACAAACTTGCAGAACAGCTTAAATATGGATTCATCAAATTGTTTTGCGAAAGTCCTCCACCAAAGCACCCTGCTAGTGGGTTGTTTATTTTGAAAATATCTGGCATATGGGAAACAGATGTGAACTATGGTCTAACGTACAAATTCTCGCGAACAAGTTGCATTGACACATAATGCATCATGATAATACATGGATTATGATGATGATGATAATGATAATGATGATGATGATGATGATAATGATAATGATGATGATGGTAACTCTCGCATGCTTGCTACCTCTCTACCTCTCTACCTCTCTACGGGTCATCTCATGAGTGTTTAATATATTCATTTAAGGTGCTAAATCCGTCGGTGGAATACGTGGTAAGTATATACCACATGATGATGATAGCATATAGATTGACTGATGCGAGCAAATACATAAGAACGCGGTAGAAAGAAGACATGACCGGCTCGTCTGCCGATTTGTTTGTAACGCCTAACCACAACACAATGAATTCGATCACCACCAACACGCTGGATATTCCGCTAAATGTGTAGTACTGGGTAGACGTCCTCTTTTGGTCAATCACGTCCTTGTATTTCACAAACGCAACCACCGAAAGGATCAAGATGGCCAAGTAGACAATTACTGGTCCCATATAGAGAAGAAGGTTGTAGAGATAGTTGAAAACTGACACTGATTCCAGTGTACCCAAGTAGCGCGATACTTTCAAATATGTGTGTGTGGCGATCATGCCTACCGCGAGTATCGTGGTAGAATAGGCCACTATGGAAAGCGACGTTTGGCCACTGAACATCATTGAAAATATCATAAGAATCAATCCAGTTACTCCGACAGATAGGTACAGGGTGGAGAACCAGCTATCCGATGCTTTTTTATCTGTCATATTGTATATTATATATGATTATTTTATTGTGGGTATAAAAATAAAATACGTGGTATTAGTATACTTACGATGAGCAGGTTCAATGTACAAACAACGCACCCATTAATACCTAACTCGCAAGAATACATATATGAACAGCAGTACATCTCCATTCACTCCGAGGATAGAAATATAGTAAAGTACCCCAACGCGAGCGAATTTGAGATAGAGTTGCCGCAAGACTACTTAAACGTGCAAGGCTTTAGGTTGGTCTCGGGATACTTTCCTGCACAGGTTATTGTGTTTTCTAAACAGAGAAAGAACGTCACCATGCTATTCAATTTTATAGAGCTGTACAATCCAAACGACCACGGCGTGGTGGACCCGCTGCAGCTGGCTATTTATGCCACCCTCTCGGGGTATCTGAAAAACTACTTCATCATTATAAATGACGGAACATATACCGCAGAGCAACTAATGCATGAAGTGGTGAACAAGATGAATCAGGCGGTTAATGACGTGCTTCTTGGTTCAAGTAGCACGTTATCACCGGCAGAAAAAACTGCACTAGAGACCGCTGGAGGATATACTGAATTTGTGGCCGCTTACCACGTTCCATCTATGAAGATATGGCTTGGTAATCAGTCTTCTGGATTCCAGTTAATGAACACTGAAACTGCCAGATACGAAGAAACTAGCCACATTTGCTATTGCTACGACAACAGCGATATTGTGGATGTGTTCAAAGACTGGGGGCTTCCTGGAAACCTCGGATTTACCCGTTGCAACGCGGAGTCGGTGGAGTTGATGAATGAAACGGACGCGCGATTCTTCTACCTTTCCGGTACAAGTGGTGTGTGGTTGCGGCCAAATGCGAGTCTTGCTGGCGCAAAAGCGTATTATATTGTCGCTCCCATGCAAATGGATATTGCGCCACAAAAGTACATGTACATGGATATCAAAATGCTGAACGCCATTGATGAAACCGCGCCGTATAATTACAGCAAATACACACAGGAAACCAATGCCACCAATGGTGTTGTCAAGGCATCTTTTGCCAAGATCCCATTGAGCACGGACGCATTGGGTGGATATTACGAGGAATACAACCCCGCGAATTATTTCAAAATGTATAATCCTCCTGTAGAAAGAATACGTAAACTTAGTATTAAATTTCGCTACCACGACGGCATGCTAATGGATTTTAACAACCAAAAATATACATTCACGCTTGAGTTCACCATTTTGCGTCCTCAAAATAACCGAGCGTACAATGTGCGCGTTCCTGTATCCATTGGCAATCCAGCGTAATGGGTATTGCGTTGTATTGTTGCGGCTGGTTAGATTAGGTTTACGATACTTGATGAGTATCGTATATCCATTGTTTTAGCTCCTCCACGTTGCACGTCATGAAATCCAATCCGCACTCTTTTAGGCTGAAGAATTGGGGGCGTTTCATGCCAGCGGTCTTGAAAAATATGTATGGCCCTCGTTTGCTCATACGTATGGATAGGTTGTCGTTTATCTCTCTTGTCCCATTCAGGGTTTCGTCTATTATGGTGGCCACCTCTTCGCGCGTTATATTTTCCATGGGACGATTCCCCAGCCGTTTCAAGGAGATGTTTTCATTGCCCCATAGAGCATATATACCAAATTTCCCTTTTTTTAGTAAGATATCATGACCGCTATGTTCGCCCAAGTTACCCTCTTCTCTCTTTGTTTCGTCTACCAAATCCTCTAATAGGTATTCGCCGCGCTCTAGCTTGTGCACGTCTATCTCCTTCTTGACAGGCTTGAACGATACATTATCCGCGGTCGTACACTTGATAACGGGACCATTCTTACCTATAATGTATTTATGAGTATCGTCGATAGCGTATTCCACCTTTGCCGGATTTTCATTTTTGAGGGATTCCAGCAAGTCGGTGATTTCGCGATAGTACTCGCCGACCACAGAAGTCCACATAATATTGTCCGTGTTCCCCGCAATCCTATCCAAGTTATCCTCCATCATCTTTGTATAATCATAGTTGAAGAGAGAAGAAAAATGCTTCTCCAAAAACTCCAATACCAGCACCCCCGTTGGCTGAATTATTAGTTTGTTTTTCTCGTTCCCGTACACTCTCTTCGTTTCCAATACCTCTATTGGGCCGTCGCATGTCATATGGTAGTCTTTGCAGACAATCTCTTTTCCGGCAACATTCTCCTTTTTTACGTAGTTTCTCTCTTGGATCTTTTCCACAATCATGGAAAAGGTAGACGGGCGGCCAATACCATTGTCCTCCAGCAACTGGACGAGTCTAGCCTCCGTGTAGTGCTGCTTCAGTTCCTTGAGGTGCATGTTGGAAGTAATTTTTGTGAAAGTTGTTTTGGAGGCAGGCAACGAAGAGAGAAGGTTGTACTCCCGCTCGCTATTTTCGGTGCCCGAAACCGACCCCACCGCCATCCAGCCCAAAAAGCACGCGCGCTCGCATTTGCGCACATATTCGCCGTCGGGCGAGGTGATTGTGCCTTTTACGGAGTATAGTTCTGCCGGCGCCATGCACGACTGAAGTGTGATATCGCGGATTAGTTTGTACAACCTGCTTTCTTTCGTTGACGTAGCGTCCTCTAGATTGTCAACATGGATGCAGGTAGGGCGAATGGCTTCGTGTGGCGTGGCATTGTCATTGGTAATATGTTGAATAGACTTGTCAGAAGTTACAAAATCGGCGCCATAGCGGCCGGAAATATATTTGCGCGCCTGCGCAAGAAACGGCGCCGCATATTTTTTGCTGTCTGTGCGCATATACGTAATGTGACCCGATTCGTACAATGATTGGCAAATCCGCATGGTCTCTTTCGGTGAATAACGCAACTCGTTGCTCGCAATCTGCTGAAGCCGAGACGTATTGAGCGGCGCAGGCGGCGCGCGAGTTACTTTTTTCGGAGGGGTACAGCAAAACATGTGTTCGTAGGGTTGGCTATTTTTGTAAAACTCAAGAACATGCTCTTCAGTTTCATACTCTTTGGTGTGGTCAAAAGAGAGCACCCCTTTGCCTACGCGAAACATCCCCGATGTGGAGTAGCGTCGGACGCCCTCTGCGGCGTTAATTTCTTGTTGGTTGTCATACACTAATTTCAGCGCCGGCGTTTGGCATCGGCCAGCAGACAGCGCTTGGTGGGCAATGTGTTTCCATAAAGTGGGCGATATCTTGAATCCCAGTAGCAAATCCAGAATTTGACGCGTTTGTTGCGCGTGCACTATGTTCATGTTGATGCGGGTCGGGGCGCGCATCGCCGATTGCACCGCCTCCTCGGTGATTTCGTGGAAGATGATTCGCTTGGTGGTAGCGACATTTAAATCAAAGATCATGCAGATATGCCATGCGATTGCCTCGCCTTCTCTATCGTCGTCTGTGGCAAGAACGACCTCTCCAGATTGTGCAATGGCCGTCTTGAGAGACTGGACGTACTTCCGTTTTTTATCCGCAATGACAAACGTGGGAGAGAAGTGATTGTCCATGTCAATGTGCTTCAGGGATGGCAGCTCGCGAAGGTGTCCAAAGCTGGCCACGCATCTGTATCCCGTGCCAAGGTATCCTTCTATTTTCTTGCATTTGGCGGGCGATTCAACAATAACTAGCGTCGTTGATGTTGAATAGGTCATAAGTATGATGTATGTATGTATATACATTAACATTTAAGTTTTTTTGCGTGCTTAAACTCCTTCCATGAAATATTCACGGGCTCGGGAGCAGGCTCGCTCTCCTGCTCGCCATATTGGCTGTCCAACTTTGCTGCCTTCTTCAGAGCGCTGTCCACGTAAATTTTCTTCAGAAGGGTGCCTACGACAAAGGACCCCTCGTGTTGGTCCATGAGCCCCTTTTCAATGCGTTCCAGCACGTCAATAAACTGGAATAGAATGGTGACATTGATTTCGTCCTTGCGAATTTTGTTGTAGAGGTCCGAGTAGTAGTTGAACAAAAAGCTGCAATCAATCATAGCTTCCATGTTCAGCGTCTCCATGTCGTTGGGGTATTTATTTCGTAGCTTTAACAGAGTATTGACGTCGCGACGCATGATTTCGCTGTGCTTCAGCTCACGAATAAGCTCGGTCTGATCCAGCACGTCGTTCTCCTTCAGCATCCTTTGGAGTTGTAGTCTTGCATTGTTGTCCATTTTAATGTTTGGATCCATATAGTATTTATTATTATTATTTTAAGTTTTATTTTGTATTGCTATACTATATATGGTAGATTTAACTCTAAAAAGCGACCTAGGATATGATGCGCCGCAAGGGATGCAGGGGTCATACGATGCAATAATGAAACAAAATGCTCAACAAAATCAGCTCATTGATGCGATTGGAGGCGGTAGACGCAGGCGAATACGCAATAGAACAAAACGTGTGCGCAAAATGAACCGACCTATCAGAGGAGGCGAGGTCTCGCTGCCACCCTATCCAAATAGCGCGCCGGCAGGGCGCATTGAAGTGCAACCGCTTCCACTAGGGTCTCAAAGTGGAAATACTCAGGCAAACAATATTCAAAACGCGACCACCTATGCGGCGTCTGTCCAGAATGCCACCGGTGACAAGTATGTCGGCGAAGGAATTAGTCCATCGCAGAATGGAGGGAGAGTGCGAAGAACTCGCAAAAGACGCGGTAGAATCACAAGAAGAACAAAGCGTATGCGAGTAAATGCCAAAAAGAGAAAGAGTAGAAGAACCCGTAGATACAGGAAATGAATATTTACGTAAAAACGATGAATAATTATGTTGGAATAATATAAGTATGATTAGAGGCTCAACATGGATAATATTTTTGATGGTAAATCTGGTGTTTGTAGCTTTGTATGCTAGGATGTTTATCACCAACTATTTGGTTATCATGAAAAAAAATTGGTCAAAGTATAGATGTAACCCTATCGCCATTCCGTTCTCAGATGACCCCGGAAAAGATTTCGTGTATTGCGTCCAGAATATTCAGTCCAATTACATGAAATATTTGATGCAGCCGTTGAACTACATGTTCAACACAATGGGCAGCCTTGCAATTAATTTTGACACAAACATACTTGATATTCGTAAAATGTTTAACTATATTCGCAATCAAATCATGTTCATCATAAAGAGTACATTTGGTGTGATGCTGGCAATCATTATTGAATTTCAGCGTGTTACGATTATGCTTAAGGATCTGTTTGGAAAAATGGTGGCGATGATGGAAGTGACCAAAGGAATGACCGAGGGGTCTATTATGACCGCGCAGAGCGCATGGAACGGCCCGCCCGGAGGCATGATAAGGTCATTGAGTGGTCTGGCATGTTTTCATCCCGACACACGCTTAAAACTACAGAACGAAACGATAAAATGTATGAGAGAGGTATGTTTAGGAGACATACTTCAGGACGGAAGCATGGTACATTGCGTGATGAAACTCTCTAACCTAGGCAAAGATGTATATTACAAGTTTGAGGGGGATGGAGTAGAGGGGGATGACATCTATGTAACAGGCAAGCATTTTGTAGAGGGTCCTGATGGAAAGTTCATACACGTAGAAGACCACCCCGACTCCATTGAGCTGCCAGACAAGGAGGTTGGCGAACTAAGTTGTTTGGTTACCAACAAACATCGCATTCAAGTGGGTAAGAAAATGTTTTGGGATTGGGAGGACGATATGTTATATGCCGACTAGGCATCATAACATACAATGGGTAGGTAACTAGCTGGTTAAATGGGGAGGACATTTCTTTGCAGGTTCATTGATATACTTGCATTTCTGTCAATCTTTGTCACATCACTATTACATGCAGGACATGTGTGCAAATCTTTCACATATATTGTAAAGCATTGAACATGGTATTTGCGATTACATTGACAATGTATATACTGGCTGTTAATAATATACTCGTGACATAACGGACAATAATGTTTATCGTAAGGTTTACTCTGGCAAGACCCCATTACACCGACCGGAAAGAAAAATGAGACAAACTAATTTGAAAATATAATAAAAAGATATAAATATTTTGTTATTATATATAGTATCGTAATGGATAATGAAGAAAAAATAAAGAAAATGGAAGAACATATTTCAAATTTAGAAACAGAACTACAAACAACCAAAGAGCATCTCAAAAAATACACAGCACCGGCAAGTAGAAAAGTTTATTATGAACGAAATAAGGAACAGGAGAAACAACGAGCAAAAGAATACAAAGAAAACACAAATTATAAATCTACTCCAGAGCAAGTTAAATTATATAACCAACGAGCATATTTACGAAGAAAAGAAAAACTCAAAACGGAAATGGAAGAAAAACAAAACGATGAGAATATTTAGGAATAATTAATTGTTTATAAACAACCATTTAAAAATAAAATATTTAGTAAGTATATAGAATGGTAAAAAAGAAAAAGAAGGAAACATTCCAAGAGTTCCGTTCCACAGATAAGTCTGCTTACACTACTATCAAAACCACACTCAAATCTGTATTACATAACCATAAAGAAGTCCAACATGTTATAACTAATTTGGTTTTTGAAATGAATGATTTGATGATACATTCTTACCAGTTTATCAGATTGTATGTATTGAAATGCTATAACGATAATCAACCTTTACCCGAAATAAATGAGAAGTTTATTTTGTATTGTATCAAGGTATTAGGAGAAAAAACGAATAGTGGAAGAAAAGAAAAGGATACATCTATGTTAGAAACACTACAAGAGTTTTATGATAAGGAATACCAACCTTTACTTAACCACGAAAAAACACCTTTGAAAAACAAATCCAATATGCTTCCGTATTTAGCAACACAACTTCATACTTCCTTATCTAATAATACACAAGAACGATTTATTCAGCATTTTCTTCGGTTTATCAATAAAACCACCACGAACATAACGGAAGATAAAGCAGTTTTATTCAAGTTCAAAAAGCAATTATTAGAATGTAAAGATGAAACTGATCCTATGTTTGATGACTGGAAACGCACTCATTTACCGAATATTCTTCCCCAAAATATCAAGAAGTCAGTTCATTATGATGTGAAAGTGAAACCATTTGATTATTTGAAAGGTATGTTGTATATGAATGCTGTATTGGAAAAGGAAGAACACAAACTATTCCAACCTTTACCACTCCGTAATAACATCATTCCCAAGCATATCATTTTTGATACTGCTTGTATCGTTAATCTCTTCTCGTTAGACGGAAAAACAAAAACAGAATTATTCAAAGCAATAAAAGAAAATCAATACGATGTATGGAATAATCTTTTGAACTTACAACATAAAACATTCAAAAGCAAACATTATCAATTTCATTACCAATTACAAACAGATGGGATTAGTTGTTCCTTATTGTTTATTCGTAAGGATTTGAAAGATAAGAAATGGGGTTCAAGAGTTCCTACTTTACCAGCACAAGATTTTCATAACATAGAAGATTTATCCACAGAACAACTCAAAGAAGTAGCACCTCGTAATATTGTAGGTTGCGACCCAGGAAAACGCAGTCTGGTATATATGATGGATAATCAAGGAAACAAATTAGAATATACCGCACCTCAAAGAAAACGAGAAAGCAAAGCAAAAACAAACCAACGAATATTATTAGTGGAAAAGAAACGAAACAACATCATAGAAAAAGAAACTCATTTATCCTTTCAAAATAGTAAATCCGTAGATTACGACAAGTTCAAAACATATTTAGTGGAGAAGGATAAACTTAATAAAGAAACCTTATATTTCTACCAACGAGAAGTTTGGAGGAAAATGAAGTTTCGTCAATATAGTTATGGTAAGAAATCCATAGATACATTCCTTAATAAAATCAATGAAACCTTTGGTGAAAATATCCTAATTGGTTATGGAAATTGGAGTAGAAGCACACAAATGAAACACTTTATGCCTACGATGAATAAAGGATTACGAAAGCAAATCCACAAGAAATATGATACAATAACAATCAACGAATGTAATACAAGTAAAAAATGCTGTGAATGTAATAATGATTTATCCTATTACAGACATAGTAATGGAAACAAGCAGTTCCGTCTTTTAGTATGTTCTGGATGCGTGAGACCCCAAGTCAAACAAACCGTATTCAAGACAAGAGACGCTAATTCAGCAATCAACATCATGAACTTAACAAAATGCTGGATAGAGAAGCAAGAACGCCCTGCGTGTTTTCAAATTTCGTCTTTCACCTCTTCAAATATCCAAACGGAAGAGGAAAAAGTTAGACCATCGTAGGTGAAATTCCTACTATTGATTTTACATCACCGTATTTTTAATGGGATTTTGTCTCATTTTTCTTTCCGGTCGGTGTAATATAGTACAACATATTCTCTTTATTATAAATTTATGTTTTTATGAGGCTGTTTTATTATTCGTATAGTATATGAGTAATTATGATAAAGGATTAAACAAGATGATGAATGACATCAAGTCCATGAGCTATGCCGACAGATATGGAACGTCAATACTCATGTTTTGTGTACTAATGATTGTGTTGTTTGTGGCGATTTCTTATTTTAGACTTAGTGGCGAGTTCCAGCCAATTCGCGATAACTGGGTAAATCGTCGGTGTGAGCCAAGTGTGATTCCGTTGGCCGGAATTATAAATGCCCCAGAAGGTGAAGGCATATTAGAATACACCTCCAAGAACTTCACCTATTGCGTAAACACTATGCTAAAACCGATGGCAGATAAAGTCGTTTCACCCTTTGATGTGCTAATGAACGGAATACTAAACATATTTAACAGAATCAAGGGGGCAATTGAATCTGTTAGAAACATGCTTATGTCTGTACGCGGAAATCTGACTACCATTGTGCGTAACATTTACAATCGGCTGATAAACATTGTTGTTCCAATACAAGATATGCTTATCCGTGCCAAGGACCTTTTTGGGAAAGCAAATGCAATTATGCAAACCTCCACAAATATGATTGTCACTCTTCTTATGATTATAAAGTCGTTTTTGGGCTACATTGTTGCAGCGGCGGCTAATATTCTAGTTACAATGGCGCTTGTCATGGCGCTAATGGCTGGAATCCTCGCGGCATGCTGGTTTTGGTGTCCATGGATGTTGCCATATGCCATTTACGTGTTGGCGTTTTATACTTCCATATACATAGTCGTCATTGTCTTGTTATGCATTATCATTGTTTTTGTAAAAAATGTAACAGGTAGTACCGCAAGAGTGACAATGTTTAATGCGCCATCGTGTTTTGACGAGAACACTCCACTTGCATTGGCCGATGGTACAACAAGAGATATTGCGCACATTTGTGTGGGGGATACACTGAAAGACGGCGGAGTAGTCACTGCAAAACTGAAACTGGCCGCATCTAGTGAAAAGATATACATTCTACGCAATGTAATTGTCAGCGGAACGCATCGTATCCAACACAACGACAGCTGGATACCTGTATCGGAGCACCCAGAAGCAAATAGGCTCTTTGAATACAACAAACCCTATTTGTATTGTGTAAACACAACCACCAAGAAAATTGTCATTAACGAATGTGTGTTCATGGATTGGGATGAAGTAGATGATTCTGTGTTGACACGAATCAAATCACGTACAGCAATGTGCGACGACGCAAAGGCATATGATGTTATTCGTCGGCATTGCAACGGAGGTATACAAGAAGATGTGTGGATTTCTATGCATGGCACGCAATCTGCTGTGCGTATTAAAGATGTTCGGGTGGGAGATACATTGAAAAATGCAATTGAAGTGTATGGTATTGTGGAAACAACCGCCGACATGGTTTTAGATAAACATAACATCTATCCGTCGCCTGAAAAGGGCGAGTCAACGAAGTTTAGTAAAAAAATATACCATTTGTTGACCAAGCCAAGATACTTTTTCGTTGATGGTGCGAAGTTCATGGATTACAATAATTACATAGACGGGTTCTGTTAAAATATTATCTATGAATTATGTATAATACAATGAACCTTTCTATTGGTGGGTTTAAAATTAGATTAGGTGCATTAGTGATTGCGGCTATAGTGGTGTTTATCATTTTTGCCCAGACTTCTCGGTCCGTTTGCTCCTGCGGAAATACATCGAGAGAGGGGTTTTTCGGCGGGGCATTGAATGCCAATAATTATCAGTCATATTCTTTAGATAAGGATACTCCGGTAGACACTTCCAAATGGGGGTCTCCCTCGTTGGTGGTTCGCAGCGGTGAACCCCCTAGTCCAGGGGCACAGGCCATATTAAACCGCCCTCCTCAGCAAGTGCCTCTTCCCGAAGGACAGCTTTCCATGTTTGCTAACACTGAATTCAAACCCGAGTGCTGCCCCAACGCGTACTCCAACGGAAGCGGATGTGCCTGCATGACAGTCAATCAATACAACTACTTGGTCTCCCGTGGTGGAAACAACGTTCCGTACTCCGAATATTAGATCAGCTAAATACCTATAAATAAATATCTTGGCTGCAAGATATTTATCCATCTATCCATGTGTATGCACGCATGCACGCTGCCTTTTTACTTTCCATGCCAATGTTTAATATAAAACATTGTTCCTCTATGCGGATATTTACCGGATACATTATGGTTAGGAAGTGTGTGTGGTATCATATTTAATTTTTGACAAACATACGGAAATGATATCTGGTCTTGTGTTGTGTGTACAAGTGTTTGCGTGTACCACTCATCCAAAAAATCTTGAACACGTTCGTCCTTTTGTAAAAAGGCAACAAAGCACGTGAGCCACACGCCGAAATTGGGGTTGTCTGGCCGAATTTGTTTGAAAAATTCGTCGGTATAGCCATCTTTTTTATAGCATTCGTATTGATAGTCCACATCTTGGTACGGCTGACATTGGTTGTTCCAGAATAAGGAGGTATATCTTTCGTTATGTGACGCCAACACCTCCTTTTGCAAATGACCGCTTCGCCATTCATGATTCCATGTAATAATTTTATCCTTGTAAATATGATTCATAATATATTCGCTTACTTTCTCGTGGGTTATCTCAATAGTTCCGTCTAACCATACAATCACATCATACTCTTTAAGACGAGGAATATTGGTAAACGCTTGTTTGTAATACTTGGCCACGTTGAATGTGTGATGATTGTTTGCGATAGAATTATTTTGTTTCCCTGTATCTAGTTGACTTTTATTCAGATAAAAATAGGGAGTAGTATCAATTACCCACCCGTTACTTTCTATACCTATACAATCTGTAAAACAAATAAAGTCTGTATCAATAGTTTGTTTTACAAACTTTTTACACGTCGCCTCATAATTTCCGTAAACAGCTGTGATAAAACATATTTTGGTCATTATTATATAATACATAATAATATATTACATTCTACTAAAAAGTTTGCTCGCATTTTGTACAATATCTTATGGTCATTGACCTGTCTGGGTCAATATCAATTAGGTCGGTGACAATATTGTGGTTACACCCTACCCTCTCCTCCTCCTCCTCCTCCTCATCCTCCGCAGGAGCGTCATGCTCATCGCAAATGCTGTTGATGACATAAAGCCTATCTTCTGACTGACGGACCTTGTATGCAAGTGCATTCTTGTCAAACAAGTGTTCCATATCATATGAAAAGTCTTTTAGCAACTCGGCATATTGGTCAGGAGATAGGCGAGAAAGAATATCCATCATGTGGTTGCCATGGTTAATGCGCTCCTCATGTAGTTGTTTTAATATATGTAAATGGCTCATGCTTATATATATTAATGGTTATCTTTATGTTCATTTTATTATGCACTATTTTCAATACCGGTGGCGGGGACAATTTCAATGATTTTGTCGGGGTCTATGTAGTTGTATTGTAATTTTTTGGTGAGGTATGCCGAAACAAACACGTTCTTTTCTGTGTTGACAATTGCGTTTAAATCTATCAACTTCCCAGCAAGGAACACCACGTTTGTCAGGAATACTGTGGCGGTTTTGTCGTCCAGATAGTTGTTGTGGTATATGGTGTATCCGCTAAAGAGTGTGTTGACAAGAAAGAGAACCATCGCAGCATACCCAGCCCGCTGGTAGGCCTTATCCAATCGCCATAATTGTTCTGTATTTTTTTCTGGAAGCTTGACTAGAATTTCTCCCACTGCGTCGTTGTCGTTGGGATACTCCTCGTTTACTTCCAAATAGGTAATCATCTTATTCTCACGATACACTTCTACTCCATACATACCAAGGAACATACCGAGAGAAACAACATTAACGGCGGTGTTGGTAATTATAAGTGGGTCCGATGATTTCATATTATCAAATAATCCGCACGCATTGTCACCGCATTTTTGAGGAACAAACATCAACAACATTGTCCCCATAAGAACGCGATACAATTCCAACAAAAATGCGACAGCAACGCCGCATTTCTGTTTGTTATCTTGTGAGCGGGAACTTTCCAACACATCATCATAGAAGCTCACTCTTTTTTTGGCAGCTGCTTGGTTTTCTTGCATATAATAATACATGAGAAAACATTTTGTCCTTCCTATTCAAGAAAGAAATAATAAGTAGCTAGTTAATAAATTATAAGTAAGTAATTAGGGTAGGTAATTATAGATACATGGCTGCCCATGACATGTTGACATCCTTGTCACGTTTGATAAGCTTGTTGACCACCTCAATCGTGACATTGAATGGGAACGACACATCGAGTGCCATCTCGTTCTGGAACAAGCTTGCTCCAGGCTTCATGAGGCGGTACAAGTTGAGCTTTGTGTAAATGATTTCCAAACATCTCTTCATGTTACGGACGCCATATTCCTTGTCGCAGTACTCTGACATGATATGGTGAAGCGTCTCGTCGGGAATGATAATGTCCTCAGTTGAAAATCTGACCTGTTCGCGAATCTTGGGAAGCAAGTAGTCGGTGGCAATGATGGTCTTTTGCTTCTTCTCATATCCCTTGGTGTGGATGCGGTACATCCTGTCGCGCAAGATAGGATTCACCTTGCTTTCGTCATTGTAGCTGAAGATGAATAGACACTTGCTCAAGTCAAAGTCAATCTCGGCAAAGTACTTGTCATGGAACTGGCTGTTCTGAGAGGTATCTGTGAGATGGGTCAGAATGCCTGCAATCTCTTCGCCCTTGGGGGTGTCGCTAATCTTGTCCAATTCATCAAAGTATATCACTGGGTTCATGCACTTGCTGTCTACCAGAATCTGAACAATTTTACCCCACGTACTTCCCTCGTAAGTGTACGAGTGTCCCTCTAGGAAACTGCTGTCTGTTGCGCCGCCCAACGCGATGAATGCAAATGGGCGGTTGAGAATCTTGCTGATACCTTCTTTGACCAAGGTGGTCTTGCCCGTTCCCATGGGCCCTTGGATGGCAATGGCCGTGCCTACACTGGCAGGATTGGTAATGAGCTGACCCAGCATTTGCATGATTTGCATTTTTGCATCATCTAGTCCATAGACAGCTTGGTCTAATGTGGTCTTGGCGTTTTCCATAAAGTCGTGGCACTGGTCCACGCCATTGTCAATAGTTATCGGAAGATGGTTGAATTTGCCAAAGGGAATGCGCATAAAGGTATCCACCCAATTCTTGACCTTGTAGTACTCGCCTGACCCCGGCTCCATGTAGCGCAGGGAGTTGATTTTCTTCATTGCAGCGCCTTTGAAAATAGCAGGCATGTCTGCTTCAAGAAGCGTAAGTCTGTACGGCTTTTCTACGCGAATAATCTTGTTAATGTCGCGAAGCTCTTTGATAATCTTCTTCTGATTATCCACTTCCAGTTTGCCGAAAAACTCGTAATCGTTGTTGGTGTTCTTGTCCTTGACAAGCTTGCGGAAAATGCGCGTGTTCTTTTCTTGGTGCTTCTTCTCCTTGCGCTTCTGTTTCTTCTCGTGTGTCTTGAGAGTTGTTTCGCATACCTTCACAATCTCCTTCGCATTGGCATTGTTCTTGTTCTTCTTGTATAGCGTCTTGAGCTCCTTCATGAAATCTTCGTTATCCATCTGCTGCTCGTCGACATCCTTGCTTTCCCTGTCTACCGCATTCTCCGATTCTTCTCTGTTGTTGCCCTTCTTCTCGTTCAAACTGGCTGCTGATTTATTCTTACGTAGTCGACCACCAGCCTTGCTTCGTGTGATAATAATATCTTCTTCGTCGTCGCTGTCTTCTAACACATCGTCTTCATCATCATCGTCGTCATCCTCATCCTCACTTGAAGACACGTCCTCGTCCTCGTCCTCTGTTGCCCAACCATCATAATCACTATCATCTTCATCCTCGTCCCACTCATCATCATCTTCTTCATCGTCGTCTCTTCCGCCGATGGAGAATATGATGTTGAACTTGCTGGACTTGCCGCGTCCGCCATCATCGTCATTGTCATCGTCGTCGTCGTCGTCGTCGCTTTCATCTGCATCACTTTCAAGCTCAATAACCCTCTTCTGCTTCTTTGCAGTTACCTTCTTGTTGCTGCTATTATTTGCCCCCTTCTTGGAGGCCTTCTTCTTCTTCTTCTTGTTACGTGACTTTTCCTTCTCCTCCTCTTCCTCCTCCTCCTCTTCCTCCTCTTCCTCCTCCTCCTCTTCTTCCTCCTCCTCTTCTTCCTCCTCCTCCTCTTCAATATGCTTTCCCTTCTTGGTCTGTTTTGCATTTTTGTTTAGTTTCTTGAGTGCATCCTTGGCATTGTCGCCTGCCTTAATTTTGCTGGCAAGATGTTTGGAAGGAAAGATCTTGTTCAGGAATTTGCGGTACTCGTGGCTGTCCATCTCCATTTCCTCCTCGCTGCTCTCACCCTCGCTATCAGAGCTCTCATCCTTCTTTTTGTTCTTGGTCTCAACACGCTCCTTCTTGTTGGTGTTCTTGTTGTTGCTCATTTTCTTCTTGTCCTTGTTCTCTTGGATTTTCATCACTTGTACTATAAGTATATTTAATACCCAAGTCGTTTTTTTGATTCATTTTTTTTACTGGTATACTTCTAGTACATACATACATACGTACATACGTACGTAACATACACGCCTGCATGCACACAGGTCATACGTTTATGGATTGTTGGACCGAATTATCACGTAAGCTAAATACAATCCAAAGAAGTTCTTGGCGAACAGATCTAGAATATTGTAAAAGGTGTTCTTCCACTTATATGAAAGGGACGCGGCCACACCATACAAAGACCATACTGCAACAAAATAATAGAACAATGCCAGACCAGATTGCGTATGTCTGGCATATTTGTCGTAAATAAGGTAGAACATGGCAATAAATGGCAAGAACCCTACAATCACAGAGGTGCTCACGCGAATGACATCGGTTTCGCCTAAATATCCAAACAACAGCATCACTCCATTGAGGAACACAATTTTCAAAAAGACCTCCATGTTTTCTGTGACCAAATCCGCAAAATTGGGGTACAGAAGTGAACCACTTTCCGTAAGTCTCACATAAATCAGATATGACGAAAGGGTAATTAGCATGACTGGTGTGGTAAATACCCAGTCCAAGTATCGCATTCTAGTGATATCCATGACAGAAGATATGTTAACTACAAGCCAGACATAAAAGATGCCTTCCACTACTTGCACAATGAGTTCCATTAACAGGAGTTGTTTAAGTAATATAAATTCAAACGATGTTGGCATAGTAAGGACGTAAAAATCTATAATTGCCGTAATTATTTGTACGGCCAATGAAAAATAAGCAGTGCTTTTGATAATACTCATTTATAGAGTACGTTTATATTTTTTTACCTTGGTGATTTTTAAAAATAAATGATACGGAAAAACTATCTAAACGTATAGTATCAATAGTAGTACGATGTCTGGAAGAACTATGAAATCTCAAACCCCGTCTAAAATCATCGGCATACAATTCAGTATATTGTCGCCGGAGGAAATCAGACAAGGGTCTGCGGCAGAAATTACCAGCCGTGATACTTATATAAATAATAAACCGGTCATTGGAGGTCTCTTTGACCCGCGCATGGGCGTATTGGAACCTGGTCTCATTTGTCCCACAGATGGCTTAGATTACATGCAAACCCCTGGTTACTTTGGCCACATTGAACTTGCGCGCCCTGTGTTTTACATTCAATACTTCAACACTATCCTAAAAATTTTGAGATGCGTGTGTTTCAAGTGCAGCAAGCTGCTTATTAACAAGGATAAATACAAACAGGCGCTTAAACTTATAGGCGACGCCCGTTGGAAGTATGTGTTTGCACTTGCTAGCAAAGTCGGTAGATGCGGTGAAGATATTGAGGACGGATGCGGATGCCTGCAGCCCAACAAAATTCGTAAAGAGGGGCTCGCAAGCATCTTTGCCGAGTGGGAAAATAAAGCAGAGGGTGAGCAAAATATCATCATCAAGCTTCTGCCCGAAATGGTGTTGAAGACATTTAAGCGCATATCAGATGAAGACGTCACCTTCATGGGGTTCAGTCCTTTATGGTCTCGGCCAGATTGGATGGTTTGTCAAGTCATGGCAGTGCCTCCGCCTGCAGTGAGACCTTCCGTCAAGCATGACGCGCAGCAGCGCAGCGAAGACGACCTCAGCCACATATTGGTTAACATTATCAAGACCAATAACACATTGCAGGAGAAAATTCAGAACAATGCGCCTGCCAACATCATTGACGATTGGACCACCGTGCTCCAGTACTACGTCGCCACGCAGGTAGACAACAAGATTCCAGGCGTCGCTTCCGTTGCACAGCGTTCGGGACGCCCTCTCAAGTCCATCAAGGACCGCCTAAACGGCAAAGGTGGTCGCATGAGAGGTAACCTTATGGCCAAGCGAGTGGATTTTAGCGCCCGTTCAGTGATTACAGCCGATCCCAACCTCAGCATTCGCGACTTGGGAATTCCTCTCAAGATTGCCAAGAACATCACCAAACCAGTGGTGGTAAATGAGCGCAACCGCGCATTCCTCACCCAACTCGTACTGAATGGCCCCGACAAGCACCCTGGCGCCAAGATTCTAGAGAAGAAGAACGGCGAATCCATCACATTGCGCTACATGGACCGAAAGTCCCTCGTTCTGGAGGATGGAGACATTGTACATCGTCATATGATGGATGGTGACCCAGTGCTCTTCAACAGACAACCCACCCTCCATAGAATGAGTATGATGTGTCACATTGCACGCATTATGCCGCGAGGCGACACGTTTAGAATGAACGTTGCGGACACAAAGCCTTACAATGCCGATTTTGATGGGGATGAAATGAATTTACATATGCCACAAGATGCGGAGAGCGAGGCGGAGCTGCGCAACTTGGCAGCCGTTCCGTATAATCTTATCAGTCCTGCAAACAACGCGCCAATTATCGGCATCTACCAAGACTCCATGCTTGGGTCCTACCGCTTCACACGCGAACACATAAACTTTACGCCGCGCGAAGCAATGAATCTGCTCATGATGAGTGACCGCGTCAACACCGACGAGTTGCGTGAGAAGGGAGGCATAATCAGCAGCTTTGATGTGCTGACCCAGATCATGCCCCCGTTGTCGTTGAAGTATGGCAACAATGCATTCACGATCAACCCTGTTGATTTTGCGACGTCCAACAATGTGTTGGAGATTCGCAACGGCAAGTACATTCGTGGACAACTGGACAAGGGTGTACTGGGCGGAGGCACAAAGGGTCTGATACATCGCACATGCAACGACTTTGGTAACATGAACGCCTCCAAGTTTATTGACGACTTGCAGAACATTATTACCGAGTACATGAAGTCCAGTTCATTCAGCGTAGGAATCAGTGACCTGATGTCGGATATGAAGACGACCGATCAGATAGTAGACGTGATTACAAAGAAAAAAATAGAAGTGAAGAACCTGATTGATGAAACGCAGCTTGGCGTATTCAAGAACAATACTGGTCGGACAAACGTACAGGAGTTTGAGACACAAGTGAACAACATCTTGAACAAGGCATCGTCTGACGCAGGCAAGATAGGGTTGGAAAGCCTAGACAAGAACAACCGCTTCGTAGTGATGGTGAATGCGGGATCCAAAGGCAACGAATTGAACATTTCACAGATGATTTCGTGTCTAGGTCAGCAGAACGTGGATGGTAAGCGTATCCCATATGGGTTTGACCAACGCACGCTTCCACACTACACAAAGTACGATGATACGCCTGGTGCGAGGGGGTTTGTTGAGAGTTCGTATATCAACGGATTGACCCCACAGGAGCTGTTCTTCCATGCAATGGCTGGGCGTGTTGGTCTCATTGACACTGCAGTGAAGACTTCCACAACAGGATATATCCAGCGAAGACTGGTGAAGGGGTTAGAGGACCTCATGGTGAGCTACGACATGACAATTCGCACGAACAAGAACAAGATTGTGCAGTTCAGCTATGGCGAGGACTCCATAGACACCATCAAGGTGGAGAATCAGTCGCTGCCTATAGTGAAGATGTCGGTGCAAGAGATTTATGCGCACTACACGCTTCCGGACGAGACGGGGGTCAATAAAGAGGTGCACAAGTTGTTTGATGACAAGGCTCTTAAACGATACAAGAAGCAGACGGACAAGCTGCGCGAAAAGAACCAGGCACTAACCGAATACATGTTGAGCATTCGCAACAAAATTATCAAGAATGTATTCAAGAACAAGAGCAACGACCAAGTCAGTCTGCCCGTAGCGTTCCATTACATTATCAACAATATTCAAGGACAACAAAATATCAACGCAAACTCAATGATAGACATCACGCCATTGGAGGCGTACCAGATGATTGATGCCGCATACGAGAAGTTGGAGTTGAACTACTATGCAAAACCCACAGAGCTCTTCAAGGTAGCCTATTATTACTACATGTCACCAAAAGACCTGTTGCTTGTTAAGAGATTCAACCAGAAGGCACTAATTGTGTTGTTGGATACCATCACGTTTATGTACAAGCGCTCGCTGGTGAGTCCTGGTGAGATGGTAGGCATGACAGCCGGCCAATCTATTGGTGAGACGAGTACGCAGATGACCTTGAATACCTTCCACTTTGCAGGTGTTGCTGCTAAATCTAATGTGACCCGTGGTGTGCCTAGAATTGAAGAAATCTTATCGTTGTCTAGCGACCCCAAGAACCCCTCACTGACAGTCTACTTGCGTCCCGAAGATGAGACAGACCGAGAAAAGGCCCAAACAGCGATGCATATGCTAGAGCATACGCGGTTGGTGGACTTGGTAGAATCGGTGGAAATCTGCTTTGATCCTGATGATTTGAATACGCTGATTCCCGCAGACAAGGATGCGCTTCAACAATATCGTGCGTTTGAAAACATGATGAAAGAATGTGCGGGCGAAGGTATCGGCGAAGATACCGCAAAAAAAGTCAAGTGGATTGTTCGTATGGAGATGGACAAGTCGATGATGCTTGAGAAGAACATCACCATGGACGACATTAATTATGCACTGAATAGTTGTTATGGAGATGATATTGCATGTGTATTTAGCGATTACAATGCAGACAAACTTGTATTTAGAGTGCGTATGAATAGCGTGCTAAAATCGTCGGCGAAATCTTCCAAGGGCAAGCTAATGCCGCTGGACCAGTCGGACCAGATTTATGTGCTGAAGAACTTCCAAGACCAGCTCCTTAACAATACGATTGTGCGCGGCGTAAAGAAGTTGAACAAGGTTACTATTCGTCGCGTGAAAGACAATGTTGTGGAGGAAAACGGCAAGTTCAATCGGAGCGATATGTGGGTGTTGGATACCACCGGAACCAATATGATGGATACCTTAGCGCTTGACTATATTGACCCCACGCGAACATTTAGCAATGACATCGTGGAGATGTACAATGTGCTAGGCATTGAAGCGGCCAGACAATGTATCATGGACGAGCTGGTGGAGGTGATTGCGTTTGATGGTACCTACATCAACTACCACCACTTCAGCATGTTGTGTGACAGGATGACCTTTACGAGCAAGATGATATCCATTTTCCGTCATGGTATCAACAACGATAATATTGGTCCTATTGCCAAGGCATCATTTGAGGAGACCCCTGAGATGTTCTTGAAGGCAGCTCGTCACGGAGAACTAGATACGTTCCGCGGCATATCTGCCAACATTATGTGCGGCCAAGAAGGATACTATGGTACGAATAGCTTCCAAGTGGTCTTGGACTTGAATGCAATGAGCGAGTTTGACGCGGCAAGCGAGTATTACGAGGAGAAGGACGTGGACGACGATATAGAGGATATGTTTGGTGGCACGGAGAGCATGGACGCTAAGTGTAGTAGCAATGAACTAACCATTCAAAACAACGTTGTCAGTATTAAGAGCGTTGACACGGGCAATGACAACAGCTACAATCCAGGGTTCTAATGGCGCGTAAAATATAAATGCGGTCTATCTGTCTATCTGCCTATCTGCCTATCTGTCTATCTGTCTATCTGCCTATCTGCCTATCTGTCTATCTGTCTATCTGCCTATCTGTCTATCTGTCTATCTGCCTATCTGTCTATCTGTCTATATATATACGTGTTTATGACGTGCGTTAAAATTTTACATGTAGATATAATAAGCTATTTTTTTGTGATAATTTATTATGCAATGTTAATATATGACAGGACATTGTTCGTGCAGTAAACAACCCAACGAGAGTAATAGATATAACCCACCGCCGTGTGAGAAATGTCAGAAACCAGAGCCGCTGGTATGTCATTCCTGTACAAAGCCTCTCTATGAAATTATTACCTATCCTCATATATGCATTCCCTGTTTTAACGTGACAATCAACCCATGTAACAGGAGAATAGAAGGATTTATTTTAAATTTTGTAGACGATTGTGGTGTTCCGATCTGTTTTGATGACTATGAGAGTTTCATGTCAATTGAGATTCTCACGGAGTGTGGTCCCAGACTGGTTTCATGTGAAAATAAAATCTACTATACCTATACCGAACAAGCCAATAATTGCATGCCAATCAACCCTGCATTATGGACGTATCGGTACCCTACAAGCGCGACTTTACGATTGTCATTTCGCTTAAGGCATTGTTATATGAGGAACATCCATTTGAACATAAATATGTTTTATGGTCAGAATCAATGTCCCCACGAAAAGCTAGGATCTGTGATTGACAATGCAATTAGGAGCGACAAGTGCAACCATTGCGTGGAGGATCCTTGTTATCCAGGGTACGTGTCTTGGATGGTGTCTCAACGAGAGAATTGCGATGACGGATATAAACAGCATTCGCCAGATGACTATCCGTACGGGCGTTAGAGTAGAGTATGAAAATAGAATAATACAAAGAAGTTATTACTTAAATATTATATAAATATGTAAGTAATGGTAGACACATTTCAATTTATATTACAAAACGAAATCATTCCATCGCGCCTATTGAGTGATTTGGGCTTGAAAAAACCCATTTGTTTCAAAAGCATAAATTTTGAGCTAACACGGAAGATCCAACAAGGAATGTGGTCTGTGATTTATGGTGAAAGAACGTTGGGTGAATCAAATTCTTGTTGGTGGGTGTATTTCCACGCATACGATATGCCAATTTCTAAAAAATACAAATTTTTTAGTGACTATATAAACAATCCGTTTACAAATAGTATATATAAGACCCACCAGACTGATATCTTTTATAACGTACAAAAAGCCTATTTTGGGTTTGCAAAGCTAGCAACGATATTTCGCGTAAAACGTGCCAAGCGTCGCGTGGATACGGACATGTTGTTGTCTCCAATCGCCGAAGGAGACCGACATGTGTTTGTCTATATTGAAAAGGGGAGTAAATATCTGTTTTCGTTGACAGACCTCGTAAACATTTTTAATATGGCGTTGTTGAACATGTCTTACATGATAGCGGTTCCAATACCTATAAAGAACCCTTATACAAACACAAGTTTTGGCCTACATGCGTTGTACAACATGTATTTTTTTATGAAAGACCGGCTGTCCCATCTACCCACTCATATTGACGGGTTTTTTGCCTGCAATTTTTGCCTACGCATGTTTTATCGTAGATTTAAATCTATCGTGCAAGAAGAGGCTATTCACACCTACATTAAAAATGCAAGCGTTTCCGAGCTGGTTGGCGATATCAATTTTATGATGAACGAATATAGTTTGACGCGTAGAATATACATTCACCCCATGTTTCCCAAAGACGAGCTTGTGACAATCATGAAACCCTATCTTAAAATGTTTCACAAGAGTAAATATTCTACAACGCGCGAAGATAATGCATACCATAAAACTATGTGGAAACAATTTATGGAAATGTTCTTCAAATATAGCCCAGAATTTGGTAAGATTTATCCCCCTTTGTTGGATCCGTGTGAACATGTTTCGCTCCTACCGCCACACTACTATTTCCATAAGTCTCATAAATCGTTTCCTGAAGTGAATTTGTTGATAGAAAAACAACAAGCAATGGCTGACAATGAATACGATGTCTTTACTATTGGACTGCAGCGAAATGTAAGCGACAATGACTTCGGCGCTGACGCTGACACTGATACTGATACTGATACTGATGAGGATATTATCATGACTACCGGCTCTGTCTCCTAAGAGGCGTCAATATATACCAGCGAAGATTTAAAACCGCACCCCTAGGGGGTGCTTGGTTTCAAATCGTTACTGGTATCTTACTTGAAGTTTGAATCCGCTGTGCGGATTTAAATCTTCAAGGGTGTAAAATACGTTAGGACCCTATATTATTCATATTAGGTAAAGTATGGGCAAGACAAAATTGTTGGTTACCGGCGGGTGTGGATTTATTGGGTCCAATTTCATCAACTATATTTTTGAATCAGGCAAATACTCTATTGTGAATTTTGACGCCATGTACTATTGCGCCAACGAGACAAACGTGGACGAAATCATTCGTCAACATCCAGACTACAAACTCGTAAAGGGCAACCTGTGCTCGGAAGACCTAGTCCGCCACGTGCTGGAAACCCACGAGATCGAAGAAGTGGTGCATTTTGCCGCCCAGTCGCATGTGCAGAACTCGTTTGACGACTCGTTGCAATTCACCAAAGACAACATTTTGGGCACGCATGTGCTGCTGGAGTGCTGTAGGAAGTATGGGAATATCCGCAAGTTTGTGCACGTCTCCACCGACGAGGTGTACGGCGAGTCCATGAACAGCGTGGACGAGTTACACAAGACGGAGCACTCGGTGTTGTGTCCCACCAACCCCTATGCTGCCACCAAGGCAGGCGCGGAGCTTATTGCGCAGTCGTACAACCACTCCTACAAGATGCCTATCATTATTTCGCGCGGCAACAACGTGTACGGCCCCAACCAATATCCTGAAAAACTCATTCCGCGGTTCATTCAACAATTGCGCAGTGGGAAACCCGTAACGATCCAAGGCGATGGATCGGTGGTGCGCGCATTTTTGCACGCACACGATACCGCGCGGGCATTTGAGTGTATTTTAGAAAAAGGGGTAATTGGCGAGATTTACAACATCGGGTGCGACGAAGACATGGAGTACAGCGTGATGGATGTGGCCAAGATGCTCATTCGTAAAATTATAAAATGCGAAAATGTGGAGGACTGGGTCA
>Ga0208646_1000248_pt1 | contig 37973 bp, 34 predicted proteins | sample AntAceMetag02UK8_FD_184762 | JGI IMG/M metagenome (GOLD analysis project Ga0208646, IMG submission 184762) | Saline lake microbial communities from Ace Lake, Antarctica - Antarctic Ace Lake Metagenome 02UK8 (SPAdes) (version 2) | ecosystem: Environmental > Aquatic > Non-marine Saline and... | reverse complement strand
GACAGCGCAGCGGGTGTCTCTTCCGTCACCTTTGCAACCCACTGCGGGGTGGGATAAAACTCGAAGGCTGACACCATCGCGTCTCGCACCAGTGCGAGCGCACCGTGAGAAAACTGTGTCGCCAAGATTGCGCTCGCCCGCTCAATCTCGACCAAGTCTGGGTGCTGCAGCAAGACCATGAGGCCATCCCTCTCCAGGGCTGTCACCGGGTCTTGTGAAAGGGAGGACATTTGGTAGGGGGCGTCTTCGCGAACGGTGTCGGCGGCGACCGCAGAACCCGGAGTCAGCGGGGTGGTTCGAGGAGTTGTGGATCGAATCTCGCGGGCGACATCGTTGGGGTCCATCCCCAACCACCCGGCAAGTTCTCGGGCGTAACCGTCACGGATCACGCGGTCACGAATCTTGGCGACAATGGGCGTCGCCATGCGTAGCGCCTGCCCACGGCCTTCAACGGTGTTCAAATCACAAGAGTTCATGACCTGTTTGATCATGAATTCATACATTGGTCTGCGGGCGGCGACAACTTCGCGCAGGGCTTGGTCCCCGCGTTGAATTCGAACGTCACAGGGGTCAAGGCCTTCCGGGGGAACCGCAACAAAAGTTTGGGCTGCAAACCGAGATTCCTCCGCGAAGGCGCGCGAGGCAGCTTTTTGTCCCGCTTCGTCAGGATCGAAAGTAAAAATTACTTCCCCTCGTGCCCCTTGGGCTGGGTCATCCGAGTCGCCTAACACCCGTCGCACCACCGTGATGTGATCCGAACCAAAGGCTGTTCCACAGGTCGCAATCGCTGTCGTGATACCCGCCAGATGGCAGGCCATGACATCCGTGTAGCCTTCCACGATCACCACTTGGCGACCACGGGAAATGTCTTTTTTCGCAAGGTCAAGCCCGTACAGCACACGGGATTTGTGGTACACCGGTGTTTCTGGTGTGTTCAGGTACTTCGGCCCTTGGTCATCATCTCTCAGCTTTCGCGCGCCAAAACCAATGGTTTGGCCCGAGACATCGCGGATAGGCCAGACCAGGCGGCCTCTAAATCGGTCGTAGGAGCCCCGGTCGCCCTGCGAGAGTAATCCCGCTTCCACCAGCTCGGGAATCGTGTAGCCCTTCCCGGTGAGATGTCGGGATAGCGCATCAAAAGAGTGGGGGGCGTAACCGACGCCAAACTTTTCCGCCGCTAGGGCGTCAAAGCCGCGTTCTCCCAAAAATGTGCGCCCCATCTCTGCTTCGGATGTCAAGAGTTGTGCGCGAAAAAACTTTTCGGCCGCCCCGTTTGCCTCGAGCAAACGGGCGCGATTGCTGGTGTCTGGCGCCTGACCGCCCTCTTCGTAGTGGAGCGTGTAGCCCAGTTTCCCGGCCAGACGTTCCACTGATTCTTGGAAACTGAGGTGATCCATTTTTTGGAGAAACGAATAGACGTCCCCACCTTCACCACACCCAAAGCAGTGGTAGAAACCTGCTTGGGTTCGGACATGAAAACTGGGGCTTCGCTCATCGTGGAAAGGGCACAGGCCCTTCATCGAGCCAGCCCCCGCCGATTTCAACGACACATAGTCGCCAACGACGTCCGCAATATTGACGCGAGTGCGGACCTCGTCAATGTCACTGCGCTTTATTTTTCCCGCCACGACCTCATTCTAGTTAGCGCCAAAGCGTGTGCGCTCGAGAGAGGTGTCCTGTGGAAAGTCAGGCGAAGCCAAGGCGCTCATAGAGCGCCATCGCAGACTGGTCGGTGAGTGACGCCACCTGGTCCACCACCACCCTTTTCCGGGTGGAATCATCGACCGCGTGAAGAAAATCTTCAGAAAACACGGCGTCAAGGTGTGAGGGGTCTTCGAGCATCGCATCGGCGAGGGATTTGAGGACCCCCCGTTGGTGAAGGTACAGGGGTTGGCGGGCCGTGTGGGACATCACGTGAACGGCGACGATGCCTTTGAGAAGAGTTATTTCATCGCGGGTTTCCGCGGGAATCAGCAGTGTGGGTGCACCCTCTGCTGAGTGTTGAAGCTCACACCGAACGGCGAAGCGACCAATGAGGGTGCTGGTGAGATTTTTCAGTAACCCCAAATCTTTCCGGGTTCCCCGATAGGTGGCAATAGTGTCCAACACTGCTTGAAGTCGCTCCCAGGCAGCCTCCAATCGACCTGCGGGCATATCCCCGAGCCAGGGACCCATCCCTGCGAGCACCTCTGATCGTGTCAGCGGACTTGCCAGGCTTGGCGCTTCCACATAGCCATTGACGATGGCATCCTCAAAATCGTGCACGGAATAGGCCACATCATCGGAGAAATCCATGACCTGTGCTTCGGGGGTAAGAGTGCGGTCGGCCCTGCCCTGCCTTGCCCACCGGAAAACCTCATCATCATCGGGGTAGGCGCCAAATTTTTCTCGCCCGCTCGGGTCTCTTTCCGCGCTTTCCACACCCCACGGATATTTCATGCTCGCGAGCAGGCTTGCCCTGGTGAGGTTCAAACCCCGGGACACTCCCTGCGCATCGTGCACTTTGGGCTCAAGCCTGACAAGTAAACGAAAAGTTTGGGCGTTTCCTTCAAAACCACCGCAATCACTCGCCCATTCCGATAAAGCTTTTTCCCCGTTATGCCCAAAAGGGGGGTGCCCAATATCGTGCGCGAGGCAGGCGGTCTCCACCACGTCGGCGTCTAAACCCCAGCGGGAGGCAAGCTCTCGGCCAATTTGTGCGACCTCTAAAGAGTGGGTTAGACGGTTCCTCGCAAAATCAAGCCCGCCCGACGGTGACAGAACCTGCGTTTTTGCCGCGAGTCGTCGAAGTGCCGAAGAATGCAAGAGCCGCCCGCGGTCTCTCGCAAAATCGCTGCGGGATGAGGATGGGGCTTCGGGAACAAAGCGTTCGTTGTCTGCGCCAAGGTGGCTATTAGCCACCACTGGAATCAACCTCTGCCATATGGAGGGAACCCCGTTGGGCATCCGAGAGTTCCTGCGAATCGAGCCAATTCTCTGGCAGCGCAGTCTTCTTGGCGGTACCTTGGCGACCCCGTGGGCCCTCAACACCGGTTCCCGGGTAGGGGGCTGTCATATCGAGCTCACCTAAAAAGTCCTCTAATTGCGCGAGTGACTCCACCGTCGCCAGGCGTGCCCGAAGATCGCCACCGACGGCGTAACCCTTGAAATACCAGGCCACATGTTTTCGCACATCGCGGCAGGCGCGGTCCTCTTCGCCGTCAAAAAATTCGACTAACAGTTCTGCATGGCGTCGAAATGCTTGCGCGACCTCGGCAACCCCCGGTTGATGGCGCTTTCCACTGCCTTTGAAGGCCTCCTGCAGGTCACCAAAGAGCCACGGACGCCCTAGGCAACCACGCCCCACAACAACTCCGTCGCAATCGCTGTGTGCGACCATCGCCAGGGCATCTTCAGCTTTCCAAATATCGCCGTTTCCCAGCACCGGGATCGAACTAATACTGGACTTTAGTTCGCCAATCGCATCCCAATCCGCGTGACCCGAATAGTACTGGGATGCCGTGCGCGCATGGAGGGCAATCGAGGCGACACCTGCACCCTCGGCAGATTTTCCGGCTTCCATGAACGTCAGGTGGGAGTCGTCGATGCCTTTTCGCATCTTCACTGTCACCGGAATGTCCTTAGCTGCTGCCACCGCACCTTCCACAATCTGACGAAACAGGCTCTTCTTCCAGGGCAGGGCCGCACCGCCACCCTTCTTAGTCACTTTGGGAACAGGGCAACCAAAATTGAGGTCGATGTGATCGCACAGGTCTTCGTCCACCAAGAACTTGACGGCCTCCGAAACCGTCCAAGGGTCCACCCCGTACAGCTGGATGCTGCGGGTAGTTTCGGACTCGTGATGCTTAATCAAGCGCATGCTTGTGGGGGTTCTCTCCACCAATGCTCGGGAGGTAATCATCTCGGACACGTAAAGACCCGCTCCGTACTCCCGACAGAGTCTGCGAAACGCTGTGTTGGTGATTCCCGCCATGGGGGCTAACACGACAGGGATGCGAAGCTCTAAAGGCCCAATAGATAAGGGCTTCATGGCAACCTCAACCCCCGCCACGGCTACGCGCCAATCAGTGCTTGCGCGAGGTAACCCTGGAGGTTGTCGAGAGACACTCGTTCTTGGGCCATGGTGTCGCGTTCCCGAACTGTCACGGCGTTATCGGTGAGGGAGTCAAAGTCCACGGTCACAGCGAACGGCGTCCCCACCTCATCGTTTCGACGATAGCGTCGCCCAATTGCGCCCGCATCATCAAATTCCACCGCCCAGAACTGCCGCAAGTCATCCGCAATTCTCTGCGCCAGCGGGGAAAGGTCTTCGTTGCGAGAAAGCGGCAACACGGCCACCTTCGTGGGGGCCAGCCGGCGGTCAAGGCGCAAAACGGTTCTCTTGTCCACTCCGCCCTTAGCGTTGGGAGCTTCATCTTCTTCGTAGGCGTCGACAAGGAAGGCCATCAAGGATCGCGTCAACCCGGCCGCTGGCTCAATGACGTATGGTGTCCAGCGCTCATCGAGCGCCTGGTCAAAGTAGGACAGGTCAGTGCCCGAATGTTTGCTGTGGGTGGAGAGGTCAAAGTCGGTGCGGTTTGCAACCCCTTCTAGTTCACCAAACTCACCGGAAGGAAAACCAAAGCGGTATTCGATGTCGACGGTGCGTTTTGAATAGTGGGAAAGCTTTTCTGCCGGGTGTTCATACAACCGCAGGTTCTCCGGGTTAATTCCTAAATCCGTGTACCACGCCAAACGGTGGTCAATCCAGTACTGGTGCCAGGTTTCATCTTCGCCAGGCTTGACAAAGAATTCCATCTCCATTTGCTCGAATTCCCGGGTGCGGAAGATGAAGTTGCCGGGCGTAATTTCGTTCCGGAAACTCTTGCCAATCTGGGCGATGCCAAAGGGTGGCTTCACACGGGCGGTCTGGACAACATTGTTGAAGTTGACGAAAATGCCCTGCGCTGTTTCGGGGCGCAAATAGTGCATTCCCGCTTCATCGTCGACGGGACCCAAATAGGTTTTCAGCAGACCGCTGAAATCTTTAGGTTCGGTAAAAGACCCTTTATTCCCACAATGCGGGCACGCGATGTCGGCGAGACCGTTCGCCGCAGGGCGACCCTTCTTTTCCTCAAATTCTTCCAACAGGTGATCGGCGCGATAACGCTTGTGGCAGGACAGACACTCCACCAGGGGATCACTAAACACATCGACGTGCCCGGACGCATTCCAGACGGCGGTGGGAAGAATTACCGCAGAATCAAGACCCACAACATCCGCTCGGGTGGTGACCATGTGCCGCCACCACTGACGTTTGATGTTTTCTTTCAGTTCTACCCCGAGTGGGCCATAATCCCAGGCTGAGCGCGAGCCCCCATAAATCTCACCAGACTGGTACACAAAACCCCGACGTTTGGCGAGCGCGATGACGCTATCAAGCTTGCTCTGTGGCGCCACGTGGGTGCTCCCTTTGGTGTCGATAACATGCGAAGTACTAGAAACCATCCTATCGACGGGCCCTGTTCGCTCAGGACGGCTGGTCCACAGCCCCGCCAAAACGTCGGGTGCGGCGTTGATACTCCTCGATGGCCTCCCACAGCTGCACTCGCGTCATATCTGGCCACAAGGTGGGCAGAAATACCATTTCGGCATATGCGCTCTGCCACAGCAAAAAGTTGCTGGTCCGACGCTCACCAGAGGTGCGGACAAAAAGATCCACATCGGGTTGACCGGGGAGATACAAATTCTTGGCCACTGTTTTTTCGGTGATGCGCCCCGGCGCCATCTGGCCCTCTTCGACAGCGGTCGCAATGTGACGGATTGCATCCACAATCTCCGCCCGCCCACCGTAATTGACACACATGGTGAGGGTCAGCTGTGTGTTCCCCCGCGTCAGCTCTTCCGCTGTGTGCAAATCTTTGATCACACTGGACCACAATTTGGGTTTTCGCCCAGACCACCGAATTCGCACCCCCCACGCGTTCAGCTGGTCACGCCGCCGCCGCAAAACATCGCGGTTAAAGCCCATCAGGAACCGGACCTCGTCGGGTGACCGATTCCAGTTCTCTGTCGAAAACGCATAAACCGACAGGTGGCTCACACCAGCCTGCAACGCCCCGGCCACCACATCAAGAAGGGCCGCCTCGCCAGCTTTATGACCTTCCACCCGGGGCAATCCTTGAGCGTTCGCCCACCTCCCATTGCCATCCATGACGAGGGCCACATGGTGGGGAATGGCCTGAGCATCGAACACCGGTGGTTCGATGCCGGTCCAGTTCAGGGGTAAGAAATCTGTCATGATGCTTCCACCGGGGCCGCCACGGTGCGGTCAAGATGGGCAAAGGAGCGAACATGGCGCTCCAAATGAAACTGGGTGTAAGCGGCGATAATTCCCGAAACCTGCCCCATCACCTGGCTTTCCGGCTGGCCCACTGCCTCCCATTGCCCCTCAAGAAGAGCTTGGAGGAGTTCTTTGGCACCCGGGGCAAGCCTCGGGGTGCCAGGAGAGGCAACACCATCCGACACCACGCCACCGAGGGAAACATCAAAAGCGCGGTGATCCCCAGGGTCCCCGGTAACGGCACACACATCCAAGCTTGGGGACCACCCTGCAAGCGCAAGCGCCCGCAGGAGGTAGCTGTCAACAATCTGACCGGAGGGGTGTTCCCCCTGGGCTAAAGAGCGAAGCCCCCCTAGCAACAGCATGTAGTGAGCCTGTTGGTAGTCGTGGTCGCTGAGGCTGTCGGCGGTTTCCACCATCACCATGGCCGAGGTGTATTTAGCGTAGTCGTGGCTAATCAGCGAAGAGTAGGGACCAAGAGTTTCGGCCTGCTGAATGATGTCAAGGCTTTTGCCTTCGTAAAGCTGAACATCCACCGCACTAAAAGGCTCGAGCCTGGCCCCAAAACGACTGGTGGTCTTACGAACCCCTTTGGCAACAGCTCGGACTTTGCCGTGTTGCTTGCACAACAGGGTGACAATTTTGTCGGCTTCCCCGAGCAGGTGCGTGCGCAAAACGATTGCGTCATCTCGATAGGTTGCCACCCCCCTAGTATCCCGCGGTCTCCGACCTGCGCGGGAAGGGGCACGCCTTCTCAACCCAGATGTCGGCGGTGAAAGGTCCCCGTGATCTACTGGCATTCCGAGGCCCACTAACCCCAATTAGTGCCCCTCAACCGAGAATACTGATTGCGACGAAGGCTAGGGCCAAAAAATACTGCTGCGCTATCTCTGACCAGTGGTCTGTTTCTCCTTCAGAGTTGAACCGGAGTGGGGTCGCCGGTACACACCAAAATCACCCGTGTAGGGCGACTAAAGCTCCTTCATGAAGTTCTGAGACACCGTGTCAAAGCCATGACTTACAAAAAACCGATGCGCAGCGGTGTTCCTTATTCCACTCTCCAGAAAAAGCCGGGACACATTGGCCGCCCTCAGCTCTTCTTCAACCCAGCCAATTAGAGCGGCCCCCAGTCCACCACCGCGTGCCGAAGGAACCACGACGATGTCATCGAGTCGTGCAAAACGGACAGGCGTGCTGCGGCCAGCATCGAACTCCACCACAGCCACCGCTGCAAATCCGAGAAGCTCACCTTCTAATTCGGCTATTGCGAGACGAACCCCAGGATCTCTAAATACTCCACCACTGAGGTCGAGTCCCGCTAATTCGCGGGCGTGAATAGTGGCGACATCGCTAGCCCAGTGACCCGGTCCCTCTGCTCGCCCCTCCATAATGTCGCTGTGGGAAGGGTAGTCAGGGTGCACTGAGCCAAGAAAGAGGTCGGTAATTTCTTGTGTGCGCAGAGAATCCGTCAACCATCCGATCTTGAGGTCCCGAACCTCAACGGGAGGCTTTGCCATGCGACCACTCTCCCTTCGGGCTTTGCGGATTAGAAAAGGTCAATCTTTCAAGGCCTCAATAAGTTCTGCCATGGTGATGCCCTGGCCTGAGTGCCTAATTTTTTCCATCACCGCCCGAAGCTTATCGGAGTAGTTTTCGTCGTACCCACCGGACCAGACAGCAGCAAAACCCGGCGCAAGCCCCACCTCGTTTAGCCAGGGAAGCCACGTCTTCAAGATTTTTGCTTCGACAAGTTCATTGCAGTAGAGCTCGATTTGGAGCTCAAAAAGAATGAGGATTTGCGTCACATAGTTTTGATAGGCATGGAGCGCCGCCGTTTCTGTGGGGGCTCCGACCCCGGTGTAGAGCGGGCGGATGACATCCAGATGGTCGGCTTCGAACCGGTAAAGCTCGATGGAAGCAAGCTCGAGGCGTTGATAAATCTCAACTTGACTTCGTCTCTGCTCGCGCCTCGCGAGCTCCCGATCGCTATTTCTTTGATTGCGCAACTCAAAAATCAGAGCCGCAATCGCCAAAATGATTCCTAGGTCAAGCGTCAGGCCGAAGTCCACATCAACTCCCTTTTCATCGCACTTACCGGGCTAGTCCGCGAGGACCTCATGAGACTCTCTCAGTATAAGGTTCCCGGACTCCCGAAAAAGGTTCCGCCCACATCCCCCACGCTGTGAGCGTGGGGCTTAGTGAGAAGTAGCTAACTTGACGTGACGAGTTCGGGTATTGGTGACTCCAGACGCAACGCCCTGTTCACAGCCGACACAATGGCCTTGAGGGACGCTGTGGAGATATCTCCATCAATGCCGACTCCCCAGAGGGTCCGGCCGTTGACCTCCAGCTCCACATAGGCTGCCGCGAGCGCATCGCCACTGGCACTGAGAGTGTGCTCGACATAATCAAAGAGTCGCACCGCCACCCCATGGTGTTCCAGAATTCCCAGGAAAGCGGCGATGGGTCCGTTGCCGATATTGGCAGCTTCGGATTCTTTGTCACCCTCGCGAAGCTTCACCTCAAGGGACACTTCACCATTCATGTCGCTTGCGGAGCGGGTGGAGAGTAATTCGTAGTGACCCCACTTGGCGCCCACATCAGTGGCCGGCAGATACTCGTCCTGGAAAATGCGCCAAATTTCGTCACTGGTGACTTCGCCACCCTCAGTGTCTGTTTTGGATTGGACCACCTGGGAGAACTCAATCTGCAGTTTTCGCGGCAAATCAAGGGCATGATCAGTCTTCAACAGGTAGCTCACGCCACCCTTGCCCGATTGCGAATTAACTCGAATGACGGCCTCATAGCTGCGGCCCAGGTCTTTCGGGTCCACCGGCAAATACGGCACTGCCCATTCGAGCTCATTAACCGAAACGCCCTGCTGTGCTGCGGAGGCTTCCATCGCTTCGAAGCCTTTCTTAATGGCATCCTGATGCGAACCGCTAAAGGCGGTGTAGACGAGGTCACCCGCCCACGGGCTCCGTTCGTGCACCGCCAACTGATTGCAGTACTCCGCGGTGCGCTTGATGTCATCAAGGTCGCTGAAATCAATCTGCGGGTCGATTCCCTGGGTGAACAAGTTGATGCCCAAGGCCACGAGGTCAACGTTCCCCGTGCGCTCACCATTACCAAAAAGGCACCCCTCGATGCGGTCAGCACCGGCCATATAACCCAGTTCTGCTGCCGCTACCGCGGTCCCCCGGTCGTTGTGGGGGTGAAGGCTCAAGATGACGTTTTCCCGGTGATTCAGATTGCGGGACATCCACTCAATCGAATCCGCATACTGGTTGGGGGTTGCCATTTCCACTGTTGCCGGCAAGTTGATAATCACTTTGCGGTCGGGTGTGGGCTCTAACACCTCTAACACCTGATTACACACATCCAGGGCAAACTCGAGTTCTGTTCCGGTGTAACTCTCGGGTGAGTACTCGTAGTAGATGTCTGTGCCGGGAACCAGGGATTCCATCGATTTACACAGCCGCGCACCCTCCAAGGCCAGGTTGATGATGCCTTGCTTGTCGGTGCGAAAAACAACGTCACGTTGGAGGGCGCTCGTCGAGTTGTAGACGTGAACAATCGCCTGTCGTGCGCCCACCAAAGACTCATACGTGCGCTTAATCAGGTGTTCCCGCGCTTGGGTCAACACTTGGATTGTGACATCTTCGGGAATGGCGTTGCCCGCAATCAGGCTCCGCACAAAGTCAAAATCGGTTTGAGAGGCGGAGGGGAAGCCCACCTCAATTTCTTTGTACCCCATGCGGACCAGCAAGTCGAACATCACTCGCTTGCGCTCAGGACTCATCGGGTCGATGAGCGCCTGGTTACCATCGCGCAAATCTACGGCGCACCAGCGCGGTGCCGTGGTGATGTGGGCGCTAGGCCAGGTCCGATCCGCCAAATCCAGAGGAAAAGCCTCGTGATATGCGCGGTACTTGTGAATCGGCATCTTGGATGCCTGTTGGTTGTTGATCATGAACGTACTTCCCGGTCGAAGGTGGTGGCCAGAAGGGTACTGAGCCGCGACGGGGGATGGCCTAGTAAAGGACCCCGGCGCGGCGGGGAAGGAGGAGAAGTTCTCTGTTCACTCCTTTAGGCTAACACGCCAGCGCACACAGTAACAGTGGTTCTATAGCCCCAGCTTGTCCAGTTTTTTCGCATCACGTTGCCACTCTTTGGACACTTTCACGTGAAGTGCTAAAAATACCCGGCGTCCCAGTAAGGTTTCGATTCCTGCGCGCGCTTCGGACCCAATCTCTTTGAGTTTGGCGCCTTTTTTGCCGATCATGATGCCTTTTTGGCTATCTCGCTCCACCCAGAGATTCGCAAAAATGTGAAGGAGCCCATCCTCTCGTTCCACCATTTCATCAATGGTGACCGCGATGGAATGCGGTAGTTCATCCGAGACCCCCTCCAGGGTGGCCTCGCGAATCAATTCAGCAATCATGGTCTCCGAGCTTTGTTCCGAAATTTCATCGCTGTCATAGAGCGGTTCAGATTCGGGAAGCAAATCAAGAATTTCGTTCACGAGGACATCGAGCTGGGTCCCGGTCAGAGCTGACACCGGGATGATGGTGTCAAAATCCCCCAGCTCACTAACCTCCATCAGCCGCTCGGCAATCGTGGCACCCGAGGCGGCATCAGTTTTGGTGACGAGGGCAATTTTCTTGGCACGCGGATATTCTTTGAGGCTTTCGGCGATGAACTTATCTCCCGGACCCACCTTGTCCGTTGCGGGAATACACAGCGCGATAACATCAACTTCGCCCAGGGTGTGGGACACAACATCGTTCAATCGTTGACCCAGGAGAGTTCGGGGCCGGTGGACACCGGGAGTATCCACAATGATGATTTGTCCTGCGTCACGGTGGACAATACCTCGAATTGCCATTCTGGTGGTTTGAGGTTTTGACGACGTAATCGCCACCTTGTCCCCCACCAGAGCATTCATGAGGGTTGACTTACCCACATTGGGTCGCCCCACAAAAGTAATGAATCCTGCCCTGAAACCCTCTTTTTCTCTCATGGCAGGGGTATTTCGCCGGTTCGGGCCAAATCAATTTCTTCCCGCAGTGCTCTTCGTTCTAACCAGCCCTCCGTCGGGTACACCCGAATCCAGGACACCCGTTGGTGGCGTCCGACGGGAGCTTCGGCAACCAAGCGCAGGTTCTCTGTTTCCCCGCGGGAATCAGCGCCCGGGAGGCGGCCGATTAGCTTGGTCAAGAGTCCCCCGACCGTGTCGACGTCGTCGTGGTCAATATCAATGTCGTAAAGGTCGGCAAGGTCGTCCAGAGAATATTTGGCGGCAACGCGGTAGGAATCGGACCCCAACGCAATCATGTCTTCTACATCCACGTCATACTCGTCCGATATCTCGCCCAGCAGCTCTTCGATCACATCTTCCATGGTCACAAGACCCGCAATTCCTCCGTACTCGTCGACCACCATGGCGAGATGATTCTGTTCGCGCTGCAAAAAGCGCAACGTGTCATCAACTTTTTTGCTTTCCGGGATAAACACCGCAGGTTTGGCGAGCGTAGAAATGGTTGTCTTTTTAGCAGCGGCCGGTTTTTCATGCTGTACTCGAGCAACATCCCGGAGGTAGCAAATCCCCACAACGTCATCACTATCTTTTCCCACGACAGGAATCCGCGAAACACCGGTGTCTAGGAACACCTTCATCACCTCGGTGAGCGTACTGGTGCCCTCCACCGTGACCATGTCTGTCCGCGCCACCATCACTTCGCGCACAATCGTGTCTCCCAGTTCAAAAATTGAGTGAATCAGGGCGCGGTCTTCATCTTCCAACATGTCCTGGTCGGCAGCTTCATCCACCCAGTTACGCAGTTGGTCTTCGCTTCGCGAGATAGCTGCGCCGCCAGAACCTGGCGTCACAACATTTCCCACGACAATCAGCGCTTCCGCCACAGGACCAAAAACCACCCGAAAGCTGCCCACCAGGGGAGCAAAAAAGCTCACCAAGGAGAGTGCGTTCCGCTGCCCGACAGACTTCGGTGAGGATCCCACCGCCACAAAAGCGATCCCAATGAGTAACACACCCGCCACGAGAAGTATTTCCCACCACCGCGAAAACCACGACGACACCGCCAAGGTGATGAGGACAGCCGCGGTGGTGTCGATAACAACGCGAACGAAACGCACAGCGGTCAGATGGGCGGGCATCGCGGAGGCGAGGGCGTGAAGAGCTTGTGGCTTTCGCTTCTTTGCCGCCAGTTCGATCAGGTCATTTTTCCCGACCGCCGACAGTGCAGCGCTAATCGCGGTCAGTAAACCTCCCAGCGCAATCAACAGCACCGCAAAGATGACAAAGACGACGCTCATGGAGACTCCCCGGCGCGTGCATCAAAGAGCGCGAGGATGTCACCTTGGAGCCCAAACATTTCTTTTTCCTCTGCCGGTTCAGCGTGGTCAAACCCCACAAGATGGAGCAGGCCGTGAACACTCAGCATCCGCAGCTCCGCCATGACAGAGTGCCCGGCAGCCTCCGCTTGGTTCGCTGCGACCGTGGGACACAACACAATGTCTCCCAGAATTCCGAGAGATTCTTCGCCACCGTCAAGACCTGGGCGCAGTTCGTCCATGGGGAAGCTCAACACGTCGGTGGGCCCAGGTTCGCCCATCCATTGCACATGCAGGTCTTCCATTGCCGCCTCATCCACCAGCACCAGGGAAACTTCCGCATCAGAGTGCACGCGAAGCTGAGTCATGGCAAACGCCACCACGCGTTGAAGTGATTCCTCCTCGACGGGGAATCCTGACTCATTGTTCAGCTCAACGCCCACGGGCATCTTCCACCCGAGCATCATGCTCAGCGTAAGCCTCAACAATGGCCGACACCAGCGAATGTCGAACCACGTCTCGGGAGTCAAGGTAGTGAAAATGAATATCGTCGACGTTGTCCAAAATTCCACCGACCAGCCTTAAACCGCTGTTACCGCCGGGAACATCGACTTGGGTGATATCACCGGTGATGACCATCCGTGACTCAAAACCCAGCCGGGTGAGGAACATTTTCATTTGCTCTGGCGAGGTGTTTTGGGCTTCATCCAAAATAATGAACGCCTTATTGAGAGTGCGCCCCCTCATATATGCCAGAGGTGCCACTTCAATAGTCCCACTAGCCAGCAGTTTCGGCACTAACTCTGGATCCATCATTTCGTGCAACGCATCAAACAGGGGGCGCAGGTAGGGATCAATTTTGTCTGTCAGCGTGCCGGGGAGAAACCCTAACCGCTCCCCCGCTTCCACTGCGGGCCTGGTCAGAATTATGCGATCAATTTCTTTACGCTCCAGTGCTTGCACCGCTTTTGCCATCGCCAAATATGTTTTCCCCGTTCCGGCGGGCCCGATACCAAAAACAATGGTGTGGGAATCGATGGAGTCAACATAATTTTTTTGACCCATCGTTTTAGGCCGCAGCGCCCGGCCTTTGCTGGACAGGATGGGCTCGGACAGAAAATTGGTGGGGGCCACCCCTGATTCCCGGGTAGCCCGGGCAGCCTGAATCATGTCTTCGGCAGACAGGTTGGGATTATTTCTCGCCGCTTGGGCCATATTGTTGAGCAAATCTTTGGCAGCTTGGGCCTCTTCTCTTGGCCCACTCAGCGAGAAGGAATTCCCCCGAACCGCAATACTGACACTCGGAAATTGGTTCTCAACCAGAGCCAGAACCCGGTCTTGAATCCCGAGAACAGCGACCATGGACACATCATCCAGGCGGAGGGAAAGAGTTGTCGTGCTTTCTTTTGGGGATTCAGCCGGCAAGGGTTTCCTCTCCCAGTGTTCCGGCAAGGACGTGAGCGTGGACATGAAAAACGGTTTGGCCTGCGTCTGCCCCGGAGTTAAACACCAATCGGAAATCCCCACCAGCGTGTTCGCTGGCAAGGCTCTGTGCCATCGCCACCATCTCTGCCAGCAAGCGGGGATCCGCCGCTGCTAACTCCGCGACTGTGGCGTAACGATCAGTTTTGGGAACAACGAGAAGGTGCACGGGAGCTTTAGGAGCAACATCGCGAAAGGCAATGAGGGTTTCTGTCTCGGCAACAATGTCCGCCGGAATTTCGCGATCAATAATCTTCGAAAAGATAGAGGGAGAGTCCTTCGTCATATTCGACAGTCTAGAGCGCAGTGTTTCAGCACAGAAAAATCATTCCCATCGGGAAAGACTGTGATTGAGGATGGCTAACGCTGCGGCCCCCGCACTGGAAGTTCGCATCACGTGTGGGCCAAGCGACGCTACGAGGGCTCCCGCGCCCTCCAAAGAGGCCAGCTCTTCCGGGGTAATCCCACCCTCGGGGCCCACCACCACAACCACCGGTTCATCACCTGGCTTCACGGCAGCAGCAACCGACAGCTCCGCACCCGGGTTCAACACCACCATTCGAGTGCGCGAGGCGAGGTCCCGCAGTTCTGCCAACTGTGCCAAAGGTGCCACCTGTGGCACCCAGGCCCGCAAAGATTGTTTACTCGCCTCGGTGGCAATTCGCTGCCAACGGGCGACGCCCTTTAGTTCTTTTTCTGCCGTCCACCGGGAAATACTGCGTGCCGCCTGCCAGGGAATAATGTGGTCCACGCCCAACTCGGTGCACGCTTCCACCGCGCGCTCGTCGCGGTCCCCCTTGGCGAGCGCCTGGACAAGCCATAACGCTGGGGTGAGCGGTGGAACCCTCGAAACACTGTCCACCGCGAGTCGAACTCGGCGGGGGGTGCTCTCCAACACCACACACTGCGCCATCACCCCCGCGCCATTGGTGAGGCCAATCGCTTCGCCCACACCAAGACGCGCCACGGTAGCCGCATGACGGGCTTCATCCCCGATAAGTTCTGCGAAACCACCAGCCTCAAGCTCCGCTGTGTCACTCACGCGGTAAAGATGTGCCACTTAGCCAAACAGCCGGTCGCGGAACTTGTGGAACATTCCTTGCTGTGCACCCGCCAGGGAAGGAGCAGCCGGTTTGCGAAGCTCACGGAGCTTCGCAATGAGCTCAGACTCTTTCGACGAAAGCTTTGTGGGTGTGACAACGTGAACGCCAAAGCGAAGATCGCCCCTTCCGTTGCCTCGAAGCTTGGTGACACCCCTGTTTTTCACGGTGATGACGTCAGCACTCTGCGCGCCAGGTTTAATGGTGAGCGACACTTCACCATCCAAAGCTTCCACAGTGACGGTGTTGCCTTCAATGGCATCGATCATGTCAATTTCTACGGTGGCGATGATGTCATCCCCAGAACGAGAAAAAATGGCGTCGCCTCGAACAGTGAACTCAAGATAGAGATCACCTGCGGGTCCACCGCCATGACCAACTTCTCCTTGGCGCGGCAGATGAATCCGCTGACCTGTCTCAATTCCCCCCGGAATATCAACCGACAGCGACTTCGTAGCTCGCACCCTTCCCTGCCCAGCGCAGGTGGGGCAGGGATTATCAATGACTTCACCAAAGCCGCGACAACTTCCACACGGGCTCTGAGTCACCATGTTGCCAAGAACCGAACGGACGGTACGTTGCAGCGATCCGCTACCGCCACAAATGTCGCACCGGCGGGGTGAACTCCCGGGTGCCGCACACGAGCCCTCACAGGTTTCACAGAGAACAGCCGTGTCGATTTCCAGGGTCTGTGTCACTCCAAAAATGACGTCCTTGAGGTCCACATCGACGCGCAGGAGCGCGTCTTGCCCGCGTTCTTTGCGGGACCGTGGGCCCTGCGTCTGGCCACCAGCCCCAAAAAAGTTCTCGAAAATGTCGCCAAAGGGTCCAAAACCACCAAAACCTTGACCGCCACCGCGGTCGTATTGTGCGCGCTGCGTGGGGTCAGAGAGGACCTCGTAAGCATGCGTGACCAGCTTGAAGCGGTCCTCAGCGCCTTCGGCACTATTCACATCGGGGTGCAGTTCTCGCGCAAGCTTGCGGTAAGACTTTTTGATGGCGTCGGCATCAGCATCTCTGCTCACGCCCAGTACTTCGTAGTGGTCAACACTCACAGATTAAGCTCTTTCCTTCTCATCGTCCCCCAACAATCTGGACAGGTAGCGAGCAACAGCCCGAACCGCCGCCATATTGTTGGAATAGTCCATTCTGGTGGGGCCCACCACGCCCAGGGTGGCATTTACGTCACCACCGGATTGGTAGGCGGACGCCAAAATTGCCACCTCGGATAGGGGGCCCTCATTTTCCCGACCGATTCGCGCTTGGACATCGGAAGTGTCCCAGTGCATCTCAGTAAAAAGCTTCAAGAGGGTCACCTGCTCTTCGATAGCTTCCAAAACGGGATACACACTACTGGAAAAATCTGCTTCGCCCCTGACCAGGTTCGCCGCACCGGCCATCACCAACCGGTCACTTCTGTGGCCTTCCACAGCGTGGGATAGGGCATCAGCAATGGCGGTCACCATTGTCACTCGTGCGGGCGACACGGTTGTGGGAAGAGTGTGCAAAATTGCCGGGACGTCCACTAACGCTTTCCCCACAAGGGTTTGGTTGAGCTGAGCCCGAAGTTCTGCGATAACAATCTCGTCCACTTCATCACTACATTCCACAATGTTTTGGTCCACCGAACCGCTATCGGTAATCAATACGGTCATCAGTTTGTGGGCACCCAACGGGAGAAGCTCCAGGTGGCGCACAAGCGCAATGCTCAAGATCGGATACTGCAAAATTGCGACCTGATTGGTGAGCTGAGACAGCAACCGCACCGTTCGACCCAGGGTGTCGTCAAGATCGGCAGACTCGCGCAGAAACCCTTCGATGGCGTTTCGCTGACCGGCGGACAGCGGTCGCACTCCCGCTAACTGGTCAACAAAAACTCGATACCCCTTATCGGTGGGCACGCGCCCTGCCGAGGTGTGCGGGGCGGTGATGAGGTCTTCTTCTTCCAGCAGGGCCATGTCATTACGAATTGTGGCGGCGGAGACGCCGAAACCGTGTCGATCGGCAATAGTTTTTGACCCTACCGGCTCTTTGGAGTCGACATAATCCTGAACAATGACTTTGAGGACGTCAAGGGCGCGTTGAGACACCATCTTTGACTCCTTCCCCTAGCAGTCTCCGTGCTTGATTGCTAATTGTATCGAGGAAGCCTCCGCGCAGGGCTCAGGTCAGTCCTCGGGCAAGATAATCCGCGACTAACCGGCCCGTTGTGGTGAGCACGAGTTGCCCTTTCAGCGCTGACGGGCCATCCAACAAGCCCCGCCCGATTGATTCCGCAATCAGCTCCGATTTATCGCCTGTCACCAGATCACGAGAAATGCCCTCTCTCAGGCGTATGCCGAGCAAAACTCTCTCCAATGCCTGATCTGTGGGACTCAAAATTTCTCGGGCATGGGCTGGCGAACGACCGGCCATCAGGCGTTGTGAGTAGGCGGCGGGGTGTTTCACATTCCACCATCGCACGCCGCCAATATGGGAATGCGCTCCGGGCCCGATCCCCCACCAATCGCTGGAATTCCAATAACTGCGATTGTGCCGGGACTCAAAGCCTTTCTCGCGAGCCCAATTGCTGATTTCGTACCAGGAGTACCCGGCGCCAGAGAGTGCCCGCTCCGTTTCGAGATACATATCCGCATGAAGGTCATCATCAGGGGCTTCCAACTCGCCCCGAGAAATCCGGCGGGCGAGAGCCGTGCCGGGTTCCACAATCAGGGCATAAGCGGACACGTGATGAGGCTTGAGCGAGAGAATGAAATCGAGGGTTTCCTGCCACATCGACAGTGTTTCCCCCGGAGACCCGTAAATAACGTCGACCGACACTTCTAGCCCCGCGTCGAGGGCCGCCCTCACGCGCTGCGGCACGATGGCGGGGTTATGGGTGCGATCAAGAACTTTCAGTACCGAGGTGTTGGCGGACTGCACCCCCAACGAAATCCGGGTGACCCCTCCCCGGGCCAACCTCACCAAATCTTCATCCGTGACACTGTCCGGGTTTGCTTCGATCGTGATTTCAACATCGGAGGCAAACCCAAAAGTGTCTTTCGCTGTGGCAAGCATGGCCAACAGCGCTTCGGGCCCCAACAGGGTGGGGGTGCCACCACCAAAAAACACGGTCGATAGCTCCCGAGCCGGGACAGCGGCATCCTGCAGCACGGCGGCCGCCAACGCTATTTCTGCGATGGCGTGATCGGGATACGAATCTCTCGACACTCCCCGAAGTTCATCAGCGGTGTACGTATTGAAGTCGCAATATCCGCATCGAGCAGAGCAAAATGGGACATGCACATAGAGCCCAAAATCTCTGGTGTGGGCCCCGTGTGCAACACTCCGCGGTAGCGTCCCGTCATCGGGGGCTAATTCTCCCTCGGGGAGCGCGCTAGGCACTGTTGATAAACCAGATGGTGTGCATGCGGGTCAGCATCACCGCAATCGATGCGGCCAGAAGACCCAGCACCACATTGGACATCACGGACCGTTCAATGAGGGCCCAGATCATGGCCGCCGGGATCATCACAAGAGCAGTGAAGGCATACATCCACCATTCCAACAGTGAACCTGTCGGGGAATTACCGGCCGCGGGGGCAAAAAGAGCCATCCCCATCTGGATGAGGAGCAATATCAGCACCACGGCAACAGGGCCGAGCGTGTAATCGTTGGGGGCTCGCTGAAAAAGAGCAAACAGCACGGCACTCACTGCCGCCAGGCCAGCGATAGCAACCTGAAACCATGCGAACCACTCAACCACCCAGACCCCCTGCCTTAGCGTGCTACGCCCATCAGGATACGGCTCTTGCCTGCGGTGGCCTGAACGACGGCGACTAAATCCCCCGTGGTTTTAGAGAGGGCAGCAAGGGGTGTGTCCACCGGCCACGATGTGGTGTCCACTGCACGACCTTGGCGAAGGTCCTCTGTTTCCCCCTCATTCACGGAAACAACGGGAAGAATCTGCGCAGCAACGTCCGCCAAACCCAGCAAAGAGTCCTCCACAAGATCTGACGCCCGGTGGGCCCCCTCCACACTGAAAGGTCCCACAGTTTCTCTCCGCAGCGCCACCAGATGGCCACCAACGCCCAAGGCGCGGCCAATATCCCGGGCCAGTGCACGAATATAGGTGCCAGAGGAACAATTGACCGCCATCTCCAGGTCAATCCACCCGTCACCGTGGGTCATCTCACCAAGGGTGAGAGAGTGAAGAGTGACCCGACGGGAGCGAAGCTCGACCTCTTGCCCCTGACGCGCCAAATCGTAGGCGCGCTTGCCGTCGACTTTAATGGCGCTATACGTGGAGGGAACCTGATCAATCTCGCCAACAAAACTCTGCGCTGCCACCCTTACCGCTTCAACGGTGCACGCGGAAAGGTCCCCCGAGCGCTCCAGGGTCTCTCCTTCTGCGTCATCGGTCGTGGTGGAATACCCCAGGCGGAGGGTTGCCCGGTAAGTCTTGTCCGCGCCCACAAGATAGGTCAAAAGCCGTGTTCCAGCCCCCACCCCCAACACCAACAAGCCCGATGCCGCCGGGTCAAGGGTCCCCGCGTGACCTATTTTTTTTAGGTTCAGTGCTTTCCGCGCCTGCGACACCACATCGTGGGAGGACACCCCTAATTGTTTGTCGACGAGGGCTATTCCAGAAATCACGAGCTGTTATCCGAGCGCCTTTGTATGCCACACCGTTTTTGTTTCCACAAACGCGGTGATGCGCCCCAAGCTTGTGGGCGCAATTCCTGGGTACGGGGCCCTCACACGTTTCAGCGTCTGCGCCGCAGCTCGCTCCCATTCGACCCAATCAAAGCTGCTGCCCCCGGCAAGATCCAGAGCGTTGACATCAGCATGGGATGCCATCCACGGCATAATCGCAGCGGGGTCACCGGTCAGGATATTTACTGCTCCCGCGGGCACATCACTGGTGGCAAGAACTTCGCCAAAACTGATGGCGGAGAGTGGCTGGGCGTAGTGGGACACAACGACAGCGGTGTTTCCGCTAGTCATGATGGGGGCAAGCGTTGCCGAGAGACCCAACAGGCTCTCTCCGCTGAGCCCTTGGGGTGCAAGTGCCACAACAACACCGGTGGGGTCAGGGGTTGATAAGTTGAAATACGGTCCCGAAACAGGGTTCCCGTTGCCAGCAATCTGAGCGTACTTATCGGCGAAGCCGGCGTACCACACCCACGTATCGATGGCCTGGTCCACCTGAGCTGCAGCGGCTTTCGCAGTGGCCCCTTCGCTGTCCCGAATTTCCGCGACGAACTGATCTTTGCGACCCTCCAGGACTTCGGCGATGCGATAGAGAATCTGGCCCCGGTTATACGCTGTCAGCCCAGAAAAACCGGCAAATGCTGACCGTGCCGCCACCACCGAATCGCGGGCATCTTTCCGACTCGCCGCAGCCGCATTTGCCAGGAAGACACCTTTGGTGGTGGTGACCTCAAAGGTGTGACCACCTTCGGAACGGGGGAATTTGCCCCCGATGTAGAGCTTGTAGGTCTTAGAAACCGTGAGCCTTGCCATTACTTCGCCCCACCCTTCTGATGGCTGGCATGAAGGTAGGCGGCAAGCCCGTGGCGGCCACCTTCGCGTCCATAACCTGATTCCTGGTACCCACCAAACGGGCTGGCAGGGTCAAATTTATTGAACGTGTTGGCCCAAATAACCCCGGCACGAAGTGAGTCAGCAATAGCCAACATTCGGGAGGCTTTTTCGGTCCAGATTCCCGCACTCAAACCGTAAGGGGTGTTATTTGCTTTCGCAATCGCCTCCTCCGGCGTTCGGAAAGTCAAGACCGACAGCACCGGGCCAAAGATTTCCTCTTGTGCGATGCGGTGGCTGGTGTGAACATCGGTGAAGATTGTGGGAGCAAACCAGAAGCCTTTCTTTGGGATGGCGCATGCGGAGCTCCACCGGGTCGCCCCTTCGGCTTCGCCAGCACCGACGAGCGCCGTGATTCTCTCCAACTGAGCTTGGGAGTTCACCGCCCCAATGTCGGTGTTTTTATCTAACGGATCCCCCAATCGGAGGGTTTGGAGTCGGGCATGAAGTCGATGAACAACGTCATCGTGAATGTTCTCTTGGACCAAAAGTCGAGAGCCCGCACAGCAGACATGACCCTGGTTGAAGAAAATTCCGCTAATGATTCCTTCGATGGCCTGGTCAATCGCGGCATCATCAAAAATGATGTTCGCGCCTTTTCCCCCCAACTCCAGCGTGACCTTTGTGTCCGTGCCGGCCAACGTTTGGGCAATCTGGCGTCCCACGGGGGTGGAACCTGTGAACGCGAGTTTGTTGATACCGGGGTGCGCGACGAGAGCAGCGCCGGTGGCCCCGGCGCCGGTGATGATGTTGACGACACCCTCTGGCAAACCTGCTTGCTGGCAGATTTCGGCGAACAGTAATGCGGTAAGCGAGGTGGTCTCAGCGGGTTTCAGGACAACAGTGTTTCCCGCGGCCAAGGCGGGGGCAATTTTCCATGCCAGCATCAGCAGCGGGAAATTCCACGGCACAATCTGTCCCGCAACTCCGAGTGATTTCGGGTTCGGCCCTAACCCTGCATATTCGAGTTTGTCTGCCCAGCCGGCGTAATAGAAAAACCACGCTGCCACCAAAGGAAGATCTACATCCCGTGTTTCTCGAATGGGCTTTCCGTTGTCCAAGGTTTCTGCGACCGCAAGTTCCCGAGATCTTTCCTGAATAATCCGGGCAATCCTGAAAAGGTATTTCCCTCGTTCACTTCCCGAAATCTTGGACCAGGTTTTGTCATAGGCAAGCCGAGCAGCTTTTACTGCGCGGTCCACATCGGCGTCGTTCGCTTCCGACACCGTGGTGATGTGTTCCTCCGTGGAGGGCGAAATTGTGGCAAAAGAGCCGCCGCCGGACTCGACAAACTTGCCCCCAATGAACAGCCCGTAGCTGGGTTTGATATCCAGAATCGAGGTGGATTCCGGCGCGGGGGCATATTCCAAAAACGTCATCTCAGTCCACACTTACATAATCGGGGCCACTGTAGTGACCGGTTCGCATTTTTTGTCGTTGCATGAGGACATCGTTGAGCAAGCTAGAGGCGCCAAATCGGAATAAGTCCGGGGTGAGCCAGTCCTCACCGACAGTTTCAGCGACGGCCACGAGATATCGAAGCGCGTCCTTACTGGCCCGGATTCCTCCCGCAGGTTTCATCCCAATTTTCTCCCCCGTCATCCCATACCAGTCGCGGATAACTTCCAACATGGTGACCGTGACCGGGAGCGTGGCCGCGGGTGAGACTTTTCCGGTCGAAGTCTTGATGAAATCAGCTCCCGCCAAAATTGCCAGCCAACTTGCTCGGCGCACGTTATCGAGCGTCGCTAACTCCCCTGTTTCCAAAATTACTTTGAGGTGGGCGTAGGTGCCGTCTTCGCGTCGGCACGCCTCTTTGATCGCAACAATTTGGTCATACACAACACCCCAGGATCCGGACAAAAATGCCCCCCGGTCAATTACCATGTCGATTTCATCAGCACCTTCGGCGACCGCGAAGTGAGTGTCCGCAACCTTGACCGGCAGGCTCGCCCGGCCACTGGGGAACGCGGTAGCAACGGCGGCAATTGCCACACCATCGACCCGCTGGGAAATATGCCATGAACCCAACGACTCACGCACAGCGCCCACCATGTCGCCGTATACACAGACCGCCGCCACCGAGGGGGTGGTGGGGTCGCCCACGTCGGGCATGGTTGCTTTTTGCGCGAGGGTGTGGACTTTCCCGCGGGTGTCAGCACCCTCCAAGGTGGTCAAATCCACCATCGAAATAATCATGTCTAAACCCGCCGCTTTCGACGTTGTTTTCAGCGAACGAGAAGCAAAAGCCTGTGCGCGGGCTTCTGCACCCACGGTGTCAACACCGGGAATGCCGTTCAAAAAAGTTGTCAGGGCTTTCTCGGTGGCGCCGTGACCCAACACGGTGTGAGATCTGGGGGTGTGCGCCAGTGCACTGGTGCTGGGGCTCATGGTGTCGCATCCTTTGGTGGGTTCTCGAGCAAAAATGTCGCAGTGTCTTCATCCATAATCATGACTGTGGCGAGGCCGCTACGGGCTATCGCCAAAGCAACCGCATGTTTATCTTGCCCCGACAACACCGCAATACTTCTCGTGGCGTGCCGAAGGTGTTCCAACGAAAGACCCAACGTGCGGTCATCAAGTTCCTGGTCGGCAATGGTGCCCTCCGCAGTGATGTATCGACCCAAGACATCACCGACGGCACCCCTCGCCTGCAAGCGCTGGATATCCTCAGCTTTGAGGTACCCGGATTGATAGTGAATGCTGACTTCTGACGCCGGTCCTGCACTAAACAGATAAGTGTCCGCTTCCTCGGCGTGATCCAACACGCGGCGAATGCTGCGATCAGACTCCAGCGCGTGTTTTGTTTCGAAGCGCTCAAGAATTGCCGGGGTGGGGAGCAGAGTGACCTCGCCGTGGCCTTTGTGGGCAATCATTGTGGCGGTGGCGGAGGCGAGCCCAGGGGAAGCACTGTGGCTCACGCCACCGTTGATTTGAACCACGTTGAGCGTGGGTGTCCAGTTTGCGGGCAACGCTTGGGCAAGCGCGTGCAGCGTTTTGCCCCAACTGACCCCAAGAATGTGCGTGATGGGGCGCATCGAGACGAGATAGTCTGCGGCGGCGGACGCGACCCGTTGGTGGGTGCCGCCGTTCTCGGAGTCTCGCGGGACAACGATGGCTGCAACTAGCGAATATGCCGCGCAGAGGTCATGTTCCATCCCCAAGCGCCTCGCCCTCGGGTGGGAAATTTCGATACGGATGATGCCTTGTTCCCTGGCTTGAGTGATCAGCCGACCCACTTTCCACCGGGTGATGTGGAGGATGGCACCAATCTCGTCTTGTGTTTTGTTTTCTTGGTAATACAACTCCGCAGCACGCACGGTCAGTAGTTCGTTGTCATGCACTGGTGTGACGGCCATACCTCCAGCGTAGGGTGGCCTTCAGGCCTAAGCAACAATTGTTGCATTACTTGCTCAAATGAGCAGCAGCTCCTTTTTCGGCCAATTCATCATCCACACTGCGGTCTCGTCCCAGCACCCAAATAGCGGGAACCTCGGCCAGAATCACCACCATGAGGAAAATGACACTCGCCGTCCAACCCCCGGTGAGTTGTAACAGGTAACCAGCAACAAGCGGGCCAGCGGCCGAGAGAAGGTAACCGATTTTGTTGACATAGCCGCTCAAAACCAACGCTGAGAGAGGGGTGGAGGTGCGCACCCCAATGAGTGTGAGAGACAACGGGAAAGTCAGCGGACCTAACGCCAACAACACCACCCAAAGATAGGGGGCCGCACTGGGGGCGACGAGGAGCCCGACCATCCCCGCTAAACCGAGGACAATGGCCGCTCCCACAATCACGCTTGCGCGCCCGGCGCGGACCGCCAGGGGAGGAATGAGGAGAGACATCGGAAAACCTGTGATGGTGAAAATTCCCAGCGACAAGGCTGCCTGCTCAACACTCATGCCCGCCTCATCAATGAGTAACTGTGGCAGCAGGGCGAACCAGGTGTACGCCATCGCACCCGACACGGCAAAAATTCCCATAATTGCCACCGCCGTGGGCGAACGTGACAGCGAAATGCCGGGCGCACCAGGGACAAGCCCCAGCCCCAGCGCTGCTTCGGCAATTCCTCGCCGTTTAGCAAAAGGAAGCACTAACAGCCATGGAATTGCTCCCAAAATACTGATCACAGCCCAAGACGCCAGCGACACCCTCCACCCCGCAAGATCTGCCATCCACACGCCAAAGAACGAGGGGGCTGAGGAGCTCAGCGCCATCCCCGTGCCATACACGGCGGTGACAGCCCCGATGGCATGAGGGGCATAAAGTTTCACCAACCCGGGGATGATGACATTGCCGACACCCGCAGCAATCATGAGGACAGCTGTGGCCACAAAAAGCGACAAGAATGTTGGGGAGATTCCCCGCCACACATGCGCAAGAGCGCTGAGAACAGCAACAGCAATGGCCGCCATCTCAATACCCACTTTTTTGGCAAACCAGGGAGAAAACCAGGCCGCCAGCGCATACGCAATGGGAGGAATAGTTCCAATAATCCCGAGCGGGAGTCCCGCCATTGCCACATCAAGGTCCATTTTTGGAGCCAAGGGGGCAATCGCTGCCACCCCGGTTCGGATGCCCAACGCCAAAACTATGATGCCTGTGAGCGCAAGAACAAAAGTAGATCTGGTGGTTTCAGGCACCGGCCAAGACTACCCCCCGGGAACATCCTTCACGATGCCACGAATGACTTTTTCGTCAGCGCTCATCTGCGCAGCCAGGTGATCAGCCGAGGGGAAGGCCCGCATCCCGCGAATAAACTCCACAAACTCAACCCGGATTGTTTCGCCATACAAATCGATTTTCTCGTCCAGTAAATGCGATTCCACAACACTCTCCGTCAACTCCCCAAAGGTGGGATTTACACCAACAGACGTGGCCGCGGGGTAACGGATGCCTCGGTGCGTGACAATCGTCGCGTACACGCCATCTGCTGGCATCAAACCTTCCAAAGGTTGAGAAAGGTTGGCGGTGGGATAGCCCAGTTCCCGCCCGCGCCGCGCCCCCGAACCTACTTCACCACGAACGGCGTGATAGCGACCCAAAAGCTTCGCAGCCTCCGCAACTTCACCCTTCTCAAGGTGACCACGAATCATGGTCGAGGAAATGCGCTCGCCCTCCTCCTGGCAAAAATCTTCTACGCCTTCCACCCGAAAACCCCAGTGGTCTCCCTCGGCCCGCAACGTTTCCACTGTCCCTGCGCCCCCAAAGCCGTAACGAAAATCTTGACCTACCAAGACGACGCTTGCCGAGAGCCCCTCGGCGAGAACAACCCGGGAAAAATCTTCGTGGCTCAGAGAAGAAAGCTCATGGTCAAAAGGCAACACCACCACGCGGGAAATCCCCGCCTGCGCGAGTAGCTCAACTTTTTGGCTGTCGCTGGCAATGGGCAGGGGCGCCTCCCCTGGACGCAAGGTGACATGGGGGTGACGATCGAAGGTGATTACCGTCGTCTCGGCTTTTCCTGCCATTCTCCTCAGCTGGTCGATGACTTGAGAGTGCCCGCGATGGACCCCATCAAACTTTCCAATCGACACTGCCCGCCTCACACCATCTCCGGGGAGAGAGTCCAGCCCGTAATTCACCACTACCGGGCTCACCGCGACACCTGTTTTCTGCCCAACCACCACAGCCCGACAAACGGGAGTACCAGGGGGATAAAGAGATACCCCATTCCAAACTGGGACCATACCGTGGCGTCAGGAAACAGTTCGGGAGCCACCATGCTCAAGAGCCCCACCCCCAACACCCCTGCCAGTTCTATCCCCAGGGCTACCAGTGCAATTCTTCGCGCCACTGGGCGCGTGCTCAACGCCACGGTGATAGTGACCACCAGGTACAGGGACGCGGCAATAACCGAGAGGGAATATGCCAGTGGTGCTTGTTCAAACTTTGTGATGACTTGAAAGCTGGAGCGCCCTAACCCAGCAAACGTCAGGATGGCATAGAGCGCAACAATCACACGATGGAGCGCGATAGAGCGTCCCGCCACCGTGGTTGCATTTTCGGCCATCGGACTACTTTTCTTTCTTCTTTTCCACGTCGCCCGACAGTGCGGCGATAAAAGCATCCTGAGGCACTTCTACGCGACCCACCATCTTCATCCGCTTTTTGCCCTCTTTTTGCTTCTCCAAGAGCTTCCGCTTCCGGGTGATATCACCGCCGTAGCACTTGGCAAGAACATCTTTACGCATCGCCCGAATGTTTTCCCTGGCAATCACACGCGCCCCGATAGCCGCTTGGATGGGGACCTCAAACTGCTGTCGGGGAATCAACTCGCGCAAACGCTGCGTCATCAACACGCCATAGGCATAGGACTTATCTCGGTGAACAATCGCGCTAAAAGCATCCACCCGGTCACCCTGCAGCAAAATGTCAACTTTTACCAGGTCACCTTCGGCATCCCCTGCAGGTTCATAATCAAGAGAGGCGTAACCGGCGGTCTTGGACTTCAGTTGATCAAAGAAATCAAACACGATTTCGCCGAGCGGAATCGTGTATCGGATTTCGACACGATCTTCGCCAAGATATTCCATTCCCTGGAGTACCCCGCGTCGGGATTGGCACAGTTCCATAATGACTCCGACATAATCTTTCGGCGCCAGGACGGCCGCGTTCACCACCGGCTCCAGCACAGTGAGTACTTTCCCTGTCGGAAACTCGCTCGGGTTGGTCACCACCATGTCGGTGCCATCATCGAGTGAGACGGAGTACACCACAGACGGCGCTGTCGCGATGAGTTCAAGTCCGAACTCTCGTTCCAACCTCTCGCTCACAATCTCAAGGTGGAGAAGCCCAAGGAAGCCACACCGAAAACCAAAGCCCAACGCTACGGAGGTTTCGGGTTCGTAGACCAGCGCCGCATCAGAAAGTTTCAACTTGTCGAGTGCTTCGCGAAGATTCGGGTATTCACTGCCGTCGAGCGGATAAAGACCCGAAAACACCATCGGTTTGGGCTCGGTATATCCAGGCAAAGACTCCGTCGCCCGCCTTTTGACACCGGTAATGGTGTCCCCCACTTTGGATTGGCGAACGTCTTTCACCCCGGTGATCAGATAGCCGACCTCCCCCACACCAAGACCCCGCGAGGGGGTGGGTTCGGGAGAGCTAACCCCAATTTCCAACAACTCGTGTTGAGTCTTTGTGGACATCATTTCGATGCGCTCTTTGGAGGTCAAGGACCCGTCCACCATTCGAACGTAGGTGATGACGCCGCGATACGCGTCATAGACGGAGTCAAAGATTAACGCTCGCGCTGGCGCATCCGCATTGCCCTGAGGCTGAGGAATTTTCTCCACCACACGGTCCAACAACTCCTGAACCCCGGCGCCCGTCTTCCCACTCACGCGGAGAACGTCATCCGGGGAACCGCCGATCAGGCTGGCGAGCTCCTTCGCGTAACGGTCCGGGTCAGCGGCTGGAAGATCAATCTTGTTCAGCACCGGAATGATGGTGAGGTCGTTTTCCAATGCCAAATAAAGGTTTGCCAGAGTTTGGGCTTCAATCCCCTGCGCAGCATCAACCAACAACACGGCTCCCTCGCACGCTGCGAGAGAGCGAGATACCTCGTAGGTGAAATCTACGTGACCTGGCGTGTCAATCATGTTGAGAGCGTAGGTCTTACCGTCCACGCTCCAGGGCAAACGAACCGCTTGGGATTTAATCGTGATTCCCCGCTCGCGTTCAATGTCCATGCGATCGAGATACTGCGCCCGCATGTCGCGTTGATCGACGATGCCGGTCAATTGCAACATTCGATCGGCAAGAGTCGACTTGCCGTGATCGATGTGGGCAATGATGCAAAAATTGCGCAGGCGCCACTTATCCGTGGACGCCGGCTGGATATCGCTAGCGATGTGAGAAGTCATGTGAGTTGATTCTCCCATGACTGGACGGTGGCAGCCTGCGCATCCACCTGGTATTGTTGCGGTTTGGCTTGCTTAGTAATGGACCCTCTTTTCCAGAGCTAAGAACACATTCCCACCCTTACGGGGTCCCACAGGAATGTTCCCTAGGCCCAACACTGACAAAGGAAATTTAGTGGCAAACATCAAGTCGCAAATCAAGCGCAACAAGACCAACCAAAAAGCGACGGACCGCAATCGTGCTGTCCGCAGCGAAGTGCGCACCTCCGTGCGTCAGGCCCGCGAGGCCATCAAAGCTGGCGACAAAGACAAGGCCGTGGCCGCTGTTGCCAACGCCAGCCGCAAGCTGGATAAAGCCGTCAGCAAGGGTGTCGTGCACAAGAACCAGGCTGCGAACCGCAAGTCCGCTATTTCCCAGCAGGCTGCGGCTCTCTAAGACTCACCACACAAGCGGGCGGCCACCAGGCTGCCCGCTTGTGTTGTTTCTCCCCGGGCAGAATCACCGCCGCAAACCCCGCGAGTGTCGTGGCCCGAAGCGGAGAACGTAGTGGGACCCTAGAACAATGTTTCACTGTTCTTTTATGTTCACCCCCATTGCGAGGGATGAGGAATTCCAGCGCCTCGATGACGCCATCGCGGATTACGCACGAACTCTGGAGGGTTTCCTCGGTTCAGAGTCCTGGTTTAGCGCTGATAAGTCAAAAATCAATGCGGTGTATTTCTTTGAGACTATGGAGGCCGTGCGAACTTTCGCAACCTTCCCCACGCACCTAGAGGCGAAAAAGAAATATGCCACCTGGTACTCGGGGTACCAGGTTGTCATTTCTGAAGTTCAAGCAACCTACGGTGATGGTCACTACGACCACATCACACAGAAGAAAAACTAAACCAAGATTTTTCCGCGGTGCGAAACAATTCGGACTAAGCGCTCCAGAGCGTAATGGGGGTTAACCCCGTGACCTTTGAGCGATGCGTCAGTGGAGGCGACTTCCATAATTGCCGTGCCAAGGCCTGCCTCGTCCCAACCTTGAAGATTTCCTCTGGCCACTCTCACCTGCCAGGGAGCCATCCCTAGCTCGGCCGCCACAGCGTCGTTACTTCCCTTGGTGCCCCCCACCTGGGCCATGGCTCGAAGCTTCATGGCAAAGGCAGCCACCACAAGGATCGGTTCCGCCCCAGAATCCACCGCATGACGCAGCATCAGTGTTGCTTGGGTGAAATGTCCGGATATGGCCGAGTCGGCGACCTGGAAGGAGGTGGCCTCCACTCGCGCACCGTAATACTGTGACACCGTTTCTTCGGTAATCAACGCTCCTTCAGCATCGGAGATGAGCTGCTGGCAGGCCGAAGCAAGCTCGGCCAAGTCTGAACTGAAAGCATCCGCCAGTGCACGTTGAGCTGCGGGAGCAATGGACGCCCCCATGCGCTGAAACTCGGCGGAGAGAAAACTCATCCGGTCCGCATCTTTCTTGATTTCCTTGCACTCAACAATCAGGGCCACCGGGCCCGCCTTCTTCACAGCGTCGAGGAGTTTTTTCCCCCGATTGCCTCCGCTATGGCGCAATACAACGACGACGTCAGGCTCGGGTGTCGCCAGGTAGGCGACGCCGTCCTCGAGGAAGGCGTCGCTGCATTTCTCCACACCGTGGACTCTCACAAGGCGTGGTTCACCAAAAAGACTGGGGCTTGCCATCTGAAAAAGCTCGCCGCCGGTATAACTTGCCGCGTCGAGGTCTGTGACCTCAACACCGGCATCCGCAGATCTCATCCGATCGGTGAGGATGCGAATTGAACGATCCGCAAGGAAAGCTTCGGGGCCACTCACTAAGACAACAGAAGCATCGCGAATTCCATGCCACGGCACCACCTGTGCGGCCGGTGATACTGCCATCAAAGCCCCTTGCCCTCGAGATTCCAAGACTACTCGGGCACCCCGTCGCGCTCTGACCAGAGAACAATGGCATCCGCCGTGTTGCGCCCCAAAGTGAGCGTCCCGAGTTGGTCAGAGCGAAGCACTGTTGTCCCCACCGACGCGAGAATGTCGAGCACCATCTCTGTGGGGTGCCCGTAAGTGTTCTCCCCTCCCACTCCAATCAGTCCCACTCGGGCGGATAGGTCCTGGTAAAGACCGGCGTATTGGTCTGACGAACCGTGGTGGCTCACCTTGACCACATCCACCCTGGGAAGGTTTTCGCGCCCCGCAAGAATCCGCTGGGACGTCTCACCCAAATCGCCGAGAAATATGCCAGAGAGACAGTGTTCGCACCCTTTCAGCGGTGTCACAATCACGACAACACTCGAGTCGTTGCCTGGCTCTGCAAGCCCCTCCCCTGCTGGCCAGACCACCTCAATGAGTGAGTCACCCAGGCGAAGTGTGTCACCCGAGGACACCTCTTTTACCTCCGTGCCAGAGAGCTCCAAAGCGTCGGTAATCTCCTGGTCCCTCTCGCGAAGCACAGGACCACTCCACACCAGCCGGGCGCGGCCCGCTATCGCCGGCCAGCCCCCCACGTGATCGCCATCGAAATGAGTAATGATTGCCAGATCGATTTCTGAGACGCCCAGCAAATCCAGACACGTGCTGAGCGCACGGGGATCCTCCCCCATGTCAATCAACCCCCACTGATCTCCAGACCGAATTACGACGGCGTCGCCCTGCCCCACGTCGCACTGAGCGATGCTCCAGTCGGAGGGAACACTGGCTTTGACAAGCGCACGTGGTCCCAGGAAACCCGCCATCACTATGACCGCAACGAAGGCCCAACTTCCCGCAATAGCTCTGCGGACACGGCGGAACTTGGGCTTGCTCAACAAGTACCAGGTGATCCCCAAATAGCCCAGAGCACCGCTGGCGGCGACTCCCCACCACCCTGGAGGCCACGGGAGACTCGCGAAAGGGACTGCGGCCAATGATCGGCCAATCGCTGCAATATATGCCGAAGGCCACCAGGCGATACTGATCAAACCGGACGAAACGGTAGGAAATACCCCTCCGATAACGCAGGCCAGCATGCCGATGATCGTGGCAAGTGGCGCAGCGGGTGCCGCCAGCGCGTTAGCCGGAACAGAAAAGACAGGGATGACAGGGTTGAGGAGAATAAGAATGGGTTGACAGGCAACCTGGGCGGCAATGGGCAAAGCAATAACGAGGGCCAGCGGCGCTGGCATCACCCGGGATAACCGTGCGGTGAGGGGTAACGCGAGCAACAGGATTCCGCCGGTTGCCATCACGGAGAGAGCAAAGGCAAAATCCAACGCCATCCAAGGGTCTATCGCCAATAAACCTAAGACTGTGACGGCAAGGACAGGTATACCGCGAACCGGGCGAGAGGAGGCGAGAAACACCAAAACGATGCTCGCCATGATGGAAGCCCGAATAATGCTGGGTTCTGGGGTGACCAGAATGACAAAACCTACCAGGGCAAGAATCCCTGTCAGCATCCGCAGCCACACACCACCGCCAAGCAACGACACCACCGCTACGACGATGGCCACAACGATGGCGCAGTTTGCTCCAGAGACGGCAACGAGGTGACTGAGTGAGGTCACCCGCATAGCTTCCAAAAGCCCCCGGTCTACCGCAGAGGTGTCCCCAATGGCGAGGCCTGGCAACAAGCGACCACCGTCACCGGGTTGAGTCAAAGACTGCTCGACAAGTCCTTCGCGTAGCCCATCAATTGCGCCGAGAAAAGCACCGGGCAACGTCGTGGATTCCGCAGGTCCACGAACCATCAGTACCCATTCAGCACCTTCAGTGGGTCCCGCACGCTGCAGGTAGCCCTGAACGCGAGCGATTGACCCAAAAGGGACACGCTCGACAAAGGGGTACCCCAAAACCCTCACTTTTACCCCGGCCCCGGCTAGGGCTTGACCATCAAGGCGCAGTATTCGAGCGTCCAACGATCGCATTCCCACGGAGTAACCCTGCTCTAAGCGAAGATCAACTTCGACGTTAGTGTCCGCTGCCGTAGCTAAAACTGCGGGAGCGCGCGTCATCTCTCCCAGAGCAACAGCCCCCAACATCACCGCAGCAATCATTCCGGCCAAGGCCGCCATCGCCAGAATCGAACGTGAGCTTTTCCGCGCGAAGAAACTGAAGAGTGCGGCGGTGATGACCACCAAGGCGAGCCAGATGAGACCGGGCCTCAGCCAAATGCCCACCGCACACACAAGCCAACCCCACAACGCGGGAAAAAGTAACCGCAAGTCTCGCCGCGAGGCCTCTAGGGCGCCACTCACGGAACGACGAGCCCAACAACCCCCTCCAAAGTGGCTGGCCCAATCCCCGATACTGCCAACAGGTCTTCCACGCTCCGAAAAGGACCATTTTCTTCGCGCCAGGCAATGATGCGGAGCGCCGTTGCCGGCCCAATCCGAGGGAGGGTTTCGAGTGTGGCCTGATCTGACCGGGAAAGACTAATGGGCCCATTTTCCGCAGAAGAACCCGCCAAGGGTTCTTCACCAACCTTGGGCACCACGATTTGTTCACCATCAAAAACTTCCCGCGCAAGATTGACCCCGGAAAGTTCCGCTTCTGCCGTCGGGCCTCCCACCAGCGCAAGGGCATCCTCCACGCGAGAAAACTCGGGAACCCTGACCACCCCGGGGCGCAGGACAGCACCGACCACATGGACAACAATGTCGTTCACCGGGGCCAGGCTCTCGAGCTCCTCAACTTGGGAGGCCCCAAGAGCGGGGGCAACCTCGGGGAGTGCAGGCCGGGCACTTCGAAAGAAAAAAGCGCCCACCACCACCAGCAATATCGCGCCGCTCAGCGCGAGAGCGGTGGTGACTCCGATGCGCCACCGCACCCGCGAAGTTTTGTCCTGAAAATAGTCGCCTTCTACTTCGGGGTCTCGGGTATCAACAATGGAACTGGAGTCCTCTCGAGTATCGAGAATGTCCCAGAGAGTTCGAGTCAGCGTCATTCGGGGACTCTAAGCGCCCACCATTTTTCCCCCCACCACCCGAGATCAATCGGGGGGAAGTGATTTTTTTAGCGCCGGTGTGGACTCTCAGCCCGAGGTTTGAATGGACACCACTTTGGGCGCCCGAACGATGACTTTGACGATTGTTTTACCCTCCAGCGACCGCATCACTCCGGGAAGTTCTTTGGCTAACGCCTCAAGTTCGTCACTCCCAATCATGGGGGGTACTTCGAGGCGGTCGCGCAACTTGCCGTCCACCTGAACGATGGCGGTGACGGACTCCTCGACCAAGAGAGTGTGGTCAGCCTCGGGCCACCGTTGCAACGCCACAGAGGGTTCGTGCCCCAGGCGTTCCCACATATCCTCCGCCGTGTGTGGGGCAAAAAGCGAGAGCGCTAGGGTGATGGCCTCCACTGACTCGCGCACTGCGGGATCCGTTCCACCGGGACCCTGGTCAACAGTTTTTCTGGTGTGATTCACCATTTCCATTGTTCTGGCCACCGCAACATTGAATTTAAAGTTCTCAATCAGTCCCGGAATATCTGCAAGAAAACGATGGGTGTGGCGACGAAGGCCTTGGTCCCCGTTACCAAACTCGATGTGGGGTTTAGAGAGGACATCGCCCGATAACCGCCAGGCGCGTGCCAGGAACTTTTGGGAACCCACCGGGGACACATCTGCCCAGTCGATGTCATCCTCTGGTGGGCCAGCAAACGCCATCGTCAATCGGATGGCATCGACTCCGTAGGAGTCGAGCTCTTCACTGAAGTAGACGACATTACCTTTGGATTTGCTCATCTTTGCACCGTCAAGAATCACCATTCCCTGGTTCAAGAGGGAGGTGAAAGGCTCGGTAAAAGAAACGTAGCCCAGATCAAAAAGCACCTTGGTAATAAAGCGGGCATAGAGCAGGTGCAAGATGGCGTGCTCGACTCCACCGACGTACTGATCAACGGGAGCCCAGGCTTCCACTTTTTTCGCATCAAACGCCTGGGTGTCATCCCGCGGGTTCAAGAACCGCAGAAAATACCATGAGCTATCGACAAAGGTATCCATCGTGTCGGGGTCTCGGGTCAAGATTTCGCCATCTTTTTCCACGCTGGACCACGCTGTTGCGGCACCCAAAGGAGATTTCCCCTTGGGCTTCAAATCGAGCCCTTCGCTGTCGGGCAACGTCACCGGCAAAGACTCCATCGCCACCGGGATTTCGGTGCCGTTGGAGTCATAAAGAATCGGAATGGGTGTCCCCCAGAACCGCTGACGCGATATCAACCAATCGCGTAAACGATAGGTCTTGGCGTGACGCCCGCCACGGGTTTCTTCGAGTAGTTCCACAATTCGGCCAATGGCGTGTTCCTTGCTGAGACCATCCAACGGACCGGAATTGATCATGCGGCCGTTTCCGGATAATGCTTCACCCGTGGTGAGAGGGTCAAGTTGTGGAATCTCGCCGGATTCCAACATCTCCTCGGTGATCACCGGGATGGCTCCGGTGATGGCCGCGTTGGTGTCGACGACAACACGAACCGGCAAATCAAATTTCCTGGCAAAGTCAAGGTCCCGTTGATCATGAGCGGGGACCGCCATGATCGCGCCCGTTCCGTAATCTGCGAGAACATAGTCGGATGCCCAGATGGGAAGGCGTTCCCCGTTTACCGGGTTGATGCCATAGCGCTCCAGGAAAACACCCGTTTTCTCGCGACCTGCGTCCTGGCGGTCAATTTCTGTTGCCCGTTGGGTAATCTCCAAATACTCGGCGAAGCGAGCGCGAACATCCTCACCAGCGCCGTCAACAAGCTCCGCTGCAAGATCAGAATCAGGGGCAACGACCATAAAGGTGGCACCAAAAAGCGTGTCAGGCCGGGTCGTAAAAATGGTGACCGGGGTGGCTCGCCCTTCAATCACAAAGTCGACTTCAGCGCCCTGGGAGCGCCCAATCCAGTTGCGCTGCATTGCCAACACTTTCGAGGGCCATCGACCCTCTAGCTGGTTGAGGTCATCCAGTAAACGGTCGGCATAATCCGTGATTTTGAAATACCACTGGGTAAGTTTTTTCTTGACCACCACTGCGCCGCTGCGATCTGAGGTGCCATCCGCCAAGACTTGTTCGTTGGCCAAAACGGTCTGGTCGACCGGATCCCAGTTCACCCACGAGTCTTTGCGATAGGCCAAGCCTTTTTCGTAGAGGGTGAGGAACAGCCACTGAGTCCAGTGGTAATACTCCGGGTCAGAGGTGTGGAGGACCCGGCTCCAGTCGAAAGAGGCGGCATAACGTTTCATGGACGTTTTTTGCTGCTCGATGTTGGAGTAGGTCCACTCTTTAGGGTCTACCCCCCGCTGAATTGCCGCATTTTCCGCCGGCAGCCCGAACGAGTCCCAACCAATGGGGTGCAACACCTGGAACCCTTGCAAACGCCAATATCGGGCGACAATATCACCCAGGGCATAAACCTCCGCGTGCCCCATGTGAAGGTCACCAGAGGGGTAGGGGAACATGTCAAGAATGTATTTCCGTGGCTTTGAGGTATCGGAATCATCCACGATGAAGGGTGGATGTTTTTCCCAATACTCTGACCACTTCGCTTCAAGAGCGCGGAAGTCGTAGGCCCCTTCGTTGTCCGATTCAGGGGTTTCGTGGGTTGTCATCACTCATCAAGAATAGTCATCCTGTGAGACTCCCAGAGCCTGTAAAAACGCGGTCGCTTTGATTCCCACTTCTCGAATCTCAGCATCCGGTTCGCTGAGCGCCGTAATCCCACCCCCCACACCCAGTGTGAGGTGATCGGGGTACACCATGGCGCTGCGGATCGTCATCGCCACCGTGGCCGACCCATCAACGCGCCACATCCCAAAGATCCCCGAATAGTAGCCCCTTGGCCCCGATTCTTGGTCGTTGAGCACCTCCATGGCCCGCTTCTTGGGGGCGCCAGTCATGGAGCCCGCAGGGAAACATTCCCGAAGAATTCCCCACAGGTCTATCCCTGCGCGCAGTTGCCCCACCACGGTGCTCACCAACTGATGCACGGTGGAATAGCTTTCCACCTCACACAATATGGGGACCGAGACGGAACCCACCTCACACACTTTGGAGAGGTCATTTCTCATCAAATCGACGATCATCAAATTTTCTGCCCGTTCTTTTTCACTCGTCACCAACTCGTGGGCAAGGCGAGCATCGTCTTCGGGGGTCTCGCCGCGAGGTCGCGTTCCCTTAATGGGTTTGGTGATGACCTCTCCCCCAGAGCTGACCTCGAGGAAGGTCTCCGGCGACGCCGCCACAATGGTGAGTTCGCCCACCCGAATAAGGGCTTGGTGGTGGGTCGGACTCATTTTTCGCACCCTGCGGTGCAACGCAACAGGGTCAACTTGCCCGGCAATACTCAGAGTTGTGGTGACACAGAGTTGATAGGCGTCGCCGTCTCTAATGGCCTGGTGTGCGGCCTCAATCATCCCCAAATACTCTTCTCGGCTATCCCGCCACGACAGAAGCGAAATTTCCCCCACAACAGGCGCAGCCAACTCCTGTGCGGAGGCAAGCAGCTTTTCGGTGCCATCGCGCCACTGCTGTTGCCCGGTGGACCATTGTGTCCCTAAAGCCCACAGAACCGCCTCCTTGGTGGCGTGATTGATGGCCACCACCTGGTCAACCCACAGCGCATGGGTCGGCAACACCTCTGGTGCCGTTAGTCCCACAAAGGAATATCCCGCCTCATAGGGCATGACGAAAAAAACACCCAACGGGAGCCCCTCGGCGCTGGCACCGGGGGGAAGGAAATGTTGCGCCAGCTTTTCTGCAAGCGCAACCCCAGAATTATCGACCACCTCTATGGGGGTGGGGAACGCTAGATACGTCACCCCGCTACCGCGGTCCCCATGATCATCGAGCCAGAGCGCAGGAGAATGGCCATCATCAAGGCGGGCAAAAGCGTGTTCCGGATCTACCGGAAAGGGCAAGGGATGCCGAAGAAGCCCCGTCGTCATAGCCTTAGCTTATGAGCGAAGAGGTTTTTGAGTTCACCGCCGAGGGACTTGTGCCCGCGCGTGAGGCTCTTTTAGAACTTCACACCACTCTGGTGGCGGACTCGTGGCTTGTGAATGATGGCGCTGTGGTGGGTCTCGACCGGCATTACCGACGTTTTTCTTCCAGTGTTCTTGCCCACACCAGCATTACCGCGAGAGAGCTTGAGCTTTTTCTTTCGGAGCTGACATCAACGCTCCCACTTCAGGGTCGTTGGTTTCCAAGAATTGAGGTCCTCGAGACACCAGAGGGGCACCAGCTTCACTATCGCAAACGGGTTGCTCCCCAGCGCAGCGGTGAGGTTGTGATTGCGCGTG
>Ga0208646_1000246_pt1 | contig 38149 bp, 67 predicted proteins | sample AntAceMetag02UK8_FD_184762 | JGI IMG/M metagenome (GOLD analysis project Ga0208646, IMG submission 184762) | Saline lake microbial communities from Ace Lake, Antarctica - Antarctic Ace Lake Metagenome 02UK8 (SPAdes) (version 2) | ecosystem: Environmental > Aquatic > Non-marine Saline and... | reverse complement strand
AATGAGAACTCTAACGACCGAGGAACTTAAACAGAAAATTAGGAATAATAAACTGGATAACTTATTATGATTTTGAATTCTATAAGTACATGTCGATAGTTATTGAAAAAATACCATTAGATTCGGATAACCGAATGCTTAGATTAGGATTTGGAAAGCATAAAGGAAATTGGTTCCTTAGAATCGATTTATGGTATAAGGGATTTAGACTAAAATAACTAATTTTATTTATCACTTGACTGTTTTTTTTTAATATAAACAGAAATAAATAATGCGTACTACACTAATATTAGTATCGAATTTGTGATGTGAGACTGTAATGTGGATAATTTTTCTATATAAATTTTAATATATATAGAAAACAAATTTAAAACATTATGGCGTTAATATTGAGAGGAAACTTAGGTAGAAAATTATCAACATCCGAATTGGATTATAACTTCACATACTTAGAAAGTATTGGATCAACCGGTTCTGGTGGAGCAACTGGCTCGACTGGAGCAACTGGCTCGACTGGAGCAACTGGCTCGACTGGAGCAACTGGCTCGACTGGAGCAACCGGACCGACTGGAGCAACCGGACCGACTGGAGCAACTGGTTCAACGGGAGCAACTGGTTCGACTGGAGCAACTGGTTCGACTGGAGCAACTGGTTCGACTGGAGCAACTGGTTCGACTGGAGCAACTGGTTCAAGTGGAACAGCATCAGGAGTAACTGGTTCCGTACAATATAATGATGGATCAAATGACTTCACAAGTGATGAATTATTTTATAGAGGTGGTGATAAGTTCTTTGTCACATCAGAATTGAGTGGTAATACAATGTCAATTGGTTCTGGTCTTTGGACACCAGTGACTGGAGTCCCCTTTATAGGATCAGGATTAACTTATTTCGAAGCTGGTTCAAATTTAACTAGTGTTATTATAACCGGTAATGGAACAGGTGTCGGACAAGGCAAGGGTCTATACGTTCTTAATAAAGATGAAGTAACAGAGAATTTGACTACTATTACAGCCACTACTGCCTCAGTTGATATGTTTTTTGAAAGTGATGATTTCGAATCAAAACTAACAATAGAACAATCAGGATTAACTTTAAAACACACTGATAATTCAGGTGGTGGTACAGTAAGTGCATTGAATGTGAATGTTAGAGGAGTATCTATAAATTCACTACCATCTTTCGATGATGATTCGGCTGCTGGGACGGGAGGTTTAACAGCTTCTGACATCTACCAGACAACCGGTGATGGTTCATCTCCATTAAATGTTGCTGGTATGATGATGATTAAACAGTAATCTTAATCTAATTTAGAAAATAAAAGATATCATCCGAATAGGATGATATCTTTTTATTTTATAGTAACACCTCAATATATATCATCACGTTCAGGACCGTGTGATATCAACTTAAACGGAATTCCTAAAATATTTTTAATTGTTTCTAAGAAGTGATCAAGTTCTACATCCTTGTGTGAAGTTGTATTCCATCCTGGGAAAGATATTAATTCACCATCACTCAATACCTTAACTTCATCAAATCCTTCCAAAACATCAACCTTAGTTAGTATTATATCTGATGTTCCCGTTACCATAATAGCTTCTTTCAACTCATCTAAATTTAACCAACCACATCGTCTTTTACGACCAGTTGTTGATCCAAATTCCTTACCCACCTCACATATTTCATCACCGACATCATCGAAGAGTTCTGTTATAAATGGACCATTACCTACTCTGGTGTAGTATGCTTTAACAACACCATATATATTACCAATTAGTTTAGGTGATACACCTAACCCCTGACAAACACCACCCGTACTCGTTACAGATGATGTTACATACGGATATGTTCCGAAATCAACATCAAGACCAAATGCCTGAGCTCCTTCGGCTAACACTCTCTGACCCTTATCTAATGCCTTATTAATAAGAATGTGTGTCTCTTCTATTCGGAATTTACGCATGAACTCACACGCTTTATAAAATTCCGTTAGGTTTGGTGGATTAAAAGGTAATTTTGTTTGTTGCATCATCCTAACACCCCATGATGAGAAATCTGGTTCTTGAATATCTCTTACACGAAGTCCCTTACGAGATGTTTTATCAGTGTAACATGGTCCAATACCCTTTAGCGTAGAACCTATTTTATTATTACCAAGTTTTGATTCATTATAAGCATCCCATTTAATATGAAAGGGTGTTATTATGTGTGCTCTATCAGATATTACAATATTTGAAACATCCACACCGTTTTCCATCAACATCTCTACTTCTGCCTTGAATGAGATGGGATTTATAACACAACCATTACCTATTACATTCAATACGTCTTTGTTCAATATACCTGATGGTATATTATGTAGTACAATCTTCTTACCATTCTTGAATAGTGTGTGTCCAGCATTATCACCGCCACCAAATCGTGCTATTATATCATAATCTTTTGAAAGATAATCAACTATCTTACCTTTACCCTCGTCTCCCATTTGAAGACCTATCACTATATCTACGAAACTCATATATATTTTAGTTTTTACTAGTATTGTAGATTTAATGAGGGGGTTAGTTTAAAATATAGACCATTAGCTACCTAAATATATTTTGAATCTTAATCTACAACTAATGGACTTATCCATATAATTAGCATTATAATTATCGATGATATTACAAACATAAGGTAGAGGAACCATTCGGACATATTGTGACATCCTTCTTCAAATCCGTCTAAGTCTTTCTTTTCAATTTTTGGTATAACTCTTTTCATAGTGTATATATTACTTATTCTTCAGTTTCTTAATAGCACCGTAGTATTCATCATTGAAATACTCGGTAAATTTATGTAGTTTAAATTGTAAGTCTTTACTGAATGTATTCTTCTTGATATTGAAATGTAATTCAAACTGCTTCCCAATTTCTTCTTGTATATCTTCCAAACTATCAACACTCTCGTAATTCTGTTTATTAAATATAGACATTAAACTGTTTGGTAAAAAGCCTTCTGCTCCTTCCAAATCGAGAATATCTTTAAGTGTTTTTAACACATTCTCCTTAGTTAATTCACCATCCATCTCACTCTCAACCCTTGCTACGACATCTTTACCATAATCACTCATAGGGAATGTATCTTCAAAATCTGGTAACCTTTCGAGGTATTCAACAACTCTTTCGTAAAAAACATCTTCTAGTGTATAGTTAAATGCTCTTGCTCTTTGCACTTTATCGATATCTCCTAAATCAGCAGAACCATCTAAATGGTTAATAAGGTCGAACTTTTCAATAATGTTTGGTAGTATGGCTTCGTGTAGAAGTTCATGTCTAAGACTTGTTCCTGGAATATACTTATCTAAATATTTTTGTATAACATGTTCACCCATTTTACCAGTTGCGTAAGCAAAATACTCAGGTTCTAACCCTCTCTCAGTTCTAATAACCACTTTGAAATTAATAGGATCATTAATAACTTCCGATACAGTAATTTCTAAATTTCTATCAAATATTTTATTGAAAAGTTTTATTACTTTCTTATAGAAGTTTATACCAACATATGCACCACTTTCAGTTTTTATATCACCAAAGATATTATCGGGATATTTTACATCAGCACCACGAAAGTGTTTTTTATCTCTATAATTCCCTATGGACTCAAATAATTCAGAAAAGTTTTTAATGTGTTTCATTTAGTATATATTACACACACTTAATGAGAAATTATTCAAACTCTTACTATTTATTTTAGTACACCGGGAAATGTTCTATATTAATATATAATAAAATGAATAAATAAGAATGTCAGGAATTAAAATTAAAGAATTAAATTTAACATCTACATTATAATTTTTTAGTATATTTGTAGTATGGATTCTAAAAAAACAAACGAGATGAGAGATAATATTGAAATTGATGATTGGATTTCACCAAGAGATACTGATTCAGTTCAACAAGTAAAAGATATCGAAATTATCGATGGTAATAGAATCTTTTATACACACTCTGGACTAGCATATACCATTGACCAACTTGAGTTAGAGGAAGAAGACGATGAATTCATAAATATGAATTCTGGTGAGATGAGAATGTTAATGGGTAACATATCTGCAAACTAATGAAATCTGTAAAATTAAAACTTGTATAAAATATTAGTATTTTATGGAAAAACAAACATCCAAGTCTAAAATATATAATATGTTTAATGGCAGGGAACTCACACAGGATTGTGATGGTAATTGGTATTTAACTGAATTATATCCATCACCGAGTATACCAATTGACTCAGTATTATGTGATGAAATTGTACATATTTATAATTATCTAGAAGAGGATAGTGGTAATTCATTCACTGGTGAAATACATTACACATTACAGGATACTATGAACTACACACAAACTAAAGATTTGTGTGTTTCAACGTTTCATAGACTTCTCCAACGAGAACGCCTCACCGCCTTTTTGTTTAAAGTCCGAAATTGGTCCCTCAACCCAGACATATTATATATTATATTAACATCCTCCCCTTTTTGTTTATTTTTTATGTCACTTACATCACACAAGCTAAAGACTTGTGTGTTTTACGTTCCGTCTTATAAATCTAGAAAACATACCATATAATGGACCAATCGATATACTAAATAGAGAGTATAGAAAGGTTATATTACTTAGATTAGAACATGAAAATTCCGGGTAAATATAAATCAAATACACTGAATCGTTTTATACGATATGGGAAACTAGCGCTCGTTAAACAGAAAGGATTTGGTAGTGATACATTTCACGCTCCTCCAGCACAACGAGGATTCTACGCAATGCCTATTCGATTCCAATCTCTATTCCTAGTTGGTAGTACAGATGAATATCAACCTGGTCAATTGAACGCTCCGAAGAGACCAAGTGGTGATGATGTATCCGAAGAAGAATGGGATGAGTGGGATAAAAAGAGAAATGATCGATATAGTACAATCAAACACGAATTCACAGTCGATAATACGGTTGAACTATGGCATCACCTACCATCACCCAATAATGAAGTTATATCTAGACATAATTCTTGGGTTAAGACATCACTGAAAGTATGGAAGAAAGCTGTATCAAAAGAAAGTGTATCATTACGTGCTGAGTCTGGTGGTGATAGTGGTATAAATTCTGTGTCTAAACGAACTGGATATTTTAGTAAAGATCATTTTGAAGTATTTTTTGACACAAAAGTAGTTTAGAGCTTGTGTGGTTGAAAAAAGATACTTACATTTGTAATCGGTTCTTTGAATGATTTTTGAGTATGTGTTGACAGATTTGGTAATGTACCCTGTTAATCCGGGAGGTATCGCTTCGACACGATTAACCAGGTGATTGGCACCAGGCGGGTTCGAATCCCGTACACATACTCTAATTTATAAATGGTGTGTCAGGGTCGTGATGATGATCTGATTGAAATTGTACCTATATGGGTTTGGTTATCTTAAGAAACCGATTTAACAAACAATCAGATATGTAGTCCTTCGTGTAGTTTCAAGTACTACCCACACCACAAAAAAAATAAAGTTTGGTAGTTGTTAAAACTTTCTTATCTTTGTTGAGTATATGAGTAAGTTCTTTGAATATTGTCCGTGTGTAGTTGGTGATGTACTACTATATCCCTAATAAGGAAGAAATACATTTCTGTTTGATCACAGATAACATTGGAGTTTATCTCCCGGACATATCAAAGGCTTTACGTTCTTTACATATTGTTATAAACACAAAAAGTAGTTTTAAAACTACGATATAGTATATAGCGGGATAGAGCAGTTGGTCAGCTCGCAAGGCTCATAACCTTGAGGTCGGGGGTTCGAATCCCTCTCCCGCAACGAGAGGAAAACTTGTTTTATCAAGTTGTTTGTTTTGTGTTTGTTTGGAAATATATTCTACCGGTCATAACGGATTTCGAAATTGACTGGAGTACCTCTCAGGAGTATGAATATATTTCATAAAATGGGAATATCCGTTTTCCCATTCTTTTTAATACGGTCGGTTCGTATAATTGGTTAGATAGTATCTACTGTTCCATAACAGAAAACTACATTCGAAAGAATTATTTATAGATTTACAACAAATTAAAGAATTACTTATAGAAATTAACTAACAATTAAAAATAGAAAAGAAATGAAAAAATTATTTACATTATTAGTAATCGGAATCACATTTATTGGGTGTGAGGAAACAGAAGTAGGTCAAGTTGGTCAGAATCAACCACCACAAGGAAATTGTGATTGTGGTAAAGTGATAAGCTCATCAGCTATGATGTGGAGTGGACCAGCAGGTACAATGTACACTGCTCCTTATACTACAAGAATTGAAACCAATTGTAATGGTGTTCAAGAATTTAGACTCGAAGACAGACACTATGGTGATGTATGTGAATGGGAGGTTGAATTATTTGGTAGTGATGGTTCTCATCCAAACTTCTAAACCAACTTAAACTTAGATAAGAGGTAATCGTAATTGGTTACCTCTTTTTTTTGTTTTTGTAATAGATTAATATTTAAGTGTATAAGTCTCAGGAATTGAAAAACTATTTATAAAAGTAATTTCAAATATGTTTCCATCTTCGTCTTTTAATAATTCCTATAACTGTTGACCTAGCAACACCAAACTTAGTAGATAATTTCCCATAGGAATATCCCTCTACACGCAACCTCCTCATCTCAATAACATTTGAATCTATTAATTTTGAACGACCATTCGATTCTCCAAACATCCTACATACCCCATCCCTTTCAATCTGTTTATATCGGTGTTTAGATAACTTTTCCTTTGTTGAATTTTTATGTGATTTACCAGACCAATAATCACCACCCTCACCACCGGAAGTACCATTACACAAATAAATTCCCCAATTATTTAATTGTTCTATCCAATACATTTCCCAATAATCTTCTGTGCCTCTATTAACAGTATCTATTACAGAGATATCTATATCACCACCATTTAACAATATCTTATTTATGTATTTCTCCTTATGTGTTCTTTTTAACTTAGATTCACTCCTATGCTTCTTAATCCTCCTTTCGGGATATAATGTTTTACCAACATAAAATGCCTTACCGTTATAATCTAATGTGTATATAAAATAATCTAACATAATCTATATATTAAAAACACCGAGCTACCAGCTAAAAATATCTAAACTATTCGTGTATTAAATACTATAAAAGTAAATTAAACTAAAAGAAATGACAGAAATAGATATTTATAATAATAAGAAAGTAGATAGTACTAAAATTTGGTTGATGTTTATATTTCTCGGATGGTCGTATGGATCACTTGGGTCAATGGGTAAACAAGTATTATTTTACTTAACACTAGGCGGATTCGGTATATGGACATTTATTAGACTATTCACATTGGGTGGATCAATAAAGAAGTGTAATAAAAAGATAGCAATTGACTCTGGATTATCATCAGATGATATGTTGAAATTGGGTTTGATTTAAAAACTGAATTATTTTTTATAAAAAGATAAACTTTTAAATATTATCTTATATAATAAAAAGAGTAACGAGTAATCGTTCTTTGAAATGTGTTCTTCGGAACACACTGATTTATAGAAATCCAATCGTCTTCGGACTTAGTTCTTCGGAACAGATAGGATGAAAGTAACGGCCGCCTATGGTCGTCAGATAAACTACGAAAGTAGGATAAAATGGCTACAAACTTGCTTAGAGTGTAGCTGTGGTTAGTTCTCGGATTAACTTGAGTAGGCAAGCGAGATACCATTGAAGCTCGGTACCTGAGGGTTAACACTATCAGGGAAAAGTTGATATGATAGGGCAGGTGTGAATTGTCTTATTGACTCCGGAAGGAGAATAGGAATAACTCGTAGGGATATTGTGAGAAGTTGGTTTTTAACCGAATCCAATCATTGCGTTTTCCAATTTAAAAGGTATGTTAAAGTCGTGAGACAATCTTTCTAACGTGTGGTGGCGAGTAAGACACGAAACACTCTCCCAAGAGTGGGTCAAAATCTTCGGATGGAGACTATGTGGAGGTATCTTGAGAAATTGTGTCAGAGGTGACACACAGAGCAGTTCAGTATTCTTAGACTCAAAAGGTTTTGGAGCTGATAGGTGACCACTGCTTTGATTTGATTCACAAGCACAACAATTACTAATTGAAACAAATTTTGAAATGTAATCGAAAGTGTTGCCTAGTTACTCAACGAAAGTTGGTTCCATAGTCATGGGTGTCCATGGCCACAAAAGCTCGAAAGGCGGATGTGATTTCAGAGAAAGATTCAGTGGGTTTCGAAGCCCTCAGTCAGACCGCAAGTTTGGATGGATTTAGTAAATGGAGAGTAGTTGGTAACTTAAAGAATGGTAGGCTATACCAACCACCAATGGGTAGATAGTTTTCGAAAGAGGACTGGAAAAATCGGAAAACCATAACCCGATTAAAGATTGCTCACATAAAGATGTATTCTCAGTCTTTTATAGAAAACTCCCTGATAACCCTCGTGGTTATCAGGGTTTTTTTGTGCCTAAAAATTTTTCAGAAAGATTAGTAATTCTCAATAACATTAACTATATTTGTAGTATGAGAAAACTATTAATATTACTATTTACACTAACATTACCGCTCGTATTAAACGCACAAACGATTGATGTTGGTCCCCCAGATACATCCATGTGTAGTGGTGCATCAATTACTTTGACTGCAATAACCACAGGAGTGAATGGCACACCAACTTTTACCTCAGTTACTCTTCCTAGTGACGATGTTCATTCACAGGTATTAGAAATTGGTTTCCCATTTGATTTTTTCGGAAACACATACACACAATGCGTGGCTTCTTCTAATGGATATGTAACATTTGACGTTGGAACAGCAGGAGGTGGTTCACCATGGAATATTGGCAACGCAAGTCCTACACCCGGTGTACCAGACAACTCAATTATGTTCCCTTGGCAGGATACTAATCCAGGTGCTGGTTCTGGCGGAACCAATGCGGCCGATTGTGGTGACGGAACATTCATTGTGGATTATGTGGACATAGCCATGTTCAGTTGTACAACTTTAGAGTTTACAATGCAGGTAAAACTATATCAGGGAACTAACATTATAGATACATACATCACCGAAAAACCTCTTTGTGCAACTTGGAATGGGGGAGCTGCTATTCATGGATTAGAAAATGCTGCTGGAACCCAATCGGTAATTGTGCCCGGTAGAAATTTCCCAACCCAATGGGCGACAACAAACGATGCCGTTAGATTTACTCCTGATGGTTTCGGAAGCTATACCATTGATCAGACCATTCCTTTTAACCCAACTCCTGTTGGAACAGAATCTTTAATATGGACAGATGAAGCTGGTAACATCCTTAGTTATTTGAATACCATTACGGTTACGCCAACTGCTCCTACTTGGTACTATTGTACATACCAGTCTGCTTGTTCGGCTGTCGAAGTAATGGATTCAATTTTAGTGGAAATTAGTACTATACAATCTACATCAACAACAACTGATGTTTCCTGTAATGGATTTACAGATGGGTCTATTGAAATTGATGCAACTGGAACGACAAACTTACCAGTTGATTATGAATTAATACAATCAGGTAATGTCATTGATACTATTAGTGGCCTTGGTGTTGATACTATTAGTGGCCTTGGTGCTGGTGTATATGATATCATCGTAACAAATCAAATTGGTTGTGTTACTATACTAACTGGCAATACCATCTCAGAACCTGGCGTATTATTTGCTAATGGGGACCATGCTGATATAAGTTGTTATGGTGAGGATGATGGAGAGGCATATGTATATCCATATGGTGGAACTACACCCTATACTTACCAATGGAGTGATCCAACAGGTTCCGATCTTTATTCTATTGCTCCCTTAACATCCGGTAATTTACAAGTCACTATAACAGATGATAATGGATGTGTATTAGACACTAATATGAACATTATAGAACCTCTTCCATTACTTTTTGATGTAACATCTTGGGAAGATACATGTTATAGACACAACGGAGAGATACTTATTGAAATGAGTGGCGGAACTGAACCCTATGATTATATATGGTTTAGTAATATTGATCCAAATAACTCAACAGTAGATGATATAAATAAATTTAATCTTGTTACAGGATTATCCTTCGACACTTATGATATACGTGTATATGATGATAATGGATGTTCAGTAGATATTACATCAGAAGTAACACTTATTGAACCACCAGTAGCAGACTTTCTAACTCGTTCTAATCCAACTGAGATAATTGACCCTAGTGTGAGGTTCATAAATGAATCATTTAATGGATTTACATATGAATGGTTCTTTGGTGATAACACTAATAGTTATGAAGAGAATCCATGGCATACTTACGATGGTGAAGATACTTATCTAGTAGAGCTTGTTGCATATTCTGATCCAACTTATGGTTGTTCTGACACAGCCTTTGGATACATCACGGTTAATCCATTATACACATTCTATGTTCCTAATTCATTTACACCGGATGGGGATGGACTAAATGATTGGTGGGGATCTAGAGGAAAATTCTATGAGGAAGAATCATTCAATCTAAAAGTATATGATCGATGGGGTAAGATTATGTTCAATACCGATAATCCAAATCAATTCTGGAATGGTAGATATTTAAATACCGGATATCCAGTTAAGCAGGGATTATATGTGTATATTTTCGAGTTGAAAAAATTCAACACATTTGAACCAAAGGTTATTAAAGGAACTGTAACAATTTACAGAAACCATTAGTATGGATAATTACGGTAAATTTAAAATAGTATATCACACACAGTATTGGTTTCCTCCTTCACCAACACCAGAAGAATTACTGAGGGCTGAGAGAAAATTGAAAATTGAAAAACTTTTAGAATGAGAGAAGAAAATAGATACCGTTTTAAGTATGCGATGAGAGAGTTAAGACAAGTTGGAGAGGATCACTTCACTTGGAATGGTATGCACTTCGGAAGTGAGATGGAAGCTTATAAAGTAATAAAGTATGTTTTGTTCAACGGAATACAAGAAGAACAAGAATCGTCAGATGATATATTGAAGAGAGAGAGAAATTCTAAATTAGAATCACTCTTATCATGAAGTTTAATGGGATTATTATGTAATGTAGTAATGTCCTAGTATGTATAATTACAAATAAGATAGTATGGAAATTTGGAAAGAAATAACCGGTTATGAGTCGGTATATAACATAAGTAATAACGGAAGAGTTAAAAGATTAGCAGGTTCCCCACAGTGTTACGAGGATAGAATTCTTGTTCCAAAAGTAAAACCGAATGGATATCATCAAGTTGCATTATCACTTAATGGTGAAGTTAAGTACAAACACATACACAGATTGGTAGGTCTTGAATTCATACATAATCCAGACAACAAACCTCAAATAAATCATAAAGATTGTGATAAAACAAATAATAAAGTATCAAATTTAGAATGGGCAACACAGGGTGAAAATAATAGACACGCTAGAAAAAATGTAGTTTTTAAATATAGCAAACAATGTGGTATAGACAGTCCAATGAGTATTCAATTAGCACAATGTGATTTAGATGGTAATATATTATATGTGTGGGAAAATGCGAGATTAGCAGAAGAGAATTATGGTGTGTCTTGTATAAATAACACAAACCAAACAAAGCCATGCAAATCGATAGGTTTTCTATGGATATCAATAAGTAGAGATGAATACTTCGAGATGAAAAAGATATACACCTGCATACCAGACATGTATGTAGATAAGAGAGCCAGGGACTTATCTAAGGCACGTGAATCCAGATCTTTCAATCTAGCGAAGAAGTACACAAAGGAAATATTACTGGCTCATGGTGTTAAAGTACTGAGTGAAAATGGTAATTTGTATAGGAAATATTGGGATCCTTACGCACAGAAAAATGACGTACTTACATACATGGCCACCATAAAACGTTTTGGGACATGGCCAGAATTCAAAAGACTAGTTCAAATAGAATACAATGAAATAATGAAAAAAGATAGAAAATCATTAGACGGTCATTACGACCATATTTTTTGATGGTGATGATATAGAACCGCCATCAGTGATTGATGAGAGAAATCGTAAATTATCTGGTCTTGGTATAGGTGGTGGATACAAAATCAATTATATAAAATCAGTAATGATACGTTTTAGTGATGAATTTAAAATAAAACTGATAAAAATTATAGAAAAATTAGGCAATTAGGAAAACATCCGTACATTTGTATAACAATTACAAAAACAATTATAAACAAAAGAAAAACAAAAAAAATGAAAGGATTAATTGCAACAGGATTATTAGTAGGGGTATTATTAGTAATATTTGCCTTCTCTTGGGTCGGGAAGAATGACCATGAAGTGGTATTGAATCAGGGTGTGGTTTCACAACAAGATGTCTGTACGGCAAAATTTGACGAGATGTTTAAATCAATCTCACAAGCAGCACAAGTTCCTGCTGAATTTATGGAACAATCGAAATCAGCCTTTAAGGAAATCTACACACCTCTTATCGAAGGTCGTTATCAAAATAAGGATGGTGAACAACAAGCCGTTATGATGAAGTGGATTCAAGAATCAAATCCAACGTTTGACTTAAATGCTTTTAGTGGTATGTATGAGAAAATTCAACAAGTTATAGAGATTAAACGAACTGAGTTCTTCACCGAACAAAAGAAGTTAATATCACGACACCAAGAACATACAATATTTGTATCAACATTTATGAATAAGAATTTATTCATGTTGGCTAATCGGAAGATAAAATATTGTTCGGGTGGTGTTGATAAAACAGATTCTGACTATATATTCTGTCTTCAAATAATCACATCAGCAAATACCGACAACGCTTATAAAACGGGTCAAGAAAACGACATATCAGTATTCTGAGATTATAAATAATAAATAAATTATGAAATCCCGACCTTGTATGGTCGGGATTTTTTTGTTATATTTGTAGAACAACTAAAAAAACAAACAAACAAACAAACAAACATGTTCGAAGTATTGATAGGTGCAATCATAATAACAGCAGTAACAACAGCTATTCTATTCCTGTTTTTTAAATCGGAAGTAGTGTGGTGGGAAATTGGATTACTCTTAGCTATATCTCTCATTGTCGGTGCCAGTTTCAAATGGATTGCAACGGCTAACATGACAAAAGACTATGAGTATTGGGGAGCACGTTTGGATAGAGTAGAGTACTACGAGGATTGGGATGAGTGGATTGAACAAACTTGTAGTGAAACATGTTGTTGTGATTCTGAAGGTTCTAACTGTAGTACTACATATTACGACTGTTCGTATAGATTATATCACTCGGCATATTGGAGAAAGGTGGATCATCTTGGAAACTCACACAGTATTACGGAACAAGAATATGAACGTCTGAATAATAAGATGTGTAATACTAACTTCAAGGACATGCATAGAGATTATTATCATGATGATGGTGATATGCACTTTACGAGATGGAATAAGAAAACAGAAGACTATGAGTGTATTGCAACTAAACACACTTACGAAAATAAAACACAAGCTGTCAAGAATGTATTTAACTTTGAAAAAGTAGATACAATTGATATTAAGCAATATCAACTCTTCTCTTATCCAGAACCATCAGGACAATCACGATACTACCAGAAAAACATACTTGGGTATGATGATCCATTGGCTGAACATCAATTACAGATATTGAATGGTGAATTGGGTAGTGTTAAACAACTCAAAACATTCATACTTGTATTTAATAACCAACCATCTGTACAAACATCACTATTACAAGAAGCACTTTGGAAAGGTGGTAATAAAAATGAGGTTGTTATTACAATGAACATCGATGATACTGGGAAACCAACTTGGTGTAAAGTGTTCTCGTGGAGTGAGCAAGAAAATTTCAAAGTTCATATAAGAGATTTTGTTATGAAACAAGAAAAGTTGAATTTGGTGGAAGTTGTTAAGTTCAGTTTCACAGAACTCAAATCTAATTTTATACGTAAAGAGTTCTCAGATTTCGATTATTTAGAAGTTAAATTGAAACCGAATCAACTTATGTGTAGTATTATAGTATCAATCATAGCTAATATATTATTTTCTATATTCATCGTTATTAATGAATGGAATGATGGGTGGAAAAACTATCGTAAAAAATACAGTAGTAATTACAACCGATATATAAGACAATGAAAAATTAGATAAAATACTAAATTTTATATGAAGATTATCATAGCAGGTTCGGGAGAAGTTGGTCAATACTTAACAAATCTGTTGTCAAAGGATGGCCACGAGATTACTGTTGTAGATATAAATAAGGATAAGATTGAATATATCTCTACACATTATGATGTTTCCTGTGTATTTGGTAAATCTTCTTGTCCTGATATACTTAGACAAGCAGGATCACAAAAGGCCGACCTCCTAATAGCTTGTACAGACTCTGATGAGAATAACATACTAACATCAGTGATAGGTAAGAAGCTTGGCGTTGAGAAGACAATATCACGTATAAAATCCGATAATTACTCACAGATAGACCTAGGTATAGATGATATCGTAACGACTAGCGAATTAGCAGCCAATGAAATAAAGAGGCTTCTGAATGGTGATATAACAGATTCGTTTGAATTTGATGGAGGACTATTCAATTTAATAGGTCTTAAACTCGATGTGAAGAGCTGTTTGGTCGATAAGTATATCGGGGATGTTAAATACGATGATATGAAGCTGGCGGCCATATTAAGAGATGGTAAGACTATACTACCAGATGAGAAAGTTAAATTAAAATCGGGTGACCACATTTATTTTTTATCCAAACATGATAATGTTGAGAATATTGAGAATGTTTGTGGTAAGAAACACATCATATGTAAGAATATAATAATAAACGGTATAAACGAAATAACAGAAAATCTCGTTCGTGTATTAAAGGATGTTAATATTAAAGTGTTTGAGAAAGATGCTAGTAAATGTAGTGAGTTCATGGATAAATTTGATAATTGTCTGGTTGTGAACTCACTAATAGATTTGGAAATTATGGATGAAGAGGGTGTAAATAATTATGATTGTATAATATCAGTAACCAGAAATACAGAAACTAATATAATATCCAGTTTGTTAGCTAAGAAAGTTGGTGTCAAAAAATCAATTGCTCTAGTTAGTAATACAGATTTAATACATTTATCACAGAATGTTGGCATTGACACACTCATAAACGAAAAGATGCTGGCGGCCGATACTATTTACAAACATATAAGAAATGGGAATATTGTTTCACAGGCCACATTACATGGAGTTGATGCCGAAGTTCTTGAATACACGATTACACCAAAGAGTAAGTTAGTTAATAAATTTATTTCTAAGGTATCTATACCAGGACATATAATTGGAATAACAAGATTTGGTGAGGCAATAATACCAGATAGTGATCAAAGATTACAAGTTTCTGATAATATAATAATAATATCTAAAAGTGAAAATATAAAGAAGATTGAATCATTATTTTGATTAAATTCCATCAATAACTTTTTCACCCTCATTAACGAATACCATCAAAGCATCTATTGCAGTGTCTGGTCCGTTTTTTAAACAGTATTCAACTGTTGATTTACATATAATAAGACAGTATTCAAGCATGTTTTTCCAGTAATGTGACTGATTCTCTACACACCAAAGAGTTGTTTCACAAACCTTATTGGCTTCCATACATCGGTTACAATCAGATGAATCAGATTCTTCACATTTATCAACACATTCACTAGTTTTAGCAACACACTCGATAAGAGCATTTACTAATTCGGTATATTCACCATCAGACTGACCCTGGGTTTCTTCTTTTGACTCGTCACCCTGTACTTCTTTTTGTGTTTGTACTTCATCCTGAACGTCAATGTCTTCAAATAATTTAATATACTTCATACTACTACTTTGATTTTTATTATATATTGTATATATTAGCCCAGGAAAATGAAAAAATCAACTTATCTACAAATCGGTGAAAGAGTATCATTCAGCTATGTGAATGGATTATTCTATTCAATGAATGGTATAAAAAAAAACAAGATTTATGACATTGTGGATATACAAGTTAGTAATATGTTTTGGGAACGAAATAAACCACCAACTTCATCGGTAACTATATTGAATGATAAAGGCAAACGAGTTACTATCTCAACGTGTGATCCATCTAAACTAGATGGTATTAAAGAATTTAGAAATGATATATTAGGATCCATACTCAAAGATGAAATATAAATTAGACCACCATCACCAATCAAAGTCAGAAGAAAATATATCTCGCTCCCGTACCGAGAAACGAGAACGTAAGAGGGAATTGGATTTATTCAAACGGCAGATATCTAATCTAGGTGGTGTTTACATCAGGTTATCTAAACTATTAACTGATACGAATGTTTATAACATAAGAACTTCTTGGTTCTTTATGAAAAATAACCGCTATGAAAATAGTATAAAATTGAGTGATTGTTTCGATAATTGGTTAAATAATACAGACGATGCACCTAAGGTAAAGAGATTTATAAAGTTGGAAATGTTATTGGAAGAATAAATTTGCGTATCTTTATACAAAATAAAACTATTATTATATGATATTATCAGAAATAGAAAATGAAATAACTAAATCTGAACTTGATTTGGATATAGTCAAAACTGAGATGGGACGCCTGTATAGTCTGTGGGATATTGAACGAAATAAAAAAAAGAAACTAAAAAAACATATTGGTGATTTCAATAGGAGTAGAGATGAAGTTATATTTCAAAACTCACTAACGACACATTATAAACCTGGTGATGAAATATATCCATCACATAAATCTTTAGGAAATAGTAGAGTCTTGTATATCAGACATCTATCACAGGATATAGATAATGGAACTCCTATAATAATTAATAATTTTAATCCGAAAACAATTCGATTCTCTTTCACACTTTATGGTATTAGGCAAGTAAAAACAATCTCATTTGCTGCCTTCGGGTTGTTCCTAAAAAGGTTCACTGATGATGGCACTAGACTACGTAGATCCGTAAGGCTGGGTGAAGTACTTAATAAATAGAAACTATGGAGAATGAGGCTAAGAAAGTTATTGAGGAGATTGATGCACTAAGTATAGAGCTCAGAAAAATACAGAGTGAGTGTAGTCACATACCTATTGTTAAATTTGATAATAATGAAAAAACTATTATTAAGAAGTGTGAGAAATGTCATAAAATGTTGGGGTACCCAACACAACATGAATTGTTAGAATGTGGATTTATATAACGTGTCGTAAAACATACTTATCACCGCAAGGTGTGGGTGTTTAGTTCATTAAGAAGTAAACTAGAAACGAGAACACTCACTTCTTTTTTCGTTTAGGTGGTTTAGTTCTGAAAGTTACGGCTTTCTTACCATTTATAGTAGGCATTCCGTTTTTATCTTTACCAATCTTTTTTATTACAGTCTTTTTGTTTTTGAATTTTCCCATGAAAATTGTATCACCTACTTCCACATCAACAGTTATGTTCTCGGAGAATTCAACAAATGTCATAATATTCATACACTATATATTAAAGTATATATCAGTCTTCATCCAACCCTAATATATTTCCAATTCTAGATTTTCTTATACTCTGTTTAGTTAAGTTGTTTAACAGACTCATCACTTCTTGTATAATATCACTGGGTATATTATAACCATTTATGGATCGTATTATTTCATTCAAGTAAGATTGCCAATCCTCTTTATTATTGAACTTTTTCTCTAATTCACTAAACCGGGTAGATAATTCATATAATTGTGAGTAAACGCAAATTTCTTTAATGTATTTAATGTCTTTTGTTATTTCATCAGTTGTCATTTATTCCTAGGTGCCTTTTGTTTCGAATGACTATTACCACTATTATACGTAGGTCTTGATGATTTATTCGGTTGTTGATACCTATTAGTATTCGGTGTAACTGTTCTAGAAGGTTGTTGATACCTATTAGTATTCGGTGTAACTGTTCTAGAAGGTTGTTGATACCTATTAGTATTCGGTGTAACTGTTCTAGAAGGTTGTTGATACCTATTAGTATTCGGTGTAACTGTTCTAGAAGGTTGTTGATACCTATTAGTATTCGGTGTAACTGTTCTAGAAGGTTGTTGATACCTATCGCGACTTGATATTTTCTGAGTCGGTCTATTATAATATGTATTAACAGTTCTTGTTCGCGTATCTACATTAACTTTATCTACAAGTCTAACTGGAGCCTTTTCTATCTTTGTTCTGGTCATGTCTTTGTTCCTGTAGAATCGATGAGTAGAAAACACACCCATATTTTGTCTGTGTCCATACCAAGTTGGTTGTTGATTACCCCAGTTGTTATTACCCCAGTTGTTATTACCCCAGTTGTTATTACCCCACGTATTATACCCTGAATTATAATATGGATAGTACCCATTATATGGATTCCAGTAAGGATTATACCCTGGCATGAATGGTGACCAATATGAGCACGGGTTGTAGTTATATCCCCAACTTGTGTAGTTATAATTATAACCACTATATGGTCTATCATAATACCACATTGAATTCCATGGTCTTTGCCACGGAGTGTTACTCATTCTATAAGTTATTACGTAATGTGAATTAGTAGTTGTTACTACCGGATCATGTGTTGTATACGTTTCATCATATACAGGTTCCGAATAATCATACATATGCTCATATGTTGAACAAGATGATAATGTGAATAACATTAGTAGTGGTATTAAAAGTAGTTTTATCATAGTTTAAATATTTAGATTACACTTATACAACTACTATGCCATAAAAGTTTTATATTTGTATAAACTATTAATTAGAAATATATATAAAGGTGTGGTTGAATTTAAAATAAATAAGTACCAGAAATCATTTGCCTTACTATGGGATGTCAGACAAGAAACACCTGATGAAATAAATGAATACATATCCGAAATTGGGTTAAGTCGCCACGAAGCTAAATTCGGTGTCGATAGTGATACACTTGCATTGGTAGAGGATTTCGGTGAAGAATCATCTGGAAACTTTTATGTGAGTAAGGGTGAATACTTGGTGCATACATTCAGTCCATTAAATGATGGTCATATGATTTTTTGTTTTTACACACAGGATAAATTTGAATCAGTTATATATAAAAAAAAGAATTAATATGAAAATAGCAATAACATCAGATCACGCAGGACTAAATCTCCGAAAAGCAATAAAAGAATATGTTGAGGGTATGGATATCGAGGTAATTGATTTTGGACCTATTACCGATGATTCTTGTGATTATCCAGATTTTGTTCACCCATTATGTAAATCAATAAGTGATTTCGACTTTGGTATTTTAATATGTGGATCCTCGAATGGTGTATCAATGACTGCAAATAAATATCCTGATGTTAGATGTGCAATAGCCTGGAACAAAGAATTATCTGAATTATCAAGACAACATAATGATGCTAACTGTATATCTCTGGCTTCTAGATTCATCACACTTGACATGGCTAAACTAATTGTAAACACTTTCATAAATACAGAATTTGAGGGTGGGAGGCATGAAAGAAGAGTAAATAAAATAAAGATAGTTGAGAAGTCCTTTTCGTAGGTCTTCTCACTTAAGTTCGTTTATTATTGACCACAACATAGACTCTCTGTGATTAGCCATTTTATCCATGCCCCGTTCACGCAATTTATTCACATTACTTCTAAATACGGAAATAATCATCCCTATCTGTTTCGAAGAAAGATTTACGGTCTGGTCTGTGTAAATTTTATTCACTAAATCGTCTAAATTTTCTTCCATGATATTTTCATTTATTTTTATCTATTAATATATATGACGGAACGTAAAACACACAAGTCTTTAGCTGATGTGTAGTTCATATATTATCTAATAGAATCATTGTTTATGAAAATTATAATCTTATTAATCTCCTTTATACTCATATCAAGTTTGGTATTTGGTCAACAAAACTCAAAATTAAATAAGGGAGTACCAATTATTATTAGTGGTGTTGTCTTAACTGTTTGTGTGGGTGTCACCCCACTAGAATATAGTCCAGGACCAGGTAGTAAGATAACACCATATCACTTACAGACAGCTCAGATATCTGGTTTAGTAACTGGTATAACACTAACCGGAACTGGATTAATTACAACAATATTGAATAGAAAGAGTAAAAAGAGAAAGAGAATTAAACGATGAGTATGAAGAAGAAAGATGATGCCATTTCGGAAATACTAAAAATGGAATTAACTATGGATAAATTCTATACCGAAAACAGAAATAATCGTCCAAATAATGGAGACCGATGGGTAAAGTATAGAAAAAGATTGAAATTTCTTCGTAACAAATTTGGTATATCATGAAATTCACGTATATTTGTAAGACAAACACGGAAAAAGAAATATGAAAAAGAAATTTATTGACCGAAAAAATAAGATGATTGCTCAGAAAAATCAATTCGTCAAGGAAGTTGCTCAGTCACTGGCAGACTCACTTGTACTTTCTATGGGAATGGTCGTGAGTAAAAGCCAAAAGGAGACAGTTATCTTCTACAGTCTTTTATTAAACAACTACATGATTGATACACATGATGTGTATCTTGACTAAGACATGAAATTTATACTAACACTTATAATTACTACACTAACATCACTTACTGTTCTCGGACAGATAAGTGATGTTCAGATAAGTAAAAACTATGTTTCTATCTATGGCGATAATAACAATATAATATCTAGATTATATCTAGGTAGTACAAATATATTCGTGGGTAGTACAAGTACCTTCTACCTTATACGAAGGAGCCATTACATTTGCTTATTCAGTCCGGATTCTAGACAGATATCACAATTATACATAAGTGATGATTCGTGGGTTACTGGGGTTTATAATAAGTCATTTACAGTACGTGTTGGTAATTACATACGGACATATGATATGAACTGTAATCAGATAAACCAGAGGTATTCATCAAATAGTAGACACTGATATGGAACACGGATTAAATTCAGGTATTAATAATGTAGAATATACTAAGGATTTAATAGTTGAGTATATCAAATATTCGGCTGAATTGACGGAGGAAAATAAATACCTGGATGTGTTGAATGATGGTGATATAGATTTCGTAATGTGTGAGGATACCATAACTGTTGACGGATTTGAATATAGATTGACTATTTATAAATCAGATATAAGACACTGGATAAGACAATCAAAACTGAAAAAATTATTAGATGAATATTAATAGGAAATTTAAGGATGATAGTCATAAAGAAGTTGAAGTAGTTTTCAAACTTTCTGATGATGAGGTAATAGAATCAATAGTTGGTTTAACAATAGATGAGAGAGTTGTTTTTTTTAGAAAACTATTTCAGACAGATGTTAAGAATATACTAACACTAAAATTTTTAAAACAATTTATATGACGGAACGTAAAACACACAAGTCTTTAGCTTGTGTGATGTAAGTGAAATAAAAAATAAACAAAAAGGGGAGGATGGTAATATAATATGTCTGGGTTGAGGGACCAATTTCGGACTTTAAACAAAAAGGCGGTGAGGCGTTCTCGTTGGAGAAGTCTATGAAATGTTGAAACGCACAAATCTTTAGTTTGTGTGTAGTTCATATAATGGGTATTAAAAGATATAGTGACCACCAGGCTGATAAAAGTAAAAACATTACCGATGAAGAATTGAAGAAAGTTGAGTGGCTTAAATACAAGATTGTAGTTCCAAGTGAAAAAGATAAAAAGGAACTGAAAGAAGCATTCGGTGCAATACACGACTCATATATAGATACTGATATCGTTGGAGTTAATCAGTTGGCTCATGAGTACCAAGAGCACGATAATATTATTGTCGATGAAGAATTATATAATAAATTGGAATGAAAGAATACTGGGTAATAGTTAAGAAGATGAGGATTAATGGTAAAGATTTATCCATTATATTACTCGACAATGCTGACGAAATATTAGAATATGATACGTTCGATGAAGCCAAAGAAGTATCTGATTTATTCGAACATAATTCAGATTCTGGATGGAATTATTCACCTAGACAAGTCGGTAAAATATGAAGAACTTAACGATTTTTAAGTCTTTAGTATTACTTTATTATTCAATAATGATTACTGGAATAATATTTCTCTATTCAATAGGTTCTTTTATAGATTTGTCACTTGCACTATTTATCATTATGGTGATTTATTCACTTTTCATAAACACAGTTGTTTTTAATAAAAAGTATTTCTTAGTACCCACATACTACAAATTTTTTGAAGATTATAAAAAAATATACCACACTAATTACCAAAACCTATACATTACTATCGGTGAAAAAAGGACAACAGTTTGGTATCAAGGAAAGTTATATAGAAAAATAGTCGCCAGTATTGGAAATCAAGGTTCCAAGGAATCTTTAATTCTTGAATTGAATCAAGAATTGGGTTTGATTTATAGTAGGGAATCAGAAGTTGAGGAATGGCAGAGAAATAAATTATCCATATTAAATGATTGGGATGGGTCATTAGACGAAAAAAGTAAACGAAACAGAAAATTAGACGATATATTATGAGAGATACATATTCAATTATACTAGCAAGCCCTGTATTAAGCAAAGCATTCAAATACATTATTAACAACAACACATCAAACAACGCACCGTATCACAACTTACATCATATGGTAACTGTAACCAAATATTTATTTGAGGGTTATGGACAGTATAAGGATGTACTCAACGCTGATTATGATAATATTATGTTGTCCGGTATGTTTCACGATATGAATCATTCAATGGGAGAAGAATCAGATGAATTAAATGTTCAATATGCAATTGATGCCTTTCTAGACTTCTATAATGATAATTTAGAATTACTAAAGGGTAGTGTGGATAAAGAGATGGTTAAAAGTATGATAAAGGCTACACAATATCCTTATGTCATTGCTGATGAAGATTTAACACTCAACCAACAATTGATAAGAGATTCAGATTTAATGGTTGTGTTAGAACCAGATTGGTTTCAGAACACAATGATTGGTTTAGGAATAGAACTAGGTGTGAATGATATACCAAAAATGATTATATCTAATATTAATTTCCATAAATCAATAAATATGAGAACCGAATGGGCTCAGGATAAGTATGAAAAAGAATGGCCCTCTTTTATAGAAGAGATTGAAAAAATGAACGTGTTAATGACCGATTGATTTTAAACCAAACACAACTCTGATATATCACCAGATTTAAATTGCTTTCTCTCACCAGTTGAGTTGAAATGATTAACTGTCTTGGCTATTTTTATAGCCAATTTTAAACTATCTAGTGAATACACAGTAGGTGAATCTTTCTGACCACTCACCATCCACTTACCATTCATAATATTATACTCTATAACAGCTTCACCACCAGTTACCAAACGTGATTTTGGTAGAACGGCAAATAACATAGGTTTCCCCCCTAATGTAGAATGGTTTAATGGTTTCTTAAGTTTTGATAATGTCAATTTCATATTGCGAATGTAATGATTATTTAAGAAATCCCCAAATTTTTTCGAATTTAGAACGTCTATCATCTAATCCATGATATCCACCATTAACAGATTTTGTCACTTTCTTTATTGTTGATTCGGTAGGGCCTAAATCACATATTTTCCACAAGTTATTTGAGTCAAAAAAGAAAGCTGCAGATGCTAGTGGGTATTTAGTTGCTACTAAGTCAGGATTAGATACACAATCTTCTCCTATGAATTTAGAGAACTGTGTGTAGTTGTTCTTACCGGTCAGTTGAATGTAACCACGACCTCTGAACTTCCAACCTTCTTTGGTTGATTCCACACCATTACCCATTCTACCACCATATACTCTAGATCCTATTTTTTCTGGATTTCTAGCATAATCTGATGCTGATACATCTATGAAGTATTTTCCGAAAACTGATTTAAGTGATGATTCGGAATAGTTCAGATTCTCTTTAACTAATTTGAAACTACCTGATTCGTGAGCACATTGTGCGAGAAAGTGAGCTAGTCTTAGTTTATTTATTATATTGAATTTATCAATAGCTAATGGTAACTGATCATATACCGACTCGGTTAGCATATGTTTTATCTTATGTAGTTCGAGATCTTCTTTGATAGGTGGAAACATCTTAGACCATGTACCATTATCGACAAGACCATCAACTGTTAGATTATGTTTTGTTTGCCATTCTTTAACAGCTCTTTCAGTTCCCTTACCGAATATACCATCATTACTCAATCCTAATTTCTCTTGTAGTAATTTTACTCGATCACTTCTACTTCCCACTTTTAATAGCATAATTATACTTTTATTTTAAAGTATATATCAAGAAATAATAATGATTTTTATAGATCCGAAGGATCTACATATTTTGACATACCCATATATTTGTGTATGTCATATCCAGTTTCTAATAATATATATTGGTCACAAAAAAATGTCACTTCTTGTGAACCAATTTCTGATAGTGATGATTTATGTTTATCACCAATTATATATTTATCAACAATTTTTTTAACTTCTGATTGCACATCATCCCTAGACATATAAGATTTCATATCGAAAAATCCTTCCTTATCAATTATTTCTTTCTGTGTATATCTATCCGGGTACCAATCTTCATCAATAATAGACACAAATAAATCATCAATATTATAATTCCAAACATATTTATAATCGCCTACTGGTAGAAATATATAAGCATCACCATAACCATTAGCAACATTGTGTAATTTTGTAGTGAACAATCCCTCACTTCTTATTTTAAATCCGAATTTTTCTTTGGAGAATTTATCAATTAGATTTGATACTTCCGGAGCTGTTTCTGATGGAATTCTATCCTTGCGAGATTTAATTAAGTAGGCTTTGGATCCAATCTTTTCACCTCTTTCAACAGAAAAATCTCCACGGTATAATATGTTTTTGTTTTTAATACTCTCTATCTCTTCAAAAAAAGGAGAACATAGTTCAGTGATACTACTGTTGGAATATGATGATTCGGTAAATAAATTCCAGTCTTTAATTTTCATTTGATATATATATTACATATCTTTACCAGTAATATGAAATCTTTGTGGACATATTCTTGTAAAAATCAAATTGACCTAGTTGATAATGCCAAAAAAAATATTCATTTGATACTTATCAACTACTACGAAGAAATAGAAATAAGCTTTTACCAAGAATACTTACACCATCACACAATTTTACACATTCTCTCACCAGTTCAATGTTTTAAGGCTTTTAGGTATTATCTCGGATTATCTGATACGATTGTTTATTCTTTATACACAAAGTATCTTATTAAATATGAAACACATTCTGATGATTTAGAAAATAACAAACTCGTTTTAAAACATGAATTTCTACAAAAACACTTCAAAAAATATAAGAGACGGGAAAAGTTAGATGCGTTATTGAGAATAAAAAGTAACAGTTTCATGTAACATCATGATATACTATTAATTTTTATATTTTAGGGGAAATTTTGTTAATTAGTTGAGGAATTAACTAGTTTTATATGACGGAACGTAAAACACACAAATCTTTAGTTTGTGTGTAGTTCATAAAATAATGACAAATAATCTTAAATGCATAAGGAACGAGAAGATAGACCGAATTTTAAAAATAGTAGATACTGATAAATAATTAAGATGTTTCATATTTAATATATATGAAATATGAAATGGATTAAACAATACAGAAAGTTCTTCGAGGCTGATGATGTCAGCCCGGCCGTGGTTGATCCTAATGTACCCCAAGAGGCAGAGAATACTAATAAAGATGCTATTAAGTATCTGAGCCAGGAGATGCAAGATTTCAAGGCAAAGAAGTCAATAATTGAAGCATTATTCAAGGATAAGAATGAGGATGTTGATAATAAAATTGACTTACCAGGAGAACTGAAGAAGAAGGTTTATCAAAATAAGAAATTCCCCACCGAAAGAAACCGTTTCTTACAGAAATATGAGGAACTATTAAATATTGAAAGGAGTGTTGTGATGATGCAAAAGGCTGTTGAAAAGGACTTGACAAACATCACTGATAGAGAGTCTAAACTGAGAGATGTTAAGACACGCCAGAGTGATATATCAAACACATCACTACCATCAACATCAGATAATAAGCAAATTGGTGATGAGTTGAGTAATCAAGAGAAGATTCTCACTGATGAATTGAGAAAATTAAGAACCAATGTCCAAAAGTCAAAGGCATCATTGAATAAAATGAAACAGACAGATATTATTAAGGCTCAGGAAAGATTCAAGGAGTTTATGAATGGTGAGCAGAGTAGAATGAAAGGACTTAAATAGTATCTAATATATCCGTTTTGGACCAATCTATTAAAGGTAGTAGTACTATGAAATCATAATCCATTATATTATTCAAGTATGCATTTGTACCAAGTGTTAAATAACTAATTCTTCTAAATTTATCTACATGTTCTTTATTTATTGCATCATCAATCCTCATTATCTCCATCGAAACTAACTGTGATTTTAGAGTACTCATACGAGCATACACCTCACCATCACTTTTATAATAATCTTCATTTGATAGAAAAACACGTTGATAATCAGATGAGATTACATCCCCGTGATACCAATCACTATAATATTCGGTGTATTCAGAACTATCAAAGTCTTTTAGTAAATCACCGACATTCACTTCATAGGTTGATATTTTGTGATTATCCACTAAATGAGCTAATTCATGTACAAATATATCACCATACTTTTCTTCCGGCTCAATGTTATCACGTATTATTATGAAGTCTGTGTCGATAGTATAGGTATACACATAACACATTATATAATTACTAGAATTAAACAAAATCGATTCATCATGTGGATGTATCTTAGTGGTTACTTCCCAAACACGCTTTATTAATTCTTTTTTATTCATTATTGTTTTTGAATTTTCGATATTAAAGCAAGTATACAACTGGGCATATCGTAACTTATTATGTACATCATCATATGGTTCATAATTAGTCGATAATTTATACGTAACGTATATAGATGATAATGTTAGATTTATATTTTTTGGAGTAACCCAAGTAATAATATTTAGTACCCAAATTATTACAACTAATGTCCATAATAAATTTCTCATAGTACAAATATATACATTTAGATTTTTAGTTACAATAAAAGTTTACTATATTTGTACTATGAGAAATTTATTACTAGTGATAGTTTTAGTTTTGTATAGTACACAATCTTATTCACAGAGTAGTGAATATGTAACCGTTGATGAGGCTTTCCCAGAAACAGAAACAGTTTCCGGCTTAGCAACAATGACACCAGAATATCATGTATATGAACGTAGGGGTATTAAACTTCTAATCGGAGGTCTTATAACATCCGCCATAGGTGGTGGTTTGTTTTACTATTCGTATCGGTTTTCGAAAAACAGTGATAGACACATAACGATGAGAAACGGTGGTGGTGCTCTTATTGGTGTCGGTGGTGGAATTATGATATCATCAATTATACCATTAACAAAAGCTAAAAAAATTAAGAATGACCATAGATAAATTAGAAAGGTTGGGTAGAAACCTAGTAATTCCATTAATGAGTGTTATTTTGTTTATTATCGCATCACACGGTACTTCTTTTATTGAATATATTTTTATAGCAGTTTTCTTTTCTGGATGTATTCCATATCTATGGATTAATTATTACAAATCTCCTGATGAAAGATTGTTTAATTTGAAAATACAGACATACGATAAACTAACTGAAAAACTGATTAATAAATGAAAAAAATACTAATATTTATAGTACTATCTGTACTAATGACATCTTGTAGTAATAATTACCGGGAAGGACGTCCGGTTGTTGTTAAGAAAACAAAGAATATTTTTCCAAATAGTTGTCGATTTGCCTGGGAAGGATATGGTAAGAGAGAATACTTCGATGATGATTGTGACAAATATGACATCGGTGCTCCTATAAACCTTTCAAAAGACTAACAAATGATAATAGGATACTCAGTATTTATATGACGGAACGCAAAACACACAAGTCTTTAGCTTGTGTGATGTAAGTGATAAAGGGGTAACCATATATTAATATATAATAAGTATGGTAAAACATACATCGGCTGGGACAGTTGATTACAGACGCGGAGCAAAAATAAGACCTCATTGGCTAACCAAATTAATGGCAGTCCAATATTAAAAGGCATAAGCTATGAAACGTCCAAAAAGAAGGAATTTAATATATTCCCGAAACACATAAGTCTTTAGCTGATGTGTAGTTCATATATAAAGATACTATGAGTGAAGATATAAGAAAAATGATTGACAAAGTTAAGAACTTTAAACAATTTACAAATGAGAATATTGGTGATAAAATTTTCACAAATAAAAATGTGAATATTGGTGATATTTTCGAAGAACATTTAATCTATACATATTCTCAAAAAATTCACCATACATATGATGATTTCATTGATGGCGACTTGGGTGATAGAATAGAGGAAAGTAAACAATATATTGTTAAAAGTGTTGATATATCTGAAATAGAAATATATGAATTTCAAATAGATGAAAGTCTTATTGAGGAATATATTGAAGAGTATCAGAAAAATGGTACATACCCTCCAATAATTTTAGATGGTGATTATAGGATAATAGATGGGACACATAGAGTTAATGCGTTGAACGATTTAGGTATTAAAAATGTAATAGCATTTGTTGGACTATAATAAAATTGACTTTGAAACACTGAACTAAAACATGGAGCATAACGTTTGGTGTATTATAGAATTACATAAAAAAGGAAGATTTGTGTAATTGTATAATACACCAAAAATTATTCAACTGCAAAGAAATATGGTAAAGATGGACAGGGAGCTATATTTTTCCCTGTTAATGGATATAAATGTTTTTGGAACCCTGGTATAGATGATCTCTGGATTCATCTCATAGAACATCCTTGGTATATTAGGTCTACAACCGGTACAACAGATTCTGAATCTGAGCGAAATAAAGGTGTTATTGAAGTTACTAAAGGTTATGTCGAGGGTCGCTTAGAAGACGTAAAGAAACAGGAAATAACATTCATCTGTAGGAAATATTTTGTGATTGATGATGCATTTCTACCCAAACTATTAGATTATCTAGGATAATATCCTTATATTTGTTTCACTGACGAAGAATAAAATACTCACGTAATATTAAACTTAAAAAACTAATAGGATAATGACCTGGCACCAAACACCAAAAGATTTACGTAAGAACTTTTCACGAGTTCGAGATATTGTATCAAAGGCTAACGGAGACTCTGATAAAGAGGAGAGTTTGGCTAGAACACAGGCTAATCTTATAACAAAAGAAGCCAAAGCCATCAATCGAGCAATGGCGGCCAAGGAACTTGGACATGAGAATATACACGATGTATTTTTCTTCCGAGCATATAAACTTGGTGCTGTTGGAACACAAGAATTTAGAAACTATCAACTTTCAAAGCTCGGAATGTGAAATATCTATTACTAGTTATTACAATTATACTATTCACATCTTGTGAAGAATTCGGATGTGAATGTGGTGATGTTGTAGATATTACCTTTGGAAGTGACTTAATTCCGATTTACGAAATTGAGAATCAATGTTCTGGTGAGAGACGGTATTTTAAATTTCCGAATGGTGTGGAATTCGAAACTACCCAATCACAAAACCTGGTTGATGTGAACCAGAATCAACTCAATGTTTACTGCCACGACACACCGTGGTGAAATAAAACAAATAGACAGTTGATGGTACACTACATGGCGGTTATTATAAACGGATGGTAGTTCCTGATGAAACCAAAAAAAAATGGGTTAGTGTTGAGTACATATATGAGCCGATTATCCGAAATAAATATCAGACATTCTGGAAGTATGTGAAAAATGATGAAAATATATACATCTACTTGAATAAGGAAGTCATTAAGTTGATTATATTGGATAATGGTATAACTTGTAAAGAACTACGAGAAACTAGTGATGATCCATTCATATTCACTTGTAAAAACGACATTATTAAACTGTTCTCAAAGAGTTCAAGGAGAAGTATATATTTAGACTAAATATTTAAGAATACGTAATGAATACTACCATGTTAGAATATAGGAGGGAAATTGTTTACTATGTAGAGATTGATACTAAGAAAACTCTACGTAATAAAAAGTTATCAGGTATTTTAGGAGAAAATGTTGATATATTTTATATTGGTGCCGGTTGTCGAGTAGGTGAGGTTGAGACAATTGATATAAACCGAGCTAAATTCTGGAAAGATAAACATGCAGCTGAAAGGGCAGCAAGTATATTTAAGGACACAATACCAACTATACGGGAAATGAATATTAAAGATTTTGTTAAAGATATAAACCCACCAGAAAATGATGATTATGTCTGTATTAGAACCCGAAAAATGATAAAATCGGATTCTAAGTATCTAATCGATAAAAAAGAGTTGTTAAAAACATATAATTGTTCCGATGAGTATAGAGTACCAACACATTGGAATAGATGGTATAAGTGTCCTAACTGTGATAAGAGACCGTTGGTTATAAATTACACACAACAGGAGAGTTCTCAGACATCGTGTGGGTGTGTGTTGATTGATGGTTTAAAATTCATCATTTATTCGGATAATAAAATAACACTCGATGGATTTAGTAAGTATAAATTAAATAGTCTACTAAGCAATTGGAACCACTGGGTTAAAACAGGTCAGGAATTAGTAAGAGGAAATGTGTAAAGTATATTAATTATCTAATCTTAAACAATAAGTTATTGGTGTTATATAACACCTATAGTTTTTAATAGCTTTGATGAATATTATAAGAATCATTTAATCGGATGTGATGTTGGTATGTTTCTCACTGAGTATTTCAAAAATGAACTACCAGTGTATATTATATTTCACATCACACCTGATAACTTGGTACAACAACATTTTGTGGTTAGAAAAGAATTACTTACATTGCTTAGAAATTTAAAACTTAACAAACTACTAAACTATGAATAATACGTATACATATTCCACAATGAGTTCGGTGGTTTATACAGGGAAGCCATATAAAAAGAAATCACAGAAAGAAAAAGATAAAGAGAGATGGCCAGAAATTGATTTAGTTGTTCTTAGTGAAATGGAGAACCGTCTGTTGAATGAATGGACGGTGAGTTTGAAAGATTTAGGTGTTGATCCCGATCTACGGATAGAGGGTGAGAGTAGACATGTGCAGGATACTATTATTGTTGGATACCACAGTCTCTACGAAATAACACCTCGTATAACATTATTTTCGGATAGTCGTTTCCTGTTTGAAATTGAACATATGGGTCATAATATTTTCCGGAATGCATCATATGTAGGAAATAACGAACAAGCTTTTAAAGCATATTATGTGTATCTATCATCATTAATAAATTTCTGTGATTTACAGAGTCAAAGAGTGTATGCTTTCCCGGAACTAATAACAAAAGATTATAGATCGGATAGAATCAAAGAAATAATATCACCAGATTAATATGATTGTATTATACATAATAATATCTTTAATACTAATGTTTCTATATAATTGGATAGTTTCTCGTTTGGTAAATTGGGAACTAAAAGAATATTGTGAATTTTATACTCACAATGAATTCATGTGCTTGTACTTTATATTCATAAATATTATAATATTTTTAGTATTTATTTTGACCGTTTCTGCAAGTTTTAATACATTTGTATTATGATTGACTGGATTAAAGGACTGTTTAAGAGTAAAGTGATTGATGTGTAAGTTGAAAATGTTATTATTAAAAGAAATTTGATATAGATGAGTTTAATGAGTGGTTCAAGACCGAATTTACTAGGTATGATGGTCGTGAAGGGGCTCCCGGTATATTCCGTAGATGTGATAAGTTATCACAATACTGGATTTAAGATTACCAAAAACATATTGATTAAAATCCTACAGAGTCTTCTGTGTATTATAATGAAGTTCGTAAAAATTGGATATAAGGAAATTAATAAGACAACAAATGATTTATTTACAGAAAGACAATAATGAAAATTTACCACACCACTTCGATGTGGCTTGTGCTTTATATGGTGCTAAAGACCTAAACCTAAAATATAAATTGATTACTTATGAGGAAGTTGAGAGTGGTCGGTTCGACAATCTCATCAGAAAGCACCTTTTCGTAGGCTCTGTTGAGTTTATGTATATGGTTTTTAAGAGAATAAATTGTTTCCCTACCAAACTCCCTAATAATGAACGTGAGCAATTCACCACACTTAGTGATGTCCGCCAACGTATCGAAAATGGTGAAACTATTTTCGTAAAACCCAATCAGATAAAATTATTCACCGGATCGGTTTATGATAAGTTTTTCATAAACACTCTTGATGAATATCCGGATGATTTGGAAGTTATTACTGATACTCCATTTACAAGTCCAATTGACTCTGAGTGGAGAATTTATGTGAAAGATGGTAAGATGATGGATTCTAGAAATTATTCTGGTAATCATCTTATACATTTTGATCCAGTAGTTGCACAGGAAATGATTGATAAATTCAAAGACCAGGCCAGATGTTTCACTTGTGATATGGCTATTCTTGAAAATGGTGATAATGTGTGTGTTGAAATCAACGACATGTGGGCCATCGGGAATTATGGTATGGATAATGACATGTACGTTTCGCTCCTCAAACATCGATACTTCGAAATTCTCAGTTGAACTTCTACCGTTTATCGGTTAGGAGACTCCGTGGTTTGTATCGAAACAAATGAGGAAACACATAAAGTCGGACTTGTTATTGGAAACACATATATAGTTTCTGAGGCTTCTGAAGTTATGTATCATAATTACACACACGGACCTACTAAATATCAGTTATTAAAAATAGAAGGTTTGTCGGTACAATATTCATCCATTGTATTCAGACTACGTAGTGAAGTTCGTAATGGAGTATTAAATAGAATACTAGAATAATATATACTCTATGAAGGTTTTTAAATTTAATGAAATGACACATACCCTGGTTGATAGAAAAATAGAATTGATTAGGGATGTATTCGTTGAATTGGAAGATGATGGATTTAATGTCAAGATTGTTAATGGTTATTCTCACCAACTCTACGTTGGTGAATATATTTTTGGATATGCAATGAACAAGAGCTCTGGTGTATTTTCATCAAATAAGTTGATATATGTGTATATTACACCCGAACATAATGAAAACTTCACTGGTGAAGAGTATGAAAAGATACAAAAATATGAAACATATTCAAAAACCATGATACCTAAATGGAGAGGTGGTGTAGGTGGGTATAGATATTATTTAATGTTTTTTAATAAGTAATATATACACCATGAAGGTTTTGAAATTTAATGAAATGACCCGTACCCTGGTTAATAGAAAAATAGAATTGATTAGGGATGTATTCGTTGAATTGGAAGATGATGGATTTAATGTCGAGATTGTTAATGGTCATAAGAAAATAAGTCAGGTTGGTCGATGGGTAGTAGGTATAAAAGAAATTCCATCATCACCGAATCTCATATATGTTAAGATAGAACCAGCCTCTGGTGGTAGATTTACGGCCGAAGAACAATCCAGTGTTTTTGAATTTATCGAGAGCGTTAAGAAAGTAATACCCAAATATAGAGGAACATATTCATTACAGTTAGACCTTAGGATAAAAAACCATTTTGGTGTGATATGTTGGTTCGGTAAGTAATATACATAACATGGATTTCAATAATCGAAAAATGGTAAATCCCACGGAGTATCGACACCATGTGGTGTTTCGGCATCATAATGTTTTTTGTTGTAATAAATCCAAATGTGTCCGGGTGGTTCTTCATCCATAAAAAATTCCTCTGGATAACCATATTCATCTAACATATTCTTACTCCATTGAACTCCATCACAATCAATCATAACATCATTATATTTACTAATATTATGTTCTTTCATATTATCACTTGGTACAAACATGTTAGTTGTTAATGTTTCAAATGACCCATCAAAATTATCCATAAACTCATCAATGAAATCTACACACATACCTTTATTAATATCGGAATGTGAACACTTATGTTTGTGGGTGAATTCATTTCCCACTCTTATGATAACATCTGATATATTTTCATTTTGGTAACTTTCAAATACTTTCAAATATTTCATAGAGTATATATAAAAATAAAACTAGTTAAATAATATACACATTCTCAGTAAGTAAATTCTTTTATTGTAGTCGATGATAGTGTTAAGAATACATCATCAGACCCATCAACATCTCTCATTTGGTTGTTTCTAACCTCACAGAATCTAATAAACTCACTCGATTTGAGTATTTCTATGAACTTATCATAACATTCTGGTTTTATATCACAAAACAATCCAGAAACTATTAACGTGTCTTCGTCTATCACAATGACTTCTGGACCCAATGACCTACGAAATAACTTAGGAACAACGACAGAAATACCCTTTACTTTACGTATAAGACCCTGTGATCTTCCATAGGCGTACCATGTCGGATATTTCGATTGGTTACCTCTGTCCCTATTTAAAAGACCTTCTTGGTTATTTAGTAGGTGTGTGTAACAATTAGGATACTTGGTTCTTATAACATCTTCATCTATTATCTTTCCATCGATATATGGATATATTATTTTCTTTGTTTCGTTCTTCGTGGCTTTGACTAATTTCTTACAGATACCATCTTCTACATCATCACCTACAACATATATCGAATCCTTAAGAGTGGCTATCCCACCGTGCATTGAATGAACCATATCTTTCATATTATTATCACCATTGATTGGGGATTGCCAATTCTCATTTAGGTCACGTTTAACGACACTTCTCAATCCGTCTGGTGAAACCCACTCTAATGTATCAGTTGTTTCACCACCGATGAATATTGATGTGTAGGTTGATATATCTGCCCAAATTCTTTCATGTCCATTATCTTTAAGATATGAAATCCTTGAAATCATCATACTTCTTAGCATAGATGCACTCTTATTCTTTATAAATGAATTTGGTGTTATGAATCCGAATCTACTTGAATTCATCAATGCCTTTTCGATGAAGGCATAGAATATGTCTGAATTACCATTCATGGATTTGAATCTATTTCTCAGATCAGAAATATAATCTTCTTCAAGATTTTGTATTCTAATGTATGGTGGGTTACCGAATATTACATCGTAACACACACCATTTATAAGAAAATCTGAACACTTTAAATTACTGAGTCTTAATGGTTTATCATATCCTAATTCAAGTAAATATTCAACTACTAGTGATTTGAACTTCTCATTAATCACATCATCTATTTCGAAAGTGTGTAATCTATTTTCTACAAATTCTACAATCTCGTATATTGAATTTGTTTTCCGAAATTTTTCTAATAAAGTAAATACGAATATTCCTTTACCAACAGATGGCTCACATACATTTTCGGATATATTGATATCTAATCTATCAATAATATCCTCACATATATATCTTGGTGTGAAAACCTGTCCTTTAGTCTTAATGGCCACTTCATCTTTGTGGTCGAACTCCTCTGATATATTAATAAACATACTTAATATATAACTTAATATGTGAAAAGACTTTATGAATTTTTTCAATCATTTTCTGAATACAGTAATTCCTTCTGGTCTTGGTTTGGATATATTCGATATTTAAAGGACTTTAATATTTCTTTAAACTATATATTAAAAGTACCAAGCCCACTTTTTTAAATAACATTTGATGTCACTTACATCACACAAGTTAAAGACTTGTGTGTTTTACATTCCGTTATATAAATATTTAATTTACTACCTATTACTCAATAAGAAATTTCCATTATTTCCATTCGTAAATATGTTTTACCATCATTATAAACTGGGAAAATGTTGTAAATTTCCAAACCATTTACTGATAATTCTGGTTTGAATTTATTCAGATATGTTTCGAGTTCTTCACCTCGTGAAATTCCATGTTCAATGTTAATTATATACGATACTCGGTATGGTGACCCACCGGTATATTCTCGCTTAATAGATGAGGTGTTTACCACAATCGGTGATTCTTCTTCAATATCTCTGACTAACTCTTTAATAATTTCAAATTTCGGATGTTCTCGTCTTTTCGATGTTTCTTCGAATCCTATTATAAGATGAGCAATCCTTCTCAGTGTTTCATTATTATTAGATTTGATACGTTCTCTTGTGATGAATGTCCATGATTTATCCATAACATTATCAATGTCAGTAACCACCAAATCACGTAAATCAACATCCATAATCCTAGAAAGAGCCAACTGAGTATCGGTATTTAACCACAGTTCACCTATTTCAGTATTATGTTTAATTTTACTAATTGATCCCGTAATATATTTCTTTAATTCCTCCCTGGTTATATTCTGTGTAATTCCAATTAATACCTTCTCTGATTTATTGTGTACACTATATATAGAACCTTCCTTAATATATTCATGGTATTTAAGCAACATGTGTTATATATTAATTTACTAATATTAAATCTCTATGATTATATGGTTCTTCTACCATGATACCAACGTGCCTACCTTTATCTTCATCATAAATATTAATTACATCAAAATTTAGACGATACGTACCTACGAAATCACAATATTTTTTGAAGAATAGTTTAACATCATTATCTGATACACTACGTTCTATCATAATTTCCACTCTATAGTAAACTGTTAGTCTACTTTTACCACCACCGTATAATAGATTAATACAATCTAATCTTGTGAGAAAGGGAGCATCTTCTAGTATATCGGTAAATATCTCATCAATTAAGTCCGTTTTTGTGTGTTGTGGTACGTTACCAGCACGTGCAATGAAATTTATACAATCACCGAGTTTAGCAATCATCATCTCCGAACTTCTCGATTCTGGGGATAATGTTCTTTGTATATTCTCCCAGGCTAATTCTGTCAGTTCATCTATTGTTGGTAGGTTGTCGAGATAAAAAGTTCTATCTATTAATGTATTAATATATCCGATTAATTGAATCCATACCCATTTCATTTCAATTTTTTTACAATACCTAATTTTATCGACACATCCCTCTAAGTATTTTCTCAATTCCTCTTTGGTTGTGTACTAATTTAATACACTCATCTACTTTAGCATTCTCATTTATGAATTTTTTATATTTGTGTATCATGTTTAGTTGTCATTTTCTATTAGAGTAACTAAGGTTATTACTTTGGAATCAAGTTCTTGTGGTACAAAAAGCTTCTCGTGAATGGTCAGATTATAAGACTCAAATTCTTCAATATGTTCGTTTATGAATGATTCAAATTCTTTCTCGGTCGTGTCTATTGATACGTCTATACAAATCATATATGATGGTCGGTATTTATTCGTACCTTCTAGTAATCTGTAGTTTGTTAGTATTCTACCATTTAGTGTTGCTTGATCAAATTCGTCCATTATGTTATCCATCAAGTGTTCAACTACATTCATTTTACTATGTCTTGTTATGTTATCTAAATCGAGTCCCTTCAACAATTTATAATGTAATATTGAATCATTAACCTTCTTCATATCATCTACGCTTTCATAGTCTCCTATTCCCTGACCACTCCACTCACTTATGAAATTCCGATTAGTTTGTAAAGAATCTATTGCGCTACCAAGAGATTTACTTAGTACATCATTCATTTCGTCATTCATGTACTCGTATAGGTCGATGGCTTTTTTAACAATTACATCTAAGTTTTTTTGAATTTCTCTTAATTCCTCAACAGCAAGCCAATCATTCCATTCTTTTATGAGTTCTAATTTTCTGGTCATGTCATATATATTAAAAGAATTCCGTATATTTGTAACATGACACAAGATGATATTGAACCTGGTAAAGAAGTAATTATGAATACACCTACTCATAGAAAAGAAGGTAAATCAAAAGTTCTTACTGGTAAATTTAATTCTGTTAAAGTTGAAATAATTGATAGGGTTACCCCTTTAGGTCGCACTGCATCTTATTGATTCATAGGTAATTGATTTTGTTTTCACCATTCTGTGCAGTAATTTTTCAAACATTAACTCTCTGAAGTTCAGTCTGTTGAACCTATAAA
>Ga0208646_1000245_pt1 | contig 38475 bp, 42 predicted proteins | sample AntAceMetag02UK8_FD_184762 | JGI IMG/M metagenome (GOLD analysis project Ga0208646, IMG submission 184762) | Saline lake microbial communities from Ace Lake, Antarctica - Antarctic Ace Lake Metagenome 02UK8 (SPAdes) (version 2) | ecosystem: Environmental > Aquatic > Non-marine Saline and... | reverse complement strand
CAGCGTGTCGGCGGGGATTAACGCGCTTTTTGGGCCGCTTCACGGAGGCGCCAATCAAGCGGTCCTGGAAATGCTGGGGGACATCCATGATTCAGGCGAAGGCGTCGATGCCTTTATCAAAAGGGTGAAAGCTCGCGAAGATGGCGTAAGACTGATGGGCTTTGGGCATCGCGTGTACAAAAATTACGATCCTCGCGCGGCAATTGTTAAAAAGACCGCCTATGAAGTGTTAGAAGCACTCAACGTCAGTGATCCGCTGCTGGACATTGCATTGCAGCTTGAAGCGGTCGCACTGGAGGATTCGTTCTTCATTGAACGTAAGTTGTATCCGAATGTTGATTTTTACACCGGCTTAATTTACAAGGCCATGGGTTTCCCAACCCGGATGTTTACCGTCCTGTTTGCACTGGGTCGACTACCAGGCTGGATTGCTCAGTGGCGGGAAATGATTGAAGACCCCACCACCAAAATTGGCCGACCACGCCAGGTGTACACCGGAGAAACCGAACGCGACTACCCGACGCGTTAACTCTTAGTGCAGGGCAGCGTTTAATCCACCCCATGAACCAGTGCGGTCTACGGCTTCGACGCCGCCGGTAACGGAGTTTCGCCGGAAGAGTAGATCGTGTGCACCTGAAAGGTTGCCGGCTTTAACTACCTCACCGTCGGGCATTAGAACCTTGCTACCGGCGGTTACATAAAGGCCAGCCTCGACAACACAACGGTCACCGAGTGAAATTCCAATCCCGGCGTTTGCCCCGATGAGGCATTCACGTCCCACGGAAATCATTTCTTTGCCACCACCGGAGAGGGTTCCCATAATGGATGCCCCGCCACCGATATCAGACCCGGCTCCCACAATCACTCCAGCGGAGATGCGACCTTCAACCATTGAGGCGCCCAAGGTCCCCGCGTTGAAGTTCACGAAACCTTCATGCATAACGACCGTTCCCGGTGCGAGATGGGCTCCCAGTCGTACCCGATCTGCGTCAGCAATTCGCACCTCACCGGGAGTGACGTAGTCCACCATGCGGGGGAAGCGGTCCAGCCCAAAAATTGTTAATTGGTCCCCGCGGGCGCGGGTGCGAAGTCGTACTTCACTGACCCGTTCGACGGGAATCGGTCCAAGATTTGTCCAAGCGACAAGTTCAAGTTTTCCAAAAATACCGTCCATATTGATTGAGCGCGGGGTAACCAGCCGGTGCGAGAGCAGATGCAGCCGCAAATACGCGTCGGCGCCATCAACGGGGGATGCGGAAAGGTCCAAGATCTCGGTGCGAATCCCGCGAACGGTGACGCCGCGTAACTCGTCATGTGTTGCTCCGGCATCGAGTCCAGGAATGTCAGTGGGGGTTGAACTCAAACTGGGGCTTGGATACCAGACGTCGAGCAACGTGTTGTCACTGTACGACGCTAACCCGAGTCCACTTGCAGGTCCACTCAACAGATTTTCGCTCATCGCACTACCGTAGTGGCGTGAGCATGAATGGGCAGTTGGCACCTTTGCATTTGGGGGCAGAATTACCCGTTCTCGCCGCAGCCCTGATCGACATTGCCAGTGAGTCGCACAACGAGGAACAGATCGCGAATTTGGTCGAACAAGCTTTGCGCACCTACCCGCACCTAATAGTCACCCGAATTGGCAATTCGGTGATAGCAACCAATCACGCGGGGCGCGGTCATCGGGTTGTCATCGCCGGTCACTTGGACACCGTTCCGGCTAACGGGAATCTTCCGCACCGTATTGAAGCAGGGCGAATTTACGGTTTGGGATCCGCTGATATGAAAGGTGGGGTTGCAGTTGCTTTGCAACTTGCTGCCACCGTCGCAGAGCCGACGTGCGACGTCACTTTTATTTTCTATGAATCCGAGGAGGTCAGCTCGGAGTTCAACGGTCTTGAAAAAATTTCGGTAGTGGCCCCGGAGTTTTTAGGGGCTGATTTCGCGGTGCTGATGGAGCCCAGCAATGCAAATATCGAAGCAGGGTGTCAAGGAACGATTCGAGCGAGCATCACGACTCATGGTGAACGAGCACACAGTGCGCGGAGCTGGATGGGTAAAAATGCAATCCATCAAGCCCGCGAGATTTTGGCAATATTGGAAAACTATGAACCAGCCAGTCCGGTAATTGACGACCTCACATTTCGAGAGGGGTTAAACGCGGTAGCAATTACCGGGGGCATCGCCGGAAACGTTATTCCCGATCTCTGCTGCGTTACCGTAAATTACCGTTTCGCCCCGGATAAATCAGTGGAGACGGCGGTAGCGCACGTGAAAACAGTGTTTGCTGGCTTTGATGTCGTGGTCATCGACCAGGCACCCGGTGCGCTCCCTGGCCTTTCACACCCTGCTGCCCGGGCATTTCTTGCGGCAATGAATGCTGCGGTGGCTCCAAAGTTTGGTTGGACGGATGTGGCCCGCTTCTCGGAAATGGGGACACCCGCAGTGAATTACGGACCGGGCGACCCTTCGATTGCGCATAGCCAAGGGGAGTTTGTGAACATTGACGAACTCACCAGCGTGTTCACAAACCTTTGCAACTGGCTGACCGGTCAAGGCTCGACTCTCCCGGGTCAAGTCCAAGGTCAAGGTCAAGGTCAAGGTCAAGGTCAAACGTGACATTCCTATTTGTGTTCCTTGCGATCCTGATAATTACGGCGGCCGCCCTGGCGATCACCGGTCGGTTTACCCTCGATGCCGGAATCAGCAATACTGGTGATCACAAGCCCGACGGGCGCGGTTTTGACGTGACGCTGCGGGGCTATCGCATGGACGAGGTCGACCAGAAAATCACTGAACTTGAGGACAGAATCACCGAATTGGAAGCCAGACCCAAGACCTGAGAAGTTAAACGTGAATGACACCAGGGCCCGTGGTCTTGGCGTGAACGTGGGTATGAACATTGACATTGACATTGACTTTGACTTTGATATTGACATAAACACCGTGATCGACGCTGCCGTGCAGAAATCCGTGAAGGCGATGGGGGAGGTACCGGCTCAGCCCTTGCGCCGATCCCGCTAATGAGAGGGCGAGTCGGTAGGGAAGGGGGTCATGCGGAATAATGACTTTGACGATCCGGGCCTGCCCGGGAACCTAATGGGCGCACCGTCGCCGCAAAGACTTGGCTGGAAGGGGACACACTTATGGCCGCGATGAAGCCACGTACCGGAGACGGACCGATGGAGGTCACCAAAGAGGCTCGCAGTTACGTGATGCGGGTTCCCCTTGAGGGTGGTGGGCGGCTAGTCGTCGAGCTCAAGGCCGACGAAGCCAAAGAACTTGGGGCAAAACTTCTCGAAGTTTTCGCCTAGAAAAGTACGTCAATCCCGGCTTTGTAGTGAGGCCAAGAAAAGCCCCTCACCAACGGTGAGAAGTGAGGGCAACCAGTCGCTATCAGTGCGCAATTCGGTTGCCATATCTCGCATTGCGGTTGCTTCGTAGTCGCGGGTCGCTGGATCAGCCATGCCGGTCGCAAATGCCCCGTGAAAGATTACCAACCCGCCAATCCGCAAAAGGCGCTTTGCCTGATTCAGCATTGCCGGGTACTCCCCGGCCTCCGCATCAATGAAAATGAGGTCGTACGCACCATCAGAGAATCTCGGCAGAACGTCAAGTGCCCGCCCGGCAATGAGTCGCGTGCGGTTGGACTCAAAGCCGAGGCTAGTGAAGAGCTCCTTGGCGTGACGCTGGTATTCCGCTTCAAGATCAATACTGGTCAGCACCCCGCCAGCTTTCATTCCTTCAAGGAGTGCAGCGCCAGAGATCCCGGTGCCCGTACCCACTTCGATAATCGCTTGCGCGTGAATTGAAGCCGCAAGCAACTCCAGCAGGGATGCAACCTGGGCGCTAACACACCCAAGACCTAGATCGGCAGCGCGCAGTCTGGCGTCTCGGATTTCACCCGCGTGCTCGGCGTCAAACTCACCCAAATAGCTCTCGGTGTACTCGGCAGCACCGACTGTAATTGCTGAATGGGGCATTTCACTCCTTGCGACACTGGCACCTATCGGTTTAGTTGCTTTTAAAATCCTAGTGGCTAGCCCTCGCAAACGTGCGCTAGTGCGCGTTAGGCTTCTCGAGTGAGTGAACTTCCACCAACCAATTTCGTAGCACCACCGGCAAATCCTGCGCCGCACCCGGGTAAATCTGATCGCCGCGGGCTAGGCGTGCTGGGAACGGTGATCATTTCGGCGGTGACCGCCATCATTGTGGGTGGTGTGGCAGGACTTGGCGGGTATCTGATCGGATCAAATGGAGATCAGAATACGAGCGGCTCGAGCAACGTGATTGAACTGCCGCAAGCAGCCGGGGTATCAGACGTCGCGACAACCGATGTCGCCGCAATCGCGGCATCTGTGTTACCCAGTGTGGTTTCAATTCTGATTGAAGCCGGGGGTAATTCTGGCAGCGGTTCGGGTTTCATAGTTCAGTCTGATGGCTATATTCTCACGAATAATCACGTGGCTGCGCCGGCAGCAAATGGTGGTGAACTCACGGTGGTTTTCGAAGACGGTGAAAAGGCGGTGGCCAAAATCGTCGGTCGCAATACTTCCTATGACCTTGCGGTTCTCAAAGTTGATAAGACTGGACTCCCCGCTGCCGTGCTCGGTGACTCGAGTGCTGTTCGCGTTGGTGAAGCGGCCATCGCAATTGGGGCACCGCTTGGACTTAATGGCACGGTGACTTCGGGGATCATCAGTTCTTTGGATCGACCGGTCACGGCTGGGGGCAGTGGTGAATTGGCATTCATCAATGCTATTCAAACTGATGCCGCAATCAACCCGGGAAACTCAGGTGGACCACTTCTTGACGGCAGCGGCCGAGTGATTGGAATCAACTCTGCGATCGCGACTCTGGCCGGAACAATCGGGGGAGAAACCGGGTCAATCGGACTTGGTTTTGCCATACCGATAAACACCGCGAAGAGAATAGCCGAAGAGTTAATTTCAACGGGAGATTCGCAGACGCCAATCATTGGCGTCGTGCTCAATACAGCCTTTACTGGCGAGGGTGCTGAAATCAGTGAAATTACCCCGGGAGGTCCGGCACAAAAGGCGGGCATTCGAGTGGGAGACGTGATTACCAGATTTAACGGCCGGCAAGTCGCTGACTCAACCGAGTTGGTCGTTGCAATCCGGAGTTACGCTCCGGGTGAGCAAATCGAGATCATGGTTACCCGCAATGGGCAGGCATCAACCCTGGAATTGACTTTAGGCTCGTCAACCACAATCGGCTAGGACACTTGGAGAGAGGGGACAGACCTCACTCGGTGAACTCAGCGCACTCGGCGTAATCTAATAGTGTGTTTGATATTGGGATCGGGGAGATGATTGCTCTCGGGGTACTCGGGCTCCTCATTTTCGGTCCGGAGAAACTACCGAGAGCCGCCGCTGATGCGGCTAAATGGTTGCGTCAAATCCGTGAAATGGCCACTTCGGCGCGAAGGGACCTTTCCGAATCATCCGGTTTAGATCTCCAAGACACGATTAATACCGTAAAAAGTCTCGGTGAGTATCACCCACGAAACCTTGCAACTTCTTTGTTTGCCGAGGATACCTCTACAGATAAAAAGAAGCCGGCTGCCCAAACCGATAAGCCGATATTTGACCCAGACGCCACCTAGCCCTTAACGTCCGGCTGGTGTGATATTCAAACTCATGCCGGCAAGGCCGCGGGGCTTTGCACATAATTGCTCTGCGATGGCCGCAATCGAAACTGCGGCATCAGATTCGGGAAATGCGCTGATGAGTGGCTCGCCCTTATCTCCGCCTTCACGTAAGCGAACATCAAAGGGAATTTTTCCCAAGACCGGGATATTTGTTCCAAGGGTCTTGGTCAGGCCGTCCGCAACTGCTTGGCCGCCGCCGGCACCAAATAGATCAATTGGTTCACCACAATGTGGGCAGGGAAAAGCACTCATGTTTTCGATTACACCGAATACTTTTTGATTTGTTTGCGCGGCAAGGGTGCCTGAGCGAATTGAGACGTCAGCCGCCCCCTGTTGAGGAGTGGTAACAACAATCAGTTCGGCGTGGGGTAGAAGTTGTGCGGTTGACAGTGCGATGTCTCCGGTACCCGGTGGCAGGTCAAGCAGCAAAAAATCCAAGTCGCCCCACCAGACATCGGTCAGGAATTGTTCGAGGGCGCGATGCAGCATTGGTCCTCGGAAAGCAACAGCCTGTTCGATTCCACCTGGCTTAAAGGACAACATGGACATGACTCGAACGCCGTTACCTTGCGGAGGCATGATTAAGCCATCCACCATGGTGGGTGGCGTCATTGCGTTGAGAATTTTAGGAATCGAGTGGCCGTAAACGTCGGCATCGAGGAGCCCTACGGTGTAACCACGTTCAACTAATGAAACCGCTAAGTTCGCCGTAATCGAAGATTTACCAACTCCACCCTTACCCGATGCAATGGCAAATATTTTGGTGAGAGATCCAGGCTTATTGAACGGAATTTCTTTTTCGGCCCGACCGCGAAGGGTCTCGCGCATTTTGCCTCGTTGTTCATCAGACATGACATCAAGTTCAACCAGCACCTCTACAACTCCCGGAACCTGCATCACGGCGTCGGTTACGCGCTCGGTGATTGTGGTTTTCATGGGGCACCCTGAGATGGTAAGGAAAATACCAACCTCGACTAATCCATTTTCCCGGAGGTCAACCCCTTTTACCATTCCCAGATCGGTGATGGGTCGGTTGATTTCTGGGTCATCGACACCCGCAAGGGCTGCATGAACCGCTGCTAGGTCAATGCCGGCGCCGGAGGTGTCGGAATCATTGTTGGTGAAGGCCATGTTCAGATGCTATCGGGGGTGCGGAAACCGGCATTGGAGCCGGTGATTGAGCGCTTTCAATTCGATCCAGGCGGTCGACTATTTCCTCGAGCAGGTCACGCAATTCACCGCGCAAATAATCGCGGGTTGCCAGCTCGCCCATCGCGTCGCGGACGTCAGCGATTTCCCGGGCGAGGTAGTCACTGTCGGCGAGGATCCGCTCACTTCTGGTTCGGTCCTCTTGGAATTGAACCCGATCACGGTCTGTCTGCCGGTTTTGTGCAAGCAAAATGAGTGGTGCAGCGTAGGAAGCCTGCAGTGAAAGTAAAAAGGTAAGAAAGATAAAGGGATAAATATCGGGCTTCAGATTATCCGAAGCCAGCACATTCCAACTTACCCAAGAGACAACAACCACCGTCATCCAGGCGATAAAGGCCCATGACCCGATGTAGCGGGCCACCCGCTCAGACATAGCACCAAAAAATTCTGGATCGTAGGTCGGGCGACGGGCACGGCCGCGTTCTAATGGTTGGTCCAGTCGCCGCTTGCGGCTCGAGTCCAGCGGTAACTTAGCCATTAGTCACCCCCGACTCTTCCTCTTCCCAGCCGTCGGGTGCCTCGCGCCAACCTTGGGGCAACATGTGGTCCACGAGGTCATCGAAGGTCACCGCGCCGACAAGGGAACCGGTCTCGTCGACAACGGGCAGCGCGACCAAGTTGTAGGCGGCAAAACTTCGCGTTAAAACAGAAAGTGGAGTGTCCGGTCGCATCGGTTCAAGTGAGGTGTCGACGAGCGAGGACACCAAAGAGGATGGTGGTTCTCGCAATAACCGTTGAAAGTGACACACCCCCAGGAACTTGCCCGTTGGAGTTTCAGTGGGTTGACGGCAGACGTACACCTGTGACGCAAGTGCCGGCGAGAGATCTGGATTGCGAATTCGCGCGAGCGCATCAGCAACGGTTTCGTCTGGTGCCATGACGATTGGCTCGCTTGTCATCATGCCACCGGCAGAAAAATCGTCGTAGCTCAACAGTCGTCGGATGTCGTTGGCTTCGTCCGGCTCCATTCGGGTGAGCAGATCTTCAGCGCGTTCGGGCGGTAGTTCGGAGATTAAGTCGGCGGCGTCGTCCGGATCCATTTGTTCTAAAATATCGGCCGCTCGTTCGGCTTCTAATGCTTCCAGGATTTCAACACGGTTCTGGTCCGTCATTTCCTCGAGCACGTCAGCCAATCGTTCATCGTCGAGTTCGCGGGCAATTTCAGTTCGACGTTTGGGAGTAAGTTCACGCAGCATGGAGGCAACGTCGGCTGGACGCAGCGTCTCCATCGTTGCAAGTAATTGTTCGGCCGGTTGGTCAGGAGCGGGTAATGACATGTTCGAAACGTCATGCCAGTCAACCACCATCTTTTCACCTCTGCGGCGAAACCCACTCGTTGCTCTTCGCACGAAAAGTTGGTCAACCAACCATTCCCGACCTCGTGACTGTTCGACACTGACGTCAAGAATGGTCACCGGATCACTGGAAGCGCGTAATGTCACGGATCGGTCGAGCAGCTCTGCCGTGACCAAAGTTTCATTTTTGCGTTGTTCGAAGCGGCGAAGGTTTACCGTGCCCGTAACAATTATTTGCCCCGAGTCAATAGTGGTGACCTTGGTCATGGGAACAAAAATTCGACGACGGGGTGGAACTTCAACAACCAAACCCGTGAGTCGCGCCGGGAGATTCCCTGATCGCATCACGACAATCGCGTCTCGAACCTTCCCCATTTGGTCGCCATTTGGGTCAAATACTCCCAGGCCGTTAAGGCGGGCGAGGAAGACTCGAGGATTCGTGCTCACCTGCGCAGGCTACCGCTATCTGGGGCCGTGAAAAAACATGTTGGGCTGATCAACTCAGGATTGAGTCAATGGTGTTGGCTTCATCCGTGAGTACAGCATCGCAGGGGGGATTAAATCGCGGTTCGGTCAACCTCGGCCTCCCTCCCAAAGGCGACCTCATTGCGCTAGCGGTCGCAATCGTCTTTATTGCTCTCAGCGGCCCCGTGATCGCCGCGACCGCCGCACCGGTGCTCGCCATAGCTTTTTGGCGTTGCTTGATCGGGAGCGGACTGACCGGGATCTGGGTTGCCTGGAAGGAGCGGGAGTCCTTTCGAGCCCTAACCCGCAGAGAATGGCGTCTGACCGCAATTTCTGGGCTCTTCCTCGGGTTGCATTTTGCGACCTGGATCCCTTCCCTTGTTTTCACTTCCGTGGCCGCATCAACAGCACTTGTCGCAACGCAACCGATCTGGGCCGCGTTCATAGCTCGAGCACAAGGGGTACGAATTAGTCGCGGATCTTGGATTGGAATTTGGATCGCACTTTCGGGTGTGTTGGTTCTGACAGGAATTGATATCCGCACCGACACTCGACATTTAATTGGCGATGCACTTGCATTGGCGGGCGCAATTTTTGCTGCGGCGTATGTTTCGGTAGGTGCAGAAGTGCGAAAGAGTGTGTCAACTGCAACCATGACGTTTCCACTTTATGGAATTGCGGCCTTGACAATCTTGCCGCTGACGTTCATTTTCCAACAGGAATTAGTTGGCTTTGAACTAGATGCGTGGCTCATGATTTTGGGGATCACTCTGGGCGCGCAGTTGCTGGGCCACACATTGATGAATAAGGTTTTGGCGAATTCTTCGGCAACATTTGTATCCCTTGCGATTTTATTTGAGATGCCAGGGGCGGCGTTGGTCGCAGCAATATGGCTGGGTCAGACGCCACCGGTCGCGATTTATCCGGCGGCGGCTCTGATCATTATTGGCGTAATTTTGGTGATCAAGTCAAACCCCAAAAGTGAAATCCCGATGGAGACTTCGCCAATCTAGGTAAGTGTGATCAGTGTTCTACTTTTGAGCGTAAGACTCGGCAGAGCGGAATGAGAATCAAGGCCGCAAAAAGCGCAATTGAAATTCCCCAAGCAATACCCACCCTTTCGGCAAGAAGACCGACCATGAACGGTGCGAATACGAATCCGGCGCGAGAGATCCAACTCACAACGGTGATTGCCGTTTCAGGGTTGGTTCCCTTGACAAACGTAGCCGCATGCATTGCGGCGGGAAAAAGGGTTGCGATGCCCAGACCAACCACAATGCAGGCGCCAATGTAGGCGTAGAAATTACCGGCCACCAACGCTGCCGCGAGAGCCACCGCGGTGATTCCCATACTGACTTGGGCAATTCGCCTTTCACCGAATCGGTTGACGAAACTGTCACCGAAGAAGCGACCGATCGTCAGTGCAATCGTGAAGGCGACAACGCCGAGGCCAACCTGAGCTCCGTCGACACCGAGTTCGGTGAGATAAATAGATGACCACCGTTGCGGGACATCTTCGACTATCACGGCTAGGAATATAAATACTCCAATTACGGCGAGCATTGAGCCAACATGGAATCGCGTGATTGATTGCATGGGTGCGATTGAACTGGGATCTATCGCGGTGAGGTGATCTGCGCGGATCTCTTCTGCCAGCTCGACCTGCTCGTTTCCTGAATTCAGATTTTTGGGAAGCAACCATCGGTAAGTAACAAGGACACCGATCAACCCAATGACCGAGACAAAAAATAGGGACCAAGTAAGTGAGAAATCCAAGGCGAGGGTGACTGCGCCAATGATTGCACCGGTAACCGTTCCCAGAGCCCAGAACGCATGCATATTGTTGATTATCGACCGTTTATAGAAACGCTGAACTTGGAGGCCGTGGGCATTTTGGGCAGCGTCCAGTACCGAGTCGACGGCGCCAATGGCGAAAATCACAGTTCCGAGGATGAAAATACTGGGGGCTAATCCAACGAGGGGGAGAAGTGGCAGCATCAGCACCAGCGCGATCATGGAGAACTGCCCGCTACCGAATTTACGCATCCCCATAGCGGCGAATGGGCCGAAGAACAGTCCCCCGGCAGCACCAGCACTGAGAACCACGCCAAGTGCAAGATCTGACATTTCGAGTTGGCCCTGTAGATCGGCCAGCCGTGGCGTGAGTGTGCTGAGGGCAATACCGTTGAAGAAGAAAAGGAAAATAGTGACTAATCGGGCTCGTTTGAGGGTGCGGGCTATCTGTTGAGAACCTCGGACGCCGGACACCCCCCGAGCATAGGTGTGTCCTAGCCCACAGAGCATTCTGCGAGCGAGAAAATTAGTTGCTCGCTAACATGAGGCCATGTCAAAGCCTGGGGACGCTGAACGAGCACTTCGGCCCCGCCGATCGAATCTGGCGGTGCCCGGAAGTAGCGAGAAAATGCTTGACAAGGCGCGCACTCTCCCGGTCGATCAGGTATTTATGGACATCGAGGACGCTGTGGCCCCGCTGGCTAAGCCGCAAGCGCGTAAGAACATCGTCAATGCACTCAATGAGGGCGGCTACGACGGAAAGATTCGCTCGGTGCGGGTGAATGACTGGACCACCCAGTGGACGTATGCCGACGTAATTGAAGTTGTAGAAGGAGCCGGTCCCAATCTTGACGCGATTATGTTGCCCAAGGTTCAAACCGCGGAGCAGGTGATCGCGCTTGACCTGCTCCTCACCCAGCTTGAAAAATCAAATGGTCTAGAAGTGGGTCGTATTGGGATCGAAGCCCAAATTGAAAATGCACTCGGACTCATTAACGTAGACGCAATCGCTCAAGCGAGCCCTCGGGTTGAAACCATTATTTTTGGGCCAGCGGACTTCATGGCCAGTATTAACATGAAGTCTCTTGTCGTTGGTGAACAACCACCAGGTTATGACACGGGGGATGCCTACCACTACATCTTGATGCGAATCCTGATGGCCGCCCGCGCGTATAACAAACAGGCCATCGATGGTCCTTATCTGCAAATCAAAGACGTGGAAGGCTTCCGTCGCGTCGCGGCTCGGTCGGCAGCCCTAGGTTTCGACGGCAAGTGGGCGTTGCACCCGGGTCAAGTCGATGCAGCCAACGAAATCTATTCACCGGACCAGTCAGATTACGACCATTCGGAAATGATCCTTGACGCATATGAATACTTCACCTCGGCAAGTGGTGGCGCAAAAGGCGCGGCGATGCTGGGTGACGAAATGATCGACGAAGCATCCCGCAAAATGGCACTGGTGATGGCGGCCAAAGGTAGAGCGGCCGGCCTTACTCGAACGCAACAATTCACAGCGCCCGAATAATTGAAGTAACCAAAATAATCCGCATCACATGAGTAGGGGAAAGTTATGACTCGCTTGGCTTACACCGAAGGCCTCAACGACATTCAGACAGAGATTCTGAGCGCGGTTCGCACCTTCGTAAACAATGAGATTATTCCGGTTGCCAACCAACTCGAGCACGCCGACGAGTATCCACAGGCAATAGTTGATGGTCTCAAGGAGCTGGGTGTATTCGGACTCATGATCCCGGAGGAGTACGGCGGTTTGGGTGAGTCACTGCTCACCTATTCGCTCGTGGTCGAAGAGATCGCGCGGGGCTGGATGCCTGTCAGCGGTGTCATCAACACCCACTTCATTGTTGCCTACATGCTCATGCATCACGGGACACCAGAACAAAAAGAGAAATACCTGCCCCGGATGGCGACCGGGGAAGTCCGCGGAGCTTTCAGCATGAGCGAGCCCAATTGCGGATCTGATGTGGCCGCAATCACTTCAAAGGGTATTAAGAACGACGAGGGCTACTCGCTAACGGGCCAGAAAATGTGGCTGACAAACGGTGGGTCCTCAACGCTCGTCGCTGTTTTGGTGCGAACCGATGACGCGGCTCCTGCTGATTCCAGTGTGTACAAGCGCATGTCGACCTTCCTCATCGAAAAACCTACCGGTTTTGGTGAGGTGCGTCCGGGACTCAGCATCCCCGGAAAGATTGAAAAAATGGGTTACAAGGGCGTTGACACCACTGAATTGATCATGGACAACCTGCAACTCTCCAATGACGACCTACTTGGTGGGGAACCTGGCAAGGGCTTCTACCAAATGATGGATGGCGTGGAAGTTGGCCGTGTCAACGTCGCCGCACGCGCCTGCGGCTTAGCGCTCCGGGCATTTGAATTGGGAATCGAATACGCCCAAATGCGTGAAACTTTTGGCAAGGCAATTATCGAGCACCAGGCCGTTTCATTCCGCCTCGCCGAAATGGCAACGAAAGTGGAGGCCGCCCATCAAATGATGGTCATGGCTGCAAAACTCAAGGACAGCGGTGCGCGTAATGACCTCGAGTCCGGTATGGCTAAGTACCTCGCGAGTGAATACTGCAAGGAAGTAGTTGAGGATTCATTCCGTATTCATGGTGGCTACGGATACTCGAAGGAATACGAAATTGAGCGTCTCTACCGGGAAGCGCCAATGCTTCTGATTGGTGAGGGTACCGCAGACATTCAAAAAATGATTATTGGTCGTCGGTTGCTTGAGGAATACAAAATCAAGAGCTAACGCAACTACAGTGAGCGCGTGAGTTCAACGTGGGTGTTAGCAATAGTTCTCACCGCTTTCGTTTCGCTGACGCATATTGCTGCACCTCGTATTCTTGACAGCAAGATCCTAAACAGGACGCAGAGCCGCCAAGATGCGGTGGCTTCTTTTGCTGGCGGCGTTGCGATCGCATACGTGTTCGTGCACTTGCTGCCAGAGTTAGCAGATGGCGAACAGGCGTTCACCCAAGTTGGTGTCATCGAAGAAGTACCCGACCTATTCATTCAGTCGTCACTTTTTTTCGTCGCCCTTATCGGTCTCGTCACTTTTTTCTTCCTGGATGCCAAGGCGGAATCCAACCCCAACGGTTCAAAGCAGTTGTATCGAATTCATCTCGGCATGGTTGCAACTCTTAGCTTCATTTTTTCGTACACGAACTTTGACCGAATTGAAATCGGCCTCGATTTTGCCGTCCTCTTCGCCGTAGTCATGAGCTTGCATTTCATTTTGACCGACCGTGGTTTGGCTCGTGCCCATCCCAATCATTTCCAAAGAGAAGACCGCTGGGTACTTTCCGTCGCGCTTGCCCTGGGACTCCTACTGTCATTTATCGCCCCACCACCGAATGAGTTGTGGGTCGCGATTCCCACCGCATTCCTTGGTGGCGCGGTGCTCTTGGGAGTTTTCCGCGAAGAATTACCCACTGTTAACGTAGCCAGACTGGGCTGGTTCACCTTTGCCGTTGCACTCTTTTCAACCCTATTAATTTGGGCGAGCTACACCACGACTTAGTCGACCGAAACGTCCGCCCAAACGATCAAAGTTGAACCCGAAATGTCCCAGCCCCAGCGCGAGCTGAGTGAATCGACAATTAGCAGCCCTCGTCCGGATTCAACGAGTCCTTCAGTTCCACCTTCACGGGTTAGATTAGGTTCTTTGGCAGTGAGGTCAAAGCCACTACTGACGGATAACTTCACCTCTAATTGCTTTCCAAGCTCGAGTGAAATCTTAATCGCGCCATTTCCGTACTGGAAAGCATTCGACACCAATTCGGAGGCGATTAACCTGGACGAGTTCAATGACGGTGAGTGCGGAATCGAGTCTTCGAGAAATTCACGTGCTAATCGCGCGCACTCGCGAGTGCGCGGAAGTTCACGTGTGAAGTTAGACCCCGTCACCACTGCGGGTCCGGCGACGTTCACGGCTCTTGCCCGTGGGGTCCTTCTTGGGAATCTCACTTTCGGGCTTACTCACGGGCGGCTTTTTCGCCGAGCTACTACCCGACCTCTGGGATGACTTTTGGGGTGATTTTTGACTGGAAGACTTGCGAGCCGGTGGCTTTTGTTGTGGCGACTTGCCGCCCAGATCTTCAAGGGTTTCGGCGCCGAGTCCGGCTCGGGTTTGATCACCCTTGGCCAACCGGCCGGTTGCCTCTCTGGGAATCCCAAGACCGGTGTAAACGTGATCACTTGTCGAGTAGGTTTCCAGCGGATCCTTGAACGGCAGTTTGAGGGCGCGGTCAATCATTTGCCAACGAGCAACGTCCTCCCAGTCGACGAGGGTTACTGCAACACCTGAATTGCCAGCGCGGCCAGTTCGACCAACTCGATGCAGATAGGCCTTTTCATCTTCTGGGCACTCATAGTTAATAACGTGGGTCACACCCTCAACATCAATTCCACGTGCGGCAACGTCGGTTGCAACGAGAATATCAATTTTGCCAGCACGAAATGCGCGGAGCGCCTGCTCGCGAGCGCCTTGGCCCAGGTCGCCGTGGACGGTTCCTACCGCAAACCCTCGTTCTGTTAGTTCATCGTAAATCTTCTGCGCTTTTCTTTTGGTTCGCGTAAAAATCATGACGAGTCCGCGACCTTCTGCCTGCATGATTTTGGCAACGAGTTCAATCTTGTCCATCGGGTGAGCACGCCACACATGCTGCTCAATCGAGTCAACGGTTGCGCTTTCATCATTTGGATCACTTGCGCGGATATGGGTTGGCTGTGTCATATACCTACGAGCTAGGTTAACAATTTGCCCTGGCATTGTGGCCGAGAACAGCATAGTTTGGCGCTCGGTAGGGAGCATCGCAACAATACGTTCAACATCAGGTAGGAAACCCATGTCCAGCATTTCGTCGGCTTCATCCATGACGAGTACGCGGACATTGCTTAAGTCAAGATTCCGACGATTCGAAAGATCAAGAATCCGGCCAGGGGTTCCGACCACAACATCGATGCCGGACTTGAGCGCATCAATTTGCGGTTCAATTGCGCGACCACCGTATACCGCGAGGACACGAACTCCGAGGTCTTTACCGGCAATTGTTAGGTCCGATGCAACCTGGGATGCGAGTTCACGGGTTGGGCAGACGACAAGCGCCTGTGGTGTTGTTCCGCCGGGAATCTGCATGCGTTGAAGAAGTGGGACGCCGAAACCGAGTGTTTTACCCGTTCCGGTTTTGGCTTGACCAATAATGTCGCGGCCGTCAAGGGCCATCGACATGCACATTTCTTGAATCGGGAAGGCAAAGTCAATCCCTTTAGCCGAGAGTGCGGAAACAATTTTGGGGTGCGCGCCCAGTTCGGCGAATGATTTGGCCGGGGCCGGCGTGTATTCAGCCGGATTTTCCGGCAGGGCATCGATTGTGGTTGACAGAAGAACTCCAGTGTTAATGAGGCGGGAAAGTGCCCGCTTCGGGGATCCTGAGCGAGTGGCTCATTGAATTTATGGTACCCCGATACTCTTATGGTGCTTGGCTAGCCCTAGGCAAGTGCGATACCTACTTGTGAGCGGAGTTGATTCGGGCCCCATGACCCAGGAGTCGATTGAGCATGAGTTAACCGATGACCCGCAATACCGGGCGGCGGTTATCGACCTTCTTTCGTTGCTAGCCGTGAGCGAATTGACCGCATTTGAGCGAATGGCCTCCGACTCGGTCCTGGCGCCCTCCTTTGCCGACAAAGCGTCTATGGGCGAGTTGGCAACTACCGAATTCAAGCATTTCATCGCGCTGCGCAATCGACTTGTCGAACTGGGCGCCGACCCTGAAATAACGATGGAGCCCTTCCGGCAAACCCTCGAAGACTTTCACGCTAAAACCAAGCCGACTGACTGGCTTGAAGGACTCATGAAAGCGTTTGTGGGTGATGGAATCGCCCTCGATTTTTATAAAGAGATTTCTTCCTATGTCGACCCGCGGACCCGTGAATTGGTGCTGGAAGTCTGTGACGACCTTTCCCAAGCGGCCTACGTTGTTGAGCGAATCCGGTCGGCAATCGAGGAAGACCCTAAAGTTGCCGGCCGCTTGGCGCTCTGGGGTCGCAGGCTCGTGGGCGAGGCCTTATCTCAAGCCCAACGAGTTGCCGCCGAGCGTGACGCTTTGGCTGCGTTGATCATTGGTGGAGTTGATCGGCCAGGCGCTGACCTTGCTGAAATTGGTCGTATGTTGGCGCGATTAACGGACAGTCACTCCAAGCGCATGGCCGATCTGGGTTTAGCGGCCTGACAACTATTTACCAAACCCAACGCGACGGCCGGTTGCAGGTCCGAGGTCAATGTAGGCAATTTTACTGGCAGGCACGAGAACAACTCGACCTTTTGTGTCGGTCAAACTTAGCAGCCCATCTGAGTTGATTGCTTCCGTCACTTTGCTAGTAATTGCTTCAGCGCTCTCCTCTGTTTCAATGGAAATATCGCGCGCAATGTGTTGAACTCCAATAGTGATGTCCATGACTTACCTCTCCTAGTGTTGATTTTCTATTGCTTGGGGTGGCTTTATTTACCTGATTTACTGGGGCGGATGCGAAAGTGGGAATCCGCTAATCCCACGCCATGAGAGCAGTGACACTAATTCTGCCGCGTCACTTCTGGGAAGTGTCGGATCTCGCAACCAGTTCGTCGCAGCAACCTGGGCCATGCCGTGTAGACCGGCACCGAGAAGTGTGGCTTGGCTTTCGCTGAGGCCCGTATCTTCCTTGATCACGGCGGCAATACTTTTAATGACCTCTCGTTCAAGCCGTTCAAGTCGGGCCCGCACTTCGGGTTCGTTGGTCAGATCGGACTCAAAGACAAGTCGGTACGCGTCTTGGGGGTCGTCGACGAATTCAAAGTAGGTTTGAACCGTTGCGATCACCCGCAATTTATTGTCGGTGATGTCGCGCAGCGAAGCGTCCGATTTGGCGAGTAGGTCGTCAATGCCAGCGTCAAGTAGCGCCAAGTACAGATCCAACTTGCTGGGGAAATGCTGGTAGAGCAGTGGCTTTGAAACTCCGGCTGTCTCAGCAATTATTTCCATGCTTGCGGTGTGGTAGCCCTGCTCGACAAAAACTGAACGAGCCACTGCCATGAGTTGTTCCCGACGTTCGGCCTTGGGCAGCCGTGCCGAGCGCGGTGCCGACTCTTCAACCGACTCTTCAACCGACTCAACCGACACCGCTAACACCATGGGATAAGTCTACTTTGTGTAGGAATTTATTTATCGCGTACGCTTTGGAGGTGCTTTCCCCCATTTCCCCACGCATCGAGGCCCCGCACGCTTACGCACGCAGCATTGAGTTTCTCCCAAAGCGAACGATTTCCTACCGAACTACGCGAGGGTTAGACGGTTCGCCAGAGCGCATTGGTATTTTTCTCCACGGTTTGGGTGGATCTTCACTTAACTGGACCGACCTGATGCTGGCCCTTGAGCCCCAACTCACCGGCTACGCCGTCGATCTCCCAGGATTCGGGATGTCACCACCGCCACGTGACGGTGATTACACCCCGTCGGGCCATGCACGGGCGGTTGCTGAATTCATTTTGGCCAAGGATTTTGGCCCGGTTGACCTGTTCGGCAATTCATTGGGTGGTTCCATCGCATTGCAACTGGCGGCTCGCAAACCTGAACTGGTGCGTTCCTTGACTCTGATTTCGCCGGCGTTTCCGAGTTTGTATGCAACCAAAGGCAATGTTCACCTTCCGGCGATTGCCCTTCCCGGCGTTGGCGAGAAGTTGATTCCCAAATATTTTGAGACATCGCCGGAGGATCGCGTTCAAGCGACAATTGACGGGTGCACTGCTCGTCCAGATCAATTCTCTAAAATCCGAATCGCTGAAGCTGTCGAAGAAGTGAAAGAACGGGATCATTTCACGTACAACACCGATGCTTTCCTTCAATCACTTCGTGGCTTGTTCAAAACGAACACGGACCTCACCGGTGCCAACCGCCCATGGAAACTTGCCGAGAGAGTTACGGCTCCCACTCTGGCGATTTATGGCCGCGAAGACGTATTGGTGAGTGCCAAAACTGCGCATCGGCTCACGAAACACTTTCCCAACGCGCACGTGGTCGTATTGCCTGACACCGGTCACATGGCCCAGTCGGAGCACCCCGAGTTCGTCAAAGCCGCTTGGGATCGCTTCCTGCTCTGATCGACTTATCCACAGCTTGAAAATCCGCACTTTATTTTGCACCCCGATTCGACTTACCCTGAATGCGCGCAACCGAGTTAGAGAACTGCGCTCAGACTAAAAGGGGTAAACATGGATTCGGTGCTTGTTGAGTCAAGGGTTCGAGAGCAGATTCGAACACTTGACCTCGATCCGGTGTGTGATAGCTCGCAGGTCCTTCACTTGATTCAAGAAAGTGTCTCTGATCTGTTTGCTGGCGGATCAATGATCGACGTACCCGCTTTGGTACTTGAAGTACATCATCAAATCTCTGGTTATGGACCCCTACAAAAGTTTTTTGATGACCCAACTGTTGAAGAAATTTGGATCAATGAGCCAAGCCGAGTTTTTATCGCTCGAGGTGGACGAAGTGAGCTGACCGGAGTCATTCTTACGGCTGAGCAGGTTCGAGACCTTGTTGAGCGGATGCTCCGGACTTCTGGTCGGCGCCTTGACCTGTCCCAACCCTTCGTTGATGCGGTCCTCTCTGACGGTAGTCGTTTGCATGTTGTGATTCCAGAAGTGACCCAGAAGCACTGGTCGGTCAATATTCGCCGTTTCATTGTCCGTCCCAAAACTATTTTCGACCTGGTCAGTCTGGGCACCCTCAACCAGCAGGCAGCAACTTTCCTTGACGCGGCCGTTCGGTGCGGTCTCAATATTGTGGTGGCGGGTGGTACTCAGGCTGGTAAGACCACGCTACTCAACGCACTTTTGGGTTGTGTCCCAAAACATGAACGGGTAATCAGTTGCGAGGAAGTATTCGAAATAAAAATTGACCACCCAGACTGGATCGCCATGCAAACGCGGGATGCCAGCTTGGAAGGGACGGGTGAGATTCCACTTCGAAAGCTTGTCCGCGAAGCACTGCGGATGCGGCCGACACGTCTCATTGTCGGCGAAGTTCGCCAAGGTGAGTCCCTCGACCTACTCATTGCCATGAACTCCGGGATGCCTTCACTGTCAACCCTGCACGCCAACAGTGCACGTGAGGCGGTCACCAAACTCTGCACACTCCCACTTCTCGCAGGCGCCAACATTCCGGGTGACTTCGTCGTGCCAACTGTCGCCGGAGCAGTTGACTTGGTGATTCACGCTGCCACGGATCCCAGCGGTCAGCGCCGCATCACCGAAATCTCGGGTCTCACCGGTCGAGTTGAAAACAACATTATTGAAATGAGCGCGATTTTCAAGGATGACGGAACCGGACTCACGCGAAAAGGTGGTTACCCGCCGCACCCGGAAAGATTTGTCGCACACGGCTTTGACCTCGCCACTATTTTGTACTCGCAGAAACCTCTCAAGGGTGTGGCCTAATGGGCGCCGTACTTGGACTGGCGGTAGGAATCGGCGTGTTGTTGATATTTCTGTCAATCAGCGCTAATCGACCGGTACGGGCACCGAAAGAAAACTATGTGGGAACGCTGGTTAAATCTGCTGGGTTGCCCAATGTGAGCGCCGGGACTGTTTACACCACAATGGCGATTGCAGCATTGGTTACAGGTTCGATCGTCTTGATCATTACCTCAATTCCGGTCGTAGCTCTCATGGGTGCGGTTGGCGCAACATTTGTTCCGATCTTTAGTCTCAAGCGACGCTCAAAGTTGAGGTCAAAAGCATTGCGGACAAGTTGGCCCGACGCGGTTGATTCATTAGCTTCTTCGGTTCGGGCAGGAATGTCCCTCCCCGAAGCGGTGGCTGATCTATCAAAAAACGGACCCATATCACTGCGTTACGCATTCGTGCACTTTTCCGACTACTACCGCTCAACCGGTTCATTCGCCCAAGCACTTAATGCATTACAGGAACGGCTGGGTGATCCTGTCGCTGACCGCGTTATTGCTGCGCTACGTATCGCCTACGAAGTTGGTGGAACAGATTTAGGGCAAGTTCTGCGAACGCTCAGTTCACTTCTTCGAAGTGATGCAATCACGCGCGGAGATATTGAGGCGAGGCAGAGTTGGACTATTTCCGCGGCTCGCATGTCGATTGCCGCGCCTTGGCTGACTTTGGCAATGTTGTGTACCAGGCCTGACGCGGTGGCTGCCTTTAGGACTGGACTTGGCGCTATTGTGTTAATGGGTGCCGCAGCGGTTTCGTTCATCGCCTATCGACTCATGTTGCGCATTGGTGCGTTGCCAACGCAGTCTCGGGTTGTCTTTGAGGTTCCGGCGTGAGCAGCCCAATAATTGGTTCGGTCTTAGGGCTGTTGGCAGCAAGCGGAGTCCTCGTCGCAGTCACCCGCTACCGAGCCCTGGCCCCGATCAGTATTTCTGCGCGAGTCCTTCGGGCAGCCAACGGCAGTATTCCGCAACTCAACGTGCTCATGCCTGTGGAAAGCCAATCCGGAGCATTGTCATCGCTGCGTGAACTACTGAGTCCTAACTCAGAGTGGCTCTCCAGATTTGGGAATGCGGACAAATTAATGGAGAGACTGCAGAAGGCTGGGAAAACCACGGGGGACCGCACTACCGATCTGGCTCGCTTCCGGTGGGAGCAAATTACCTGGGCGGGGTTGGGGCTAGTTGCCGGAGTTTTAATTGGGGTGTGGTCGATTGCGAGGGGATCGAATCCGAGTGTCATTGGATTAGCCGCGGTCATTGGGATCGGTATCGGCTTCCTGGCTCACGACAAACATATTTCTACACTCGGTAGCAAACGAGTACAACGAATTGATTTACAGTTCCCCGACTTAGCAGAATTACTTGCCTTTTCGGTGACCGCTGGAGAGACCTCACTCGCTGCCTTAACCCGGATCGCAAACCTCGGGCATGGTGATCTGGCACATGAATTACAAACCTGTGTCGCCGAGATCAAAGCCGGGAGCTCATTCACAGACGCCTTACTGGCGATGTCTGAGCGAACCGGATCACGCTGCGTTGAACGTTTCGTTTCGGGCCTAGTAATTGCCATTGAGCGAGGGACTCCATTAAGCGGTGTTCTTCGAGCTCAGGCCGCCGATGCCAGGAATGAACAACGACAACATTTAATTGAGTTAGCTGGGAAAAAGGACGTTGTCATGTTGGTTCCGGTCGTGTTTTTTATTTTGCCTACCGTGATTGTGATCGCACTCTTTCCCGCAATGCGTGGTCTTGAAGTTCTTATTCCATAAAAAACAAAAAAACTATTAAATGAAAGGTATGACATGAAAATCGAACTGATGTTGGGCAAGTTGTTCACGAAATTGACTAATGACCGAGGGGATGTCCCGGGTTGGGTGCTGGTTGCCGTCATGACTGCAGGACTGGTTACGGCAATCTGGCTTATTGCCGACGACCAACTCACCGGAATCTTGGACCGCGCGATTTCGAGTGTCTCCGCATAATTTCGGTAATCAACTGAAGTCCGAGCGGGGTAATGCAAGTGTTGAATTTGCACTCGTCGCTCCATTGCTCATGTTGGTTGCGCTAGCAGTTCTTCAATTGATGTTGGCAATTCACGTCCGAACAGTCATCACGAGTGCGGCAATTGAAGGCGCACGGGTTGCGGCATTAGTCGACGGAGATCTGACACGGGCGGAGTCACGAACCCGATCAATCTTGGAAAGCAATATTGCTGGAACTGCCGTGCAAAGTATTAGCGCATCTCGAGTTACCGAAGGGGACAACGAGATGTTCGCGGTTGTGGTGGTTGTAGAACTGCCACTGATCGGTTTTTATGGCCCAACGTCAATGAAACTCATCGGTCATGCACTCGCGGAGTAGGAATGATCGAGGGAGCGCATCAATTGAATTCATCGTGGTGGGAGTGGCCATTATTTTGCCACTCATTTATATAGCGATCACCGTGTTAACCCTCAATGCCGCTCAATTCGCATCGAATCAGGCGGCTAGGGAAGGGGTGAGAGCGTTTGTCACCAGTCTGAGCAATTCATCGGGTAATCAACGAGCAAGCTTTGCTGCGAATCAAGCGTTCGCTGACCATGGACTCTCCGGTTCGGCACCGCAAATATCAATCACGTGCGATCACATGTCTTGTCTCACCCCTGGAGGAAAAGTTTCGGTGGAGATCACAACCCAGGTCCCACTGCCATTTGTACCCCGCTGGGGTACCTCAGATCTGGTCTCTATGCCCATCACCTCTCAAGCAACACTTCTGGTTGACCAATACCGGCAAGCGGGCACTCCGTGAAAAGAGATGAGGGCAGCATCATGCTTTTAGGAATCGGCATGATCGGTGTTTGCCTACTTGCCCTTGCGGTATTGACAGACAGTGCCAGTGCCTTTATCCAACAGCGGGAACTGCAATCAATTGCCGACTCCATTGCCCTTGCCGGCGCCCAGGGAATTGACATTGAGGAGTACTACCGAACCGGAGCTACGCAATCCACCCGACTGAACTCGGCTCAAGTCCAAGATATTGCGAGGACACATGCAAATGCGATGACCATTGATTCGGATATGACACTTACAAACATTGCGATTGAACCCGATGGTAAATCCGTCGTGGTTACTCTTAACGCACCGCTACGCCTCACATTTTTTGACGCTTTGCCGTTTGATTCTGTTGAAGTCAGTGCCTCCGCCCGGTTGGACTACGCCCCATAAGGCTCCCTTAGCGGTCAACTCGTAAAGTTCTACTGTGCCTTCACTTGAAATTCAGGATCGACTAAATGAACTGGCAACCAAGGTGGGCAGTATCGGCGCGGTGCTCGACGTACCACGCATGAAAGAGAAAATCACCGAACTTGAAGCCGAAGCTTCGGTCCCGAATTTGTGGGACGATCAGGCAAATGCTCAGAAAGTAACCTCTAAGTTGTCGACCACCCAAGGTGAACTGCGTAAATTCGAGTCGGTTGAGAGTAGAAACGCCGATCTCCCGGTTCTTTTTGAACTGGCTGAGGACGCCGGCGATCAAGAATCTATCGAAGAGGCGTTGAAAGAACTTAAAGCCCTAGAAGCGGTGGTGAGTGAACTTGAGATCCGCACATTACTTTCCGGGGAGTACGACGAACGCGAAGCACTCATTACTATTAGATCCGGAGCAGGGGGTGTTGACGCGGCGGACTGGGCCGAAATGCTGCTTCGCATGTATACCCGTTATTGCGAGCGTCACGGTTGGACCTACGAGGTTTACGACACGTCCTACGCTGAAGAAGCGGGCATCAAGTCGGCAACTTTCGCGGTCAAAGCCCCTTACGCCTATGGAACACTTTCGGTTGAGCAAGGCACGCACCGGCTGGTTCGTATCTCGCCATTTGACAATCAAAGCAGGCGGCAGACCTCATTCGCTGACGTTGAAGTGATTCCCGTGCTGGAGCAGGCCGAGAGTGTCGATATCCCCGACGACGACTTGCGGGTTGACGTGTACCGCTCAAGTGGCCCTGGTGGACAAGGCGTGAATACAACGGACTCGGCCGTGCGACTCACACATATTCCCACCGGAATTGTCGTGTCCTGTCAGAACGAACGCTCGCAAATCCAGAACAAGGCGACCGCCATGGTCGTGCTGCAGGCAAAACTTCTGGCGAATCAGCGCCAGGCTGAACGAGCCAAGATGGACGCCCTCAAGGATGACTCCGGCGGCTCATGGGGTAATCAGATGCGTTCCTATGTCCTGCACCCCTACCAAATGGTGAAGGATCTGCGGACCAATGAGGAAACTGGCAACACGGGAGCGGTGCTTGACGGGGAAATTGATGAGCTGGTCCAGTCCGGAATTAGGTGGAGAAAGACCAATTCGGCCACGCCGTAATGACGCATTTGGATCCCTCCCGCTTAGACTGCTAGTTGGTTGTTCAATGACTACCTGACTGAAACCTTCCCGACTGAAACGGAGTACCGCGCCGTGATCCTGTTCGATACCGTCACCAAGCTGTACCCGAGTCAAAATCGGCCAGCGTTAGAAGAAGCCTCCCTTGAGATCGAAAAAGGCGAGTTCGTCTTCTTGGTTGGACCATCTGGCTCCGGCAAGTCCACCTTCCTTCGATTGGTACTACGCGAAGAACGACCCACCGCCGGAAATGTTTGGGTTCTGGGTAAGGACCTGAGCCGACTTTCGAACTGGAAAATTCCGACCCTGCGCCGGGAGATAGGGACGGTATTTCAGGACTTCCGATTGCTGCCCAATAAGAGTGTGTTCGAAAACGTGGCATTCGCCCTCGAGGTCATCGGTAAACCAAAGTCGCATATAAAAAAGGTGGTCCCCGAAGTTTTAGAAGTTGTCGGGCTAGAAGGCAAAGAGCAGCGTCGGCCCGACGAACTTTCCGGTGGCGAGCAGCAGCGGGTGGCGATTGCTCGAGCATTTGTTAACCGACCCAAATTGCTGATCGCTGATGAACCAACCGGAAACCTCGATCCGGGAACCTCTGTTGGGATTATGAAACTCCTGGATCGAATCAACAGATTGGGAACGACAGTCGTCATGTCAACCCACGACGCTCAAATAGTTGACCAGATGCGCCGCCGGGTTGTTGAACTCGAAAATGGTCGTGTGGTCCGAGACCAGTCGCGCGGCGTGTACGGATACGCCCGCTGATGCGCGCTTCATTTGTCGCAAGCGAAGTTGGTAATGGACTTCGAAGAAATTTAACGATGACCCTTGCCGTCATCATCACGGTCGCCGTCTCTCTCACTCTTTTCGGTGTAAGTTTGCTTGTTCGCGCGCAGGTCGACACGATGAAAGATTTTTGGTACGACAAGGTAGAAGTTTCTCTCTTTCTTTGTGCTAAGGGCAGCGATACACCTTCGTGCGCTGGCGGTCTAGTCACTGCCGCTCAGCGCGATCAAATCGAAGCTGATCTGGAGTCGTTGCGTCCATTGGTCCAAGATATTTATTACGAATCGCAAGTGGAAGCCTTCGCTCGATTCCAGGAACAGTTTGCCAACTCACCAATCGTTGACAGCGTCAACGAAAGCGCCCTACCTGAGTCCTTTCGGGTAAAGCTGGCGGATCCAACCCAGTACGACGTTGTCGCGTCGGCGTTTTCCGGTAGGCCGGGTATCGAGCAGGTCAACGATCAACGACAAGTTCTTGACAAATTCTTCCGATTACTGGGAGGACTCCAAGCAATTGCGCTGATCATTGCTGTCGTTATGTTGATTGTCACGGTGTTACTGGTTGTCAACACCATGCGGGTTGCAGCTTTTAGTCGGCGTCGTGAAACTGGCATCATGCGACTGGTGGGCGCGAGTAATCTCTACATTCAATTGCCTTTTTTACTTGAGGCTGCCGTGTCCGCTGCAATTGGTGCAATTCTTGCCGTTGGTGGATTGATTTTGGCTAAAGCGGTCGTGATCGACCAGATTCTGGCCCCATCATTCCAATTCACCGCATTTGTGGGTTGGGACGCGGTGGTGGGAATCGCTCCGATTCTGATTCTTGTGGGGATCGGGCTTTCGGGGGTCGCTGCCTTCTTGACCCTCAGGAAGTACTTGAGGGTTTAGTCCCCGAACACGCCGGTCTAACCGGCTAAGAACTTTCAACCCGGGTTTATCCTACTTAGGTGGTTCCCTCCCGCACAGGTATTGCCGTGTCCCTTGCGTGCTTTCTCATGGCCGGCACCGGCCTAGCTTCACCCACGCAGGCGGCCGACCTGAACGAGATCAAAAATGATCAGCGCCAAGTTCAATCAAGTTTGGAATCTACGACTCAGGCGCTTGGTAAAGCAAACACTAAATTACAAAAAGCACTGAGCGCCGCAACCGACGCCCAACGATCACTGGTGAAAGCGAAACTTCAAAAGAAATCAGCATTGCGTGAATCCAAGCGAGCAGAGTCGGTCGCTCTGTCCGCAAGAGTTGAGTCTGAGTACGCCAAAAGTGCCTTGGTTCTGGGAACCCGAGCCCTCACTCGATTGAACCGGCTGTTGGAGCAACAGCGTGGTGACATGGATGACGTAGCCCGTGCTGTTTACCAGGAAGGTCCATTGAGTGAAGTGACCGTCCTCATGTCCGCGCAGGATCCGGCAGACTTCACCGCTGCCATGGCAGCCGTCAACTACGTCAGCCGCGAACAGCAAAGCATGGAGCGCACAATCCTGGCATCGAGTGCAGACGCCACGATGCAAGAAGTGAAACTCAATGCACTTTCCAAAAAAGCATCAACGGCTAAATCAAAGGCAGACCGTGAGCAGATTAAAGCTCAGCAGGCGCTTCGATCAGCCAAAGAAAAACAACAAACCGTTGTCCAGGTACGCAAAGAGAAACGGCAAGCGGTTCAAGCCGCAACGGTCTTCAAAGGGAAAATTAAGAATCGCTTCGAGCGACTCAAGCGAGAGCAACGTAACCTCGAAGTTGCAGCAAAAAAGGCGGTCGCTGTCGCAAAGAAAGCTGCCGAACGCGCCGCAGCAGCCCAAACCAATCAAGATCAGTCGAGCCAATCGCCGGTCGGATCACTCACCTGGCCGCTTCCCGGTCACTCAAAAGGTGGGGATGTCGGCCCGCGTATTCACCCGATCTACGGTTACAACTCTTGTCATACGGGAATTGATATTGGAGCCCCAGCCGGCACCCCCGCAGTCTCAGCCGAATCTGGCTCTGTCGCGGCAATCACACGTGGCGGTCCGTATGGCAATGCCGTGCTAATTGTTCACGCTGATGGCCTGACGACCTTTTACGCCCACCTTTCTTCGGCCAGTGTCAGCGTTGGTCAGGGTATTAACTCCGGCCAAGAGGTAGGCAAGGTTGGCTCAACCGGCTGGTCGACCGGACCACATCTGCATTTTGAGACCCGAGTAAACGGAACGGCGTATGATCCCATGGGTTGGTTCGGGCAAGCAATGCGAAAGGTTCCTTGCTAACAAATTCAAAAGCGAAATATCAGGAATCCGAACGTGAAGTGAAGGAGGCGTCGATGGGCACAATTACAGGCTCCGACTTCGCCGAAGATCCTCACCCCAGGCAACTCTCCAAGCGAGGATGGAGCCTGCTCGGCGTTACCTCCCTGATTTTTGTAGTTATTTACGGGCTGGTTGTGGCATTTTATTCTGCCGAGGGCGGCAGTAGTTTTAAAAGTTCGGCCAGTGCCACCGCTTCTGGGATCGATATTAATTTCGAGCCCGTCGGCGTCAACCCTGAGACGGGCAATGCAAGTTTTCGCTTGGTCATGAGTTCAAATGATGCCGGAGTTTCAGACCAAAACAACCGAGCTGTTGGCAACATTCGAGTAACGGTAAGTGGTCCGGACGGGACTCAGGAAATTCGGATACCGCAGGGCACCTCTTTTGGTCGAGCCGAAGTTGTCCTTGGCATTTCCGGTGAACCTGCTCAATACCCGCTGGATGCCTACTCTGGTTCCTACTTTGTGAGTGCCGATTTCTATGATCGTCAATCGGGTGGGGCTAATGAGTCCAAGGGTGAGATAACGGTAAATCTCGATTCCAACGGCGCCGTAAACGGCTGGGATAGTGCGCTGACAGTTGCCGAAACGGGAAGCTCCACCCTGATTCTTAGCGCCGACTACAGTCGCGCATTTTCAACTAAATTGTTCGCATTCGTTCTGTTGGCGCTCGCTACAATCGTGTCGCTACTCGCGTTGTTCATCTCGATACTTGTTCTGTCTAATCGCCGCAAAGTTGAGGCAGCATTGCTCGCGTGGACGGGAAGCCTGCTGTTCGCGTTACCAATTTTGCGTTCCTATCTCCCCGGTGCTCCGCCGATTGGTGCGGCAATTGATATCTATGTCTTCCTGTGGACCGTCGTCATGGCGTTCATCGCAGTGTTTTTCATTGCAGTCTCTTGGGTTGGACAGCGTGGCGCTGAACTCGAAGCCGTCCACGTCCAAGAGGAGGTATCCACCAATGCCACGTGAAACCGGTAAGAAACTTATTGCCCAAAACAAGAAAGCGCGACACGACTATTCAATTGAAGACGTCTACGAAGCGGGGATTGTTCTGACCGGTACCGAGGTAAAGTCACTGCGACAGGGCCGCGCCAGTCTTATTGACGGATTCGCCCAGTACGAAAATGGTGGCATTTGGCTACGCCAGATCCACATCCCCGAATACGCAATGGGGACCTGGACCAACCACGAACCTCGCCGTGCCCGCAAGCTCCTGCTGCGAAAAGATGAAATAAAACGGATCGAGCAAGCAACCAAGGACACGGGTGTCACCCTCGTCCCGCTCTCACTTTATTTTAAAGACGGCTACGCCAAGGTCGAAATCGCAGTCGCCCGCGGACGCAAGAGTTACGACAAACGCCAGGCCATTGCTGAGCGTGAAGCCAAGCGTGAAACCCAGCGATTAGTCGGAAGACGGACCAAGGGGTTAGAATAGGGGAACAAATCAATAGGGGATGAAAGGTTTCGACGTTCAGTCGTTTAACCGGAGAAGCGTGTCGAGAATTTAAGGTGATCTCGTTAAACACCCTTAAAAACAAATAACTGCCAAAACTAAGCAGTCTGCTGACGCTTACGCACTTGCTGCGTAACCGATAGATCAGCCGTCAGCCCAATGCGTCCTCGAATTGGGGTCTGACGTCGCTAGGGGACTCACCAATCGTCTCGGTTACGGAGACGGGCGGAAAACCAAACAGTAACTGGGCTGCCACCGTAAAGTGCTGCACGTAGTGCGGGGGCCGAGAAAGCGATAGCGCAGCTACACACGTAGAAGGACGGAAAAATCCTGCACGGACCCGGGTTCGATTCCCGGCATCTCCACAAACTAGGCGTTTCCCTCACAAACCACGAGGGGAACGCCTTTTTTTGCCCTCATGTAGTGGTAACGCCGAGTGGTAACGATGAAAGGGCTCTAGTGGTAACGTTACCGCTATGGGGAGACGCGTCGCAGGTGATGGGGGTTTAACCCGTAAGACGCGACGTTGGCCAAATAAGGAAACGGGCGAAATCACCGAACATTCTTACTGGGAAGCATCCGCCGAAGTGCCGGTAGAAGACCTCCCAGCGGGGATGACCCGCAAACGCGTCACAGGGTCAGGCACCAGCAAAACACAAGCCCTCGAACGGCTAAAAGCCAATTTAGATTCCTTCACCAAAGGGGAGGCTCGTCGAGGCAAAACTCGGCTGTCGGCGAAAGTCACCTTGCAGCGGCTCTTTGACGAATGGAACACCAACAACCAATCCGGTGCGGTGAGTTCCACCATGGCGTGGAAATACGAGGGGTATTTTAAAAATCACATTTTGCCAGCCCTTGGGGCTCGCAGGCTTGACTCGCTCACGGAAACTGATTTCAACTTATTTTTTAATCAAACGCTTCCGGCGAAAAAGAAGCCCAAGGGTGGGCAACTTCTTTCGGCACCGTCGCGGCGGAACATCTACATGGCGCTCTCTGGATGCTTACAGTTCGCGGTGAGAAGTAACTACATCGCCGTTAATCCCTTGCGAGCGATCAAAGCACCAAAAAAGGTGAAACCCACAGATGACATTAATGCAGTCCTTGCTGATTCTCGAAGGCTCCTTGACGCCATTCAGTCAGGGGAGCACCCGGATGGAGCACGGTGGCTACTGGCCTTTCTAGGGCTACGCCGCGGAGAACGTTTAGGAGTTTCGTGGAAAAATGTTCGTGGACTTGATACTGAAAACCCAACTTTGGTTATTGACCAACAGTTGGCGTGGGACAAAGACACTGGACTGCATCTCAAGCCACCCAAGAACGGAAAAACACGCATTATTCCACTATCTGAGCCGTGGGTGTCTGCACTAAAGCGTCACAGGACAGAGTGGGATGCATTGCCCACTAATCCGCAATGGCAAGAGCCAAAAGAGGAATACAAGAATCTACTGTTTTTGCAAAAGAACGGTTACGTGATCGACCTCAATGACGATAATGAAGATTGGAAGTCTCTACTCAAGGGACTCGATATCAAGCCTTGGCGGGCACACCTTGCCCGTCACGTCACCGCAACGATGCTCGCCGAGCGTCCGTTAGTTCCTATCTCCACAGTGATGTCTATTCTGGGTCACAACACCGAAGCAATGACTATTTACTACTCGCACATCGGCTCTGGCCGAAATGCTGAATCGATTCGCGATTTTGGTGAGGCGATAGCGGGCAAAACAGCGACTGCAAGAAAGCCTCAAGCGGCAGCCAACAATCGGTAGCGCGAGATGAGTGCATCTATAACTTCAGCGTCGCTGGCGTCCCCGGCAAGGTCGAACAACTCATTGACAACCGCATCGAGTTTTTGGTGCGCCCATAGTAACTGGGCGGGGGGAATTTCGTACAACTCATTTAATGATGTTTGCAAGAAATGACCTCGAGAGCGCAACACAGTGTTAGCTGCTGATTCCAAAATTGCTTTTTTCTTGGGTGATGAGAGTGCCGGTGCCGGAAACGAGTTGTATGCCATGTAAACCGTTGCGGATGGCGCATTCGAGGCTACAACTTGAGTCCACAGCCAGAAAGCGTTACTGCTCATCAGCCGAATGTTGTCCCGCTGTCGGCATCAATGACTAGCAGTGAATCGAGCGGCAAAATTTCTGGGTCATAGGAAGAAACGGCCAAGTAATTACGCTGATTGGAAATCGTTTTGGGTACAGCGAGGTACTTCTCTCTCCGCAGCAAACTCGACAATGGCCGATTCAACAGTCGGTTATGGGTTTCTGAAACGCCTGCATCGCCAGAGCGCCTAGGCACGATGAGTTGCTGAAGGAAAGTCGAATCACGGACTGATTGGGGTATAGCCCCTCGAACACGAATACCCCAGCCGATCCCGCGACTGGTTACGACCTTTGTGAGATATTCATGCTTCTCGCTCGGGGAGACTTTCTCTGCTGACTCGACGACTAATTCGTCAACATTGATGATCAGCCCAGCGGCGCCTGCTCGAGTTCCGAAATGAGCAACAGGCAATTGACCTAGCGGTTTACGGCTACGGCTGAACGACAGAGCCCCCACAAGTAAGGACCTTAGCGAACTCAAGATTCCCCCGAGCGCTACTTTCTCATTCAGTTGAACATATCGAGAGCCAGTGACAATGAGGACCGGCGAGGTCAGAATCTTGATCCGCGACGGGGCCGTGACTGAAAATCCCCGCGCCAGAGGACCTATTCGTCCTCTGATCCACCCTGGTCTCCCCTATCCCGACCGTAAGCAAGAACTAACCGGACAGCGCGCAGAATTCTGGGTTTGTCTAACGGTTTCCCTAACCCATCCGTGTCAGGAAGCCCTGCAACCAAATCCCCGTAGTACTTATCCAGATCATTCTAAACTCGATTTGCTTTACGGTCGAAAATCCCCATGTGAATCTCCTCTAACACTCAAAAAATGTCCACACATTAGTCGTGCACTCACTGCACATCTCACGTGTAGCCCGCCGACACTTTTATTAAGGTTTCCATGGTAGCCCCGGACACTTCGATCACCGGGGAAATTTATTTAAAGTTGAATCTGATACATGCGCAACTACGGACCCCTGGTTGCTTACTCAAGGCGCTTTTGCCTAAATCAGGATTTTGCCCGAGCGTGCTACGAGGGTGCTAACTCAAGAACCGTTTCACGACATCACTCCAGTCTGGATCTGGATCTACCGCATCACAGGACTGCGCCAAACTGTCCAACGCGACCGAGAAGCCACCTTGATCATTTGAAGCTACTGCCATCAACATCCGGTTTAGGCTTGAATTTAGATCGGAATATTCGCCATTAGCCGCGGCCGCAGCATCGGCCTTTCGTAACGCCATATCCAGATAGGAATTTGCTTGGGCTGGGTCCCCCGCCTCAGTTGCATCAACGACGGACTGACACGCTGCCCGAGCGTCCAGCTGACCACTCTTTATTATCTCAGCTCCTGCACACCCCGACAGCAAGAAACTGACCCCAGCGACTAGCACAGCTCCAGCCGCCGCCCTGTTCTGAAAACTCAATTCGATCTCTCGTCCCCGATTTCTCATGGCCACAAGGCTAACAGCGATCTTGCTGCCACGTTTGCTCTTACTCAGGTTTCCCCGTTTTGTAGACACAGGTTTGTGCATCCCCCAAATCATTAGAAAACAACAGGAAATTATTCACTTTTCAGAGAGTCGAGCACTGACTGATATGAGGAACCCAGCGGCTCCAAATCGCCGGTCATCAGCGTCTCCCATCTGGTGAAAGCATCTTCATCACAAATTCCGATCTCGCGCCCGGGAGTAAGTAAGGGTTCGCATGCTTCCAATTCCTGATAAAAATTCATGCGATTAAACACGAAGTTTCCCAGTGCAGCAGTGAAGTCGCGTAGTGCATCAACATCGGGTGCTGACGACCCACCCAGCATCTCCTGGGTTGTTGTAGCAGTAAGAAGTCCTTGCAATTCACTTTGGCTGGTCTGCAAACTGTTCACGATCTCTTGAAGTTGGATGTATGCCGGAATTATATTTTGCAGATCAATCTGCACGGCATAGTAATCATTGAGTTCTTGAGTGACTTGGGAATACGCATCTGCTACTGACGTAGCAAAACCCTCATCAAAACTATTCGCGCTCTCGATTGACTCCAGCGTATCTAAAAAATCCCCGCTATCACTGTTTGTAATTCCTGGGTTCGCATCAAAGCCTCGGCTGCCCGTGCCAGCGAGAAAAGCGATAGACATTGCCGCGACAACACCGATGATGATCAGGAATGAGGCAATCCCTACTTTCTCGTCCTTTTGTGGCCGTGTTCCGCGAGTCCACAATGAACCGGTCCACCAACGCTGAGATGAAATATCGAAAGGATCACGTTTCCACCCTGCGCTCTCATCCTCTGGGCGAATAGCCAATCTTTTTTTGAAACTTCGAGTGCGAAACGGCCAGCGGATAAGAGCGGGTAGGACTCCAAACATGAAGAAACTCGCGGGCACCAAGAATAGAATCGTAAAAAAACCGGAGGAGTAAGTGAAAGTTGTTGCAGGCCCCAGCCCGAAGGATCCTTCGCGAAAAAGACTTTGACTTCCTCCGATAGTGGTCAACACCACGGGAAGCCAGAAAACCCAATCCTTTGTCCACGGCCGATTAATAATATGCGGTCGAGGTGCGACCAACAATTCAGATGCAGGAGGCTGCGCTAATAGGAACAGCCTCTCTTCCTCAGTCGGTAATAGCGTCTTGCCAAAAAACGCACCACATTTGATGCAAAAAGCGGAACTATCAGAACACTCAGAATTGCAAACTGGACAATAGATCATTATCAAACCCCCCGGTTAGTGAAGCAATGCCTACCAAAAAATACTAGCGCAGCCCAGTGACATTCAGCAATCTCCTGGCTTTCTGCGCGGGTCTTCTCTCACGTGCGTACGCGCGCGCTCGTCTTTTAGCACCCCGTAGGGGTGCTTTGAGTGGTCCCAGTGGTTTGCAACAGCGCAAACCCCAACGAAAGGAACAACCATGCCAAACGGTGGCTACCCCATGCACTTCCTCATTCAGATACCTAGCTCTGATCTCGTGATTCACGCCGACGGTGCAAATGTCAAAGTAAACCGAATCATCGAACCGCGAGCCCTACCGTCTGGTAAAACGATTCCCCAGTACGAATCAATTGGCACGCTTTTAACCGAACAAATATGTGGCTTGATCTACCACCTGAATTACTGGAGTATCGACACGAGCACTGGACAAATCGAAAATCGTGGTGCTACTTTCCACCGAAAGATCATTCAACCTGCCATAACAACCGAGCCTTTCCACCCAACATGGGTCTCCTTTCGAACCCGATTTCGTACGACAGACCATGCAAGGAATCATAAGAAACGATGAATTGGCAAATATCGTTCAGGGGCTGCAGCAGATTGGCTGGGGTGTCGAACGAATTGGAGATCACGTTATTCGGCTCACTGGCTCCTTTACCCAACCCGCTGGCGTTGTGATCAGAGCCCTCAGCATGGTGGACGATGATGTCCAAGTAGTGATTGTCGCGGAGACACTTGCTGGCACACACGCAGTTGCAGCATGGAAAAGGCCAGATCTCTTTGTAGTTGTGCCTGGAAAGTACGGCCAGAGATGGCGACACTGGGTACTGAACGGTCTCACAGGAGCGGCAGCATTTGCTAGGCAAATGGTGGACGACCCATCTGCACTACCAAGACCAGTGATGTACGGCCCCCAGGTAGAGCGCATTCCCGCAGGAGAGAATCTGCTTCAGGAATTGGGGCTTGAGTTGGCTGAATAAGGTGCCGTAACGCGGCCTCTCTGAGCAAGGCGGCTCCTAATATTTGTTAATTCGACACCGAATCCACGCGACATTCGCGGGAAGGCTTGAGAGCGTCCACGAGACTTTTGACCCGATGCATCCTCAAACAGCGCAAAGACACCACACTCGCTCTCCCATAATTAATCACGAAATCGCTACGTATTAGCGGGCTCCATGTCCGTGTCTTGGGCGTCCGAGTGCGGTCGGTAGTGGAGTTTGGTATGCCCCCTTGCAGCGGGCTATATCACCTAAGGGCATCCCGGAGCCAACGGACCGCTAACTGGATTCCAAGTAAACCCACTCGTGTCAGTTAGGCAAGGTAAGTTTGCACCATGGACTCGCCAAGCCACCGATTCGTGCGTGAGTCAATTCGAACCGGTGCCACATGGGGGAAGTCGAGTATCAGATGAATCAGTCTTTTTCGCAGAACATTCAAGAGCCTGACTTCGACCATTTACCTAAACCAGATAACGGTGCGGCTTCATTCGTCGAGGGCATTGAAGACCTAGTGAAGTCGCGCCAACGTGTAATAGATCATGGTGAAGTTTTCACACCATTATGGATGGTTGAGGACATGCTTGACTTGGTGAAGGAAGAGTCGGAACGAATTGATTCTCGTTTCCTTGAGCCAGCCTGCGGTTCTGGCAATTTCCTAAAAGTAGTGTTGGGCCGAAAACTGAAAACGGTTCAACATCGTTACGGGAAAAGTGATTTCGAACGCCGCCATCATGCCCTCTTCTCCCTGATGTGCATTTACGGAATTGAGTTGTTATTAGATAACGTCGAGGAATGCAGAGCAGCACTTATCGGAATTTATGCAAAATATCTTGACCTCGAACAGGGAGATGTCTGGTATCAGGCTGGTGGCGCGGTGCTTCAAGTCAATATCCAACAAGGTGATGCCCTTACGTTGACTACTGAAGGTGGGGCTCATATCGAATTTCCCGAATGGGGTTATTTGGGTGCTGGAAAGTTTCAACGCAGAGACTTCCGCTTTGATGCTTTAACTCAACGATCATCTGTATCAGGAACATTGTTTGAACTTTTTGAGGAACATCAACTGTTTGTTCCCATAAAAACTTTCCCCCAGATGTTGGTTTCGGAGATAACGACATGAACCAGGCAACCTTCAATCTGCGAAGTCATAATCCTGACGTCTTGTCCTGCATTGCGAATTTATCCAATGACGCCGTTTTCACTCCACCTGAATTTGCAAATGAAATGCTAGATTCTCTTGAGAAGCAGTGGCAGAAGAATAATGCTGGTTCTAATATTTGGGCAGACAAGGATGTTACTTTTTTGGATCCTTCCACGAAGTCTGGTGTCTATCTCCGTGAAATTGTGAGGCGTTTAAACAGGGGACTAACTAGGGAGATCCCCGATCTAACAGAGCGCATTAATCACATTCTTACTAACCAAGTATTTGGTATCGCTACCGAAAGATTAACGAGTTTACTATCGCGGAGAAGCGTTTATTGTTCAAAGAAGGCCAACGGTATACATTCGATTGCGCGGACATTTGACAATGAAGAAGGAAACATTTGGTTTGAAAGAATTCAGCATAATTGGCACCGTGGAAGCTGTACTTTTTGTGGAGGGAGTGAAAGTGAGTATTCACGGGGGGATGAATTGGAAACACACGCGTATTTTTTTACCCATACGGACGATATTAAGAATCAATTAGCTGATGTGTTTGGAGAGAATATGCGATTCGATGTAATTATCGGAAATCCGCCTTATCAATTAAGCGATGGCGGAGCCTCTGCAAGTGCTCGACCGATTTACCAACAATTTATTGAGCAAGCAATGAACCTTGATCCACGGTACTTAGTGATGGTCACCCCGTCGAGATGGTTCGCGGGGGGAAAGGGATTGGACGCTTTCCGAAAGAGAATGTTAGCCGATAAACGAATTCGCATAATCGTTGATTACGTTCAAGAGAAAGATGCATTCCCAAATGTCAACATAAATGGGGGTGTTAATTATTTTTTATGGGACAGAGATCATGTTGGAGACTGTGAGGTCACAACCGTGGCCCCTGGTGGTAAGAGGGGGGCAACGTTGACACGGCCTTTGGGAAATTTTGATATTTTTATCCGACGGAATGAAGCGCTACCAATTCTCAAACACGTGATGGAAAAACACGAAAATTCTTTCAGTGAAAGGGTTTCTTCTCGAAAGCCGTTTGGACTACCACCGGACTTTCACGGAGTGAGTAGGAAAACGGCTAAACGGGACATTAAGTTTTATGGTTCTGGAAAGATTTCATGGGTGAGTCTTGACGATTTAGAAGTTAATGCTGGATGGGTGAAAAAATGGAAAGTTTTAATCCCACGCGCAACTGATGGAAATGAAAACTATCCGCTACCTATTTGGGACCATGCCGGCCCCTTTATTGCAGGACCCGGAGAGGCGTGCTCCGAAACCTATCTTGTCGCATCACTTGCCAAGTCCAAGACTGAGGCTCAATTCATAGTCAATTACATGAGAACCAAGTTCTTTAGATTCATGATTTCACTAAGAAAAAGTACGCAAGATAATAAAGCTTCAATATTTGCTTTTGTTCCAGATCTTCCGTATGACCATGATTGGACAGATGCTGAACTGTTCAAGCGCTACGCACTCTCCAAAGATGACGTTGTATTCGTTGAGTCAATGATTCGTGAAATGAAATTCACTAATGAGTAAATCTATTGAGGAGCTCCTTCCTGATAAGCCGAAAGCACGCTTACGTATATATGCCTGGTCGACAATGGAGATTAAGAAGTTTGATGGTTGCCTGAAGGTCGGCCAAACCACTCGAAACGTAAATGTGCGGATCAAGCAGTCTCAAGGTGTAGCCCAGGTGCCTTATATTTTGGAAGTTGATGAGCCTGCGGAAAGGTCCAACGGAACAGTATTTAGGGATAGTGCTGTCAGAGAGCGTCTAAAGCAAAAAGGCTTCGAGAATGTCGAACTTGAATGGATGCGTTGCACCGCGGCGGATGTGTTGACCGCTATTCGTGAGTTGCAAACTGATACCGCGCGAGTGGGATCCCATACTGAAGATTTCCAGATGCGTGCCGAGCAAGTTGCTGCTGTAAAAAAGACTTCAGATTACTATTCGTCCATTTGGGCCGATGATAAGAAAGCGGTTCCAAGATTCCTGTGGAATGCGAAAATGCGTTTTGGTAAGACATTCGCTGCCTATCACCTTGCGAAGAAATTGGATGCCAAGAAGGTGTTGGTCGTCACGTTCAAGCCAGCTGTGGAAGATGCGTGGCAAGTCGATTTAGAGTCTCATGTCGATTTTGCTGGGTGGCAATATTTCTCAAGATCTACTGGCGGCGATCCAACGACAGCGAAGGAGAATGCGCCTCTTGTTTATTTTGGTTCATTCCAAGATCTACTCGGACGAGATAGGGCAACAGGCACAATTAAGGCTAGAAATGAGTGGTTGCATGCGACGAATTGGGATTTGGTAATTTTTGATGAGTACCACTTCGGTGCATGGCGGGATAGCGCTAAGGAACTGTTCGAAGGGGAGGACCCTGAGGAAGCTAAGAAAGAAATAGCAGCCGAATATGGGAAAGAGTTAGGTGCATTTGATGAGGCCCTTGAAGAGCTGAGCGGAGCCGAAATCGATTTCCTTCCAATCACCACAAAAGCGTATTTGTATCTTTCAGGGACGCCTTTTAAAGCCCTCGCGACGGGCGAGTTTATCGAAGAGCAAATATTTAACTGGACTTACACCGATGAGCAACGTGCTAAGCAGGTGTTTGGGAAAAAGAATCCTGACAAGTGGAATCCCTATGCGGCCCTGCCTGAGATGCGCTTA
>Ga0208646_1000243_pt1 | contig 38709 bp, 41 predicted proteins | sample AntAceMetag02UK8_FD_184762 | JGI IMG/M metagenome (GOLD analysis project Ga0208646, IMG submission 184762) | Saline lake microbial communities from Ace Lake, Antarctica - Antarctic Ace Lake Metagenome 02UK8 (SPAdes) (version 2) | ecosystem: Environmental > Aquatic > Non-marine Saline and... | reverse complement strand
CAAGACCGAGGTTCTCTGCATGACGGCCGCGGCTTCCTCGAGTGCGGAGGCGTCACCGACGACGATTTGCGCGGACCGGGGATGCCCGGGACGGGAGCTCAAGGCATACGTGTCTAGTATTTCAGCGGGGGGCGAGGCTGATTTGTGTTCGCTCGTGGGGGATGGGTTGTCCAAGAGTGGGGGGCTCGTGCGCACGATGCGGCCCGCGGCGTCTGTGCGAGCGACCACCTGCCGGAAGGGGGACCTCTCGCGTTCCCTGGTGACGAGACCCGACGGACTCTCGAGAAGATTCGTCGGCAACCGGTGCTGGAGCGCTTCCATGCGACCACAGGATTCCGCCGAGCTGGAAGTCCCAAACAGACGTTTCCCGGGGCCAGAAAGCCAAGCACCAGGGAGACGGAATGTCCGAGGAACGGCGAACGATCGAGGCCCGACCATCGTTGGAGGCCGCGGACAAAGAGGCGCGAGCGCATCGCATCTCGAAGATCGAAGGCGCGGAAGCTTACGTCCGCACCTACCAGTCCGCCTACCAGCGGCTGGAGTTCGATCCTCACGTGCGCCAAACTTTGCGCGCCCTGCCGGAGGCCGACCGCCTGGCGTGGGGTCAGGCCGTGGGAGAAGCGTTCAAGGTGAACGGCCCAAGCGACTGGGGTCCGCTGCCGCACGTTGCGGGAGAGTACGCTATGCTATGCCTTGCCAATCAGTACCCCGGGCGCCTGCCGCTCCAAGGCCAGAAGATGCTCGATACCTTCCTGTGCGAGACCATGATGCTGCTGCTGCCGTGCCCCAAGTGCATGGGCCATTACGCGGGACATCTTCGGCGCAAGCACGAGCAAGGGCGGTGGCCCGTCACCGCCATCGAGGGCCTGCGCTTCCTCGTCGACGTGCACAACTTCACGAACAAGTACTACAACCGCAGGAACGAGAAGGAGGGCCGCCGGTTCGTCCGCAAACCCGAGGACTACAACGTGAGCGACGCGCTCCGGCGGATGCATGTGGCCACGTTGTCGGACGCCATTCGGACGGCCAAGGTGAAGATGGCGCAGGCCGAGAGCGCCGACGCGCTGCCTCGGGCGTACGACCGCGATACGCTGTCTCGGGCCACGCGGGGACCGCAGAAGACCGCGACGGCAGGAGCGCGTGTGGCCGACGGAGGCGATGAGCCGGAGTTGCCGAGAGGCGGAGACTCGGGGCTGGGTGGGCTGGCCCAGGCCGACGGGACCGCGGCCGCGGGGCGCTTCGTGCTGATCATCATTGCTGTGGTGCTCGTGGCCACGGCCGCGACCGTGGCCACTGCCGCCGCCTGGGCCGTCCTGCGTCCGCGGCCCTGCTCCATGCCTCGTCCCGCCAACACACCGCTTCTGGTCGACGGTCCGCCGACCGGGCCCCCCACCGTCCCGCGTCCGGTGATGGGATCCGGCTCAAACCCATCCGCCGAAGTTTGGTGACACAGGCCATCGGCGACGGAAAGACCGCCGAGGCATGGAAGCATTTGGAACTGAGTTTGAATCGGCCCGGACCGAGGTGCTGGTGGTTCCCGCGTGGGCGTACGTCCTCATCTTTGTCATGATCGTCGCCGTGGTCGCATACATTGTGGTGATGCAGACGCGACCGGACCTCGTCCTGGGCACGTCTGGGGACATCCGCGGTCCGCCGCAACCCAACCGGGACACACCCAGAGGCGCTGGCGGCGGCAGCGGCAGCGGCGGAGCCAAGGTCCCCGAGCAGATGAACACGCAGGTGTTCACGCGGTACGCTGAGAATGGGATCGTCCGAGAGAGCTATCACCAGGGAGGGGACCACCACGCGATCATGCAGGCCGGCGACGAGCGAATTGCCAACGCGCGCAAGTTTGCCCACTCGAACGACCTGCCGCTGGACGAGAGCTAGCTGGAGTCGGCGGGCGGCGGCTGGCTGATTCGAACATCACATCTCCGTGCCGTCGGCTAGGCCGCCGCCAAAAAGCAGGACATGCGGCTTGCACAGGACGTCCGGGACGCCCTGATGGAAGCCCAGAACGCGGAGTTGTCACGGAGACTTCAGAACTTCACAGGCGTCCTCCTGCTCGCGGAGCACTGGTGCCCTTACTGCCGTCGGCAGCTGGCGGACTGGGTGCGCCTCGAGAAGACTCCCATCCCAATCACGGTGCTTCTGATCGCGGACGAGGCCCGGCACGTGCAGGCGCTGCGAGACGTCATGTACACGGCTCTGGATCCTCCGCAGAAGGCCGCCGCGGACCCTCGAGGCCAAAAACCGGGTTTGGCAGAGCCAGATCGTGCAAGGAGTTCCCATGAACGTGTTTGTCAAGAACGGCAAGGGGGTGCGGCTGCAGGCCGGGTACAAGAACACGGCGGGGATGTGGCAGATTCTGGAAGAGGTGTATGGCGGAGACGCCACGGAGGCCAATTAAAGCGCCGTGTTGGCAAACACGAGACGAGCCGTCCGGAGCTGATCCAAAAATCCGTCGGGCACGTTCGGCGCCAGCTTGGCGGACACCCGGCAGGCTTCTGCCACCTTCTCGGCGGATCCGTGCGTTTTGATGGCCCGAACCGCCTTGACCGCTCCAAATCCTTTGATTCCGCTGCAAAAGTCCGTCCCAATAACCTGCGCCGCGTCCACCAGCTGCTTCTGCGTCAGTCCCAGGCCGGGCGCCACCTCGTCCAGCTGCCACGCCGTCCGAAGCCGGTCGCTGTGCGGATGCTGCACAAACGTCCCCTTCCCCGGCCCAAGGAACAGATCGGTGTCCTGCCCCGCGACGCAGTCGATCTCTGCCGAGCCCATCGCGTGCGCGGCCTCGATCTCCGCCTCTCCCACCGACGTCCGAATCTCGCACCCGCTCTGGCGGAGCGCTTCGAGGCTCTCGGCGCGCATATCGGCCGAGGCAAGCTGCGCCCGCGAGTCAAGCGCTTCCTTGGACTTGGCCGCTTGATCCCGCAGCAGCACGGCGCTGCGTCGAAGCGCCTCGGCGAGCTCGGCCCGCATACGTTCCAGCTTCTCTTCCCGGCTGCACCCGAACGCTTCTCGCAGCACGACCGCCTCGACGCGGTCCATCTCGGTCTCGTCGCAGTCAAACGGACACTCCACGTCTCGGCAGCGCTTGGTCTTCTCCGTGGACTCCAGGTCCAGGAGCTCCCGTCGAATCAGGGTCGAGGCTTCCGACGCCGACTTGGCCTCGGCCCGCAGTTCGGCCAGTGTGGCCGAGGCGGCCGAGGCGGCGGAGGTGGTGGTGGTGGAGGTGGAGGTGGCAAGCGAAGTGGCGTCTGGGACCGCGGCAATCTCGGAGCTCTCCGGAACGAACACGACCGGAGCGCCACCCCCGCCACCCGCCGCGGTTCCGATCAAGGTCTCAATCCGGTCGGCGGCACCCAGCTTGAGCGAGTGAAGTACCGTGGCACGCTCCCTGAGCTTGGTTCGGCGCCTTGATTCGTCGGCCTTGGCTCGTCGGTGGCCGCGGCCGTCCGTGAAGACGATCACCTCACACCCCGCCATCTGCATCGGGCGCACGTACCGCGCCACCCGCACGGGCACTGGGTCGCTATCAAACTGGCTGTTCGGTCGGTATACACACGCATGGAAGATGGCGTCAAAATCAACACCCACGCGACGAAACTGTCCCCATCCAAGCCAGGGCCGAACGGCCCGAGGCACAAGCTTCCGAACCAGCTTGGTGAACGCGGTCGGTGTATGAATTCCCATGGAGGAGAGGTGGAACACAAATTGGATTGGAAGCCAGCAAGTCTACTTCGATTGTCCATCAAAGTAAGGACAGTCACACGCACGCACACCACCACACAATCCCAACCCATCCGTCCCTCACGAATTAAACAATCGCTCCAGCATACTGGTCGTCGTTGCTTTGTCCGGATTGATCGCGTCGTCCAGCTGCAGCTCGGACACCGGAATGCTCCGTCGGTCAAAGCTCATTCCTCCTGCTTCTCCGGCTCCACTCGGGTCCCCTAAGCTGTCCACGCTGATGCAGCCATCCCAGTTGTCCCCCGCAACCATCGCACCCGACTACCGCATCGAGTTCAGGCTGCTATACGACAGTATTGAGCCGATGGACACGCCCCCCAGCACATCGGCAGCGGGCTGCATGGCCATGGCACCGATTGCCTCACCGTCCTGCAGGTCGGTGCTCGTACGTCCCGCCGTTGAATGGATCGGTCGCAGATCCATCGACAACGAGTGCGAGTTATACGACAGTGGCTGGTACGGCTGGAGGTCCTCGCTCAGGTGCAACCGCCCGTCCCAGCTAAGCCCCTCGCCCGACGCCATCTGCTGCTGGGTCTGCATGTAGCTAATGATTCCCAGGCCCGCCGCCTCCGCCTCCAACGCGAGGCCCTCTCCGCTGTCGGTCATCTCTCTCTAGCCTCCTTCTTCTCTGCCGCCACCACCCCCCACGGCCTGCCTAAGTCCCAGAGGCATTCCAAAGATAGGAGGAGAGTACGCTCCCATCAACGCACCACCGCTGCCGCCGCCACCGCCGCCGGTTGCGCGGGACGGAGCCTGCGACGACACCAGCGTTTGCTCCTGCGACAGCGGCAGCGGTCCGAGCTGCCTCGCCGTGACGACCGTGGACGCGGCACCATTGCCATGACGGCGCCGGCGCCCGCGATTCCAGGCTTGCGCCTGCTCGCCGTCATCGTCTGCGTCCGTGCTGTCTCGCTGTTGCCTCCCTCTCTTGCGACCAGCTCTTGGCAGCTCGCGCGCCTGGATCGCCTGCACGATCTCCACCGTCTCGTGTGCTGGCCACAAGCGAGGGAACTCGCCGACAATCGTCTCCAGGCTTCCCACAGCGTCTGGGGGATGGCTGTGCAGGAAGATCTGATGCTCCTCTGATCGGAGCGCCGCCTTGATGGCGGACAGGCAGTTGACCCGGACCATCTCGGGCAGCGCCGGGGCGACGCACCACCGCAACAGCTCCAGCAGCAGCGGGTGCTCCGCGGCCGGACCAAAGCTCACGGACGTCAGCTTCTCGCACCGCACCAGCCCCAGCCCATGCATCAGAACGCGCGTCAGGTTGATCTGCGAGAGCTGCCGCGTCGACAAAAAGGGATGCTCCTGGGGCAAGCTCAGGTGAATGACCAGAGAAGCCACCTGCAGGCGCTCCGCCGCTGCCACCGTCGGCTCCGTGATGTGCAGCAGCTCCCGAAGGTTCACCGGGGAACGTGCCGCCCACTCGCGAAGCTCTGTATCCCTGTCGGTCTCCGGGATGGTGCTCCACCGCGGGTCTAGCGTGGGCATCCCGTCCCGGGCCCTCGCATCCTGCTGCTGTCGCGCCGCGGCCAGCACCTTGCGGCGGCACGACAGAGTTGCGCACAAAAGCATCATCTGGCGCACCGCCACCTCGCGGTACGCCAGCATCTTCGGGTGGGTAGGCGCCAGCGGCTTGAGCGTGCAAGCCGAGCCGAACTGCAGAGCCGCCACCCGCTCTCCCGCGTCCCCGTCCGTGGCCTCGGCCGCTCTCTGAGCCTCGCGAATCGAGTCTGCTATCTCTTCGTCCACTGCCGACGCTGACTTGGAGGTCTCGTCCTCCCCGCGCTCGGCCGCCAGGAGCCGGCTTCGAATACTCGCCGTCTCGCCGGTCATCTGCCTCAGGGCCTTCAAAGCAGCGATCGCGGCGCATCTCTGCGCCTGCTTGGTGGCCTTGCTCCGCCTCTGTTCGAACCTACGAGGATTCGCCCACACTGGCACCTCGCTGGCCGCGCCGGCCCTCGAGCTCGGGCTCCTTGCGGCGCCTTCTTCATCTTCATCCTCTTCCTCCTCGTCCTGTTCGCACTCCGCGACCTCTGTCTGCGAGAAGGGGCACTCTTCGCAATCCGCAAACAGCCGCTCCTGCTAATCGTCTGCTTCGGGTCTCTGCCGACGGTCGGCCAGCAGAGACAGCTGCGTCAGGGGAAGATCGATCCAGGAAGGCCTCGAGCCAATCCACGGGAACGCCCAGGCCTGCCTCCCCGCGGGCGACTTCTGCGCGGTCAGCCCCAAAGATCCTCCGGGCATGACCTCCCACTGACGCTCCCGAGCCCGGTCAATCTCGAAGGCCATGGTGGCGGGGAGAGGCCGAGCCAGGACCCGTCGACCCGTCGTCACCACTGGCGTCCACAGATCGATCGAGTCCTCGCTTCTCTCCTGCCACCTCGCCATCTCTCGGCGGTCCGGTGTCCACCCCCACTGCATCTTGGTGCCTTGCGCACTCAACTAGGGATCATCTCGAACCGCATCCGCGGCCGCCAGTCGTGTGCGGATGCCGGCAATCGTAGCATCCTCTCGCCGCGTCAGTTCAAACGGGTCCAGAGGAACGCGCGATCCCAGTGACCGGAAATTGAAGTAGAAGTTGCCCAGCGGCGCCTCTCCGTTCGTCACCTTTGCAGGCAGGGGCATCAGGCCCGGGTGACAAGGAAGATCCGCCCCCTGCACGATGCGCGACTGCGTGTTGACCAAAGCGCCAACCGCGTGCCGGAAGAGGGCGTCCGCCATGGTGCTCAGCGCCTGCGCCGGAGTCTCGATCCGTCCCAGCTGATCCTTCCAGGGGAGTCCCTGCAGCAGCGTCTTCAGCAAGAAGCGAGGAAGCAGCCGCGACGCCACGCCGTTGTTCCACACGATGGTGCTTTGCTTGTTCCCCACTTCACGGGCCTGGAACACAATGCCTCGGCCAATCGGCACCACGGCGTCGTCCGGAATCAGCACGCCGGGGTCCAGCCGTCGAACGAAGCTCTGCAGCTCCGCTTTGCTGGCGGCCTTCTTGCGCTCCGGTGCGGTGATCGCGCACCTCTGCGTGGCTCGGCTCGTTCGACGGTGGCCTCCCGCCGTCAACGCCGCAAGCCTGGCTCGGTCATGTGACGAGCCGTTGCGCCGCGGTACGGGCACGATCCCAAAGAGCGCGGTCTTGGCCTGTCCCAGAGCCGGCACGCACCGCCATCCCCCCATGCTCACCAGGGTCGTGACGGTCGTCATCAGGTGGGCCTCCGCCGCGCGAGAGCGCCTCCAGCTCCGAGTGCTGTTGATCGTGCGGAACTCGGTCGCCCTCACCTCAACCGGCTCCGTAGCGCGCGGCACGTCGGTCCAGAAGAGCAAAGGGTCGGGACAGCCCCCCACCGCCGCGTGCATCAGGGCCTCGTATCTTGCCGCGGACTCGTGCGTGCAAAGATGCCGCGAGGCATCGCTCCAGGAGATCTGGAACACGGACGACGACAAACTGGTTGCGTTGCCGCGATGCGCCGCTGCAATCCCGGCCACCTGCCGACTAGGATCCGACCAGACGCACACGACACCGGACCGGAGAACCTCGTGCAGCTGACGTTGCTCCACCACTCGTCGGTTCCACGACTCACGCCCGTTCTCATCGACCTCGTCCTCGTCCTCGTCCTCGTCGTCGTCCGACACGACTGGGCCCAAGCCCGTCGCACGCACCGAATCGGACGTCGGTCGGCCGACGGCCGGCTGCAAGGACGATGCCTGTATCGGCCGGACCCACCGATCCGAGTCGAGACACAAGCATTCCGGACAAGAGGCGCGGCTGATGCTTCCCGGGAAGACGGGCGACGAGCTCCGTACCAAGTTGCCCCAAGGCATCGGTGGCTGCAAAAGCCCGGCCGCTGCTGCCTGCGCTGCCTGCTGGGCGTCCGATGGCGTTCCGGACGATGACGATATAGAAGAGACCAAGGAGTCACCGGTCGAAGCCACAGGTACCTCCGGATCTCCTCCCCCGCCGCCGCGGGCGGCCGTGGCAGCAATGGCAGCCATGGCAGCCATGGCAGCCATGGCAGCAACCGCGGCCTGGGCGGGCCCGTCAACCGCATCCGCTGATGACGCATCTGAACTGGACCCGACCGCGGTTGCGTTAGTGTCTGCCACCATTGGTGCATGCGACTCATGGTTCCACGCCGGGAACAGGTTCTAGGCTAGCACCGTGACCAGCTGCACCGAAGAGTCTCCCGCCGCGTGATGGCAGGTCCACATCGGGCGGGTGACCAACCCCGCCGCCACCGCTGCTCTCGACTGCGGGACCACGAGGCTCCACCTCTCCTGTGGTCCCGACCCAACGCGAGCCAGGTACGGCGCCCCGACCAGCACCGGCTCCGCTCCGCCGACGGGAAGGTCTTCGAAGGGCCAGTGCACGTGCATGTCCCGGAAGGCCACCGCCAAAGCCCTCGGAGCCATCAGGGCCGAGCGGTCGCCCGCACCCGCCCCGGTCGGTGTCGCCATGGTGACCTGCTCCGACGCCTCAACCTGCTTGGCGGCGTGCTCGACCCGTCCGGCCAGGCCGCCGCGGCTGGGGACAGCGTCCGAATCGTGGAGCAATCCGTTGGACGCTCCGAGGCCCGGGAGCACCACGCCCAAGCCCTTGCCGACGCGAAGAGGCGGAACCTCTGCAAAGCGAGAGAGTTGATCGCTCACGCCCTCGACGCCGCTCCCCTCTTGCATCGCCTGTCTCACGTCCGACACATCGGACCGGGACGGCGTCCCCGGCCTCGCAAACAGCTGCCACCGCAGCACCGGCGAGGCGTCTCCGCCCGGACCGCCGACGTCAAGCCGCAGATGGGCCGCGTGCGACAGCACGAGGGCAATGCCTCCCGCGAAGTCCGCGTTCTTCTGCCCCTTGATAGATCCGATACCCACCCAAGGCAGGTGCTTCAGCGTGGCATGGTCGTCCACGGGAAGCGCGGCCCCTGGCCCGGACACTTCGCCTCCCTCACCCAGAGGGCCCTGCGAACCGTGTACCCCCAGGCTAGACCCGAGCCCGGGCACGCTGAGCAGGCCCTGCCTGCAAGCGGCGGGCTGCGAAGCCGGAAGAAGCGACCCGCCTGCGAGAACAAACATCGGCTTGCCCCCGTACGGCTGCCGGAACGTTCCAGTCCGTTCTCGCTGCGCCAGCTGTCGCGCCGCCGCGATCGTCTCGGGCACATCCATCCGACCGTGACTGTACAAAGCGGCCAGGCACTCGTCTCCCGGGTCAACGTGAACCCGAGGACGCATGTTCACGCACAAAGGCTTGACCGCCCCCTTCTTGGTGGTGCCGCCTCCGAGGTACGCCTGCTTCACGGCGCTGGGGGCGTACAGCATCGAATCGGCCTGGGAATGCACGCTCATGGGCCTGCTAATGAACTAAGTGCTCATATGCTCTTCCCTGGTCCTCAGTACTTCTTCGAGACGCCGCAGAAGCGCGTCAATCGACAGGCTCGAGGAGGACGACTGGCCGGCCCCGGACGACGCCTCCGTTCCCGAGCTCTCACCGGCGTCCGTGAGGCGAATTGCATTCACCAGGTGGTCAATGCTAATGTTAAAGGCTCTATTAGTTGCATCCTCAGCGCTCTCGTACAGTTCTGCCATCTCGGTTGCTTTGTAGGGAGGAAGGAAGTGAATATAAACGACTGCCGGTTCTACAAGTGCCGGCGCACGGTCAAAATTCGGATATGGACGGTTGTGTGTGGTTTGGAGTGGTTGCGTGTGCTTAACAATCAAGATTACATGTCAAGATGCGTCTTCCTCGTCATCGCTGGAGTCCGAATTTTCCGGCTCGTCGCCCGGTTCCGTGTCGTCGCCCTCTTCGTCCGCCACGGCCAGAGGATGACCCCGAGGGCACTGGTGGCAGTACTCGCAGGCCTCCTTGGCCGTCAGAGGCGAAGGCCGAATGGTGCGCATCATCGAGTACGAGAACCTCTGAACGATGAGTTGCGCGGCGACATTCCGGAAGCGCACGCGAAGCCCCGGACGCCTCCGACCGCGTCTCCAAGCCGGCTTGAGCCTCGAAGCAGTTGTGCCCCCGGCCCTTCGGGGCATGGGTTTCGCGGGTGCGAGTCAGATCGCATATCAAAATGACTGGTCAGGCCTTAGCGAACGGCATTTGGATGTCCATTGCCTTGCTCGCCGTGGCCGTGTTTGTGCTCGTGGTCGTGCAGATGAATCGAGTTCGGTCGTCATCAGATACGATCGAGTACCCTGCAGGCAGCAAGAGCGAACGGGTCGGCTCCATGTGCGGATGACGGCCGGTACCGGCGGACAAAGACCGTGGGTGGCACCGGCGGGCTAGGGTCCGTTATTCCTCCACTTGATGCTGGCGCAGCAGGTTTAACAAGGAGGTCACGGCGAGCCCGTTCTCTTCCCCGCTGTCGGAGTCGCTGTCGGAGTCGCTGCTGGAGTCGCTGCTCGTTGACGAAGCGATCGCCGCTTCTCCTTCCCGGCCGGCATCACGCAGCGCTAGAGACCCGATACTTGTGTCACACGACGCAAGAGACCCGATACTAGTGTCCTGCAGCCCTCCCCTCTGCCTCGGACTCATCCTGCCGATCTTCCTTACCCGGGTCGGGTCGAGAAGCTTGTCTGTCCATCGCCGCCCGGGTACCTCCCTTGACGCCAAAGCTCCAATGCTGGTGCTCTCGGGCTTGCTCGCCATTTGGCCCACGTTGCTCTGGCGCAACAGAGTCTCTCGGGTCGGCGCTGGGGCCGCTGATGCTGCCCACGGAAGGTCCGTTGGCTGGCTGATATCATCCGCGTCGTTGGCGCTCCAAACGCGTTCGGTCGTGACCACGCCGCCGTCCGACGACGATTCAGACCCAGAGCTGGCACTGTCGACCTTAAGACCCTAATCACCCTCACAGATCCATTCTTCCCGCGCTGCGCCAAACACAATGCTCAAATCAGCGATGATGGCTTCGCGATCTGTGTGTGTATCTACTTCAATCCGCCCCATGACATCGTCAAAGCTTCCTCCCATAGGCGTCCCTTCCAGCACAGCGGCACCGTCCAGAGTTCCGAGCGCGATTCCGAGCCTCTTTGCCTGGTAGTAGTCTGTGTTCCGCAGCGTTTGGTCTTTGGCGTACCGAGGGGACTCGTTGTTGGTCGTTGCGGATGGCGTCACCGGATCTCGATTGAGAGCCAAAAACAACTCTAGCATCTGTCGGGTGGAGGATCCTTTGGCGGCATGCATTGGGAAGTGCCACTGCCGGTTGAACGACGATGCACTAAAGGCCGGTTCCACTTGGTTCGTGCCACCAGATCCAAAGTCGGTTAGTTGCGCCACCAGCACCACGTCTCGCACTTCCTCGGACGAGGTGTCCCTCAGGGTAACAACAGGGAATCCGACCGAGATCGTCAGCGAATCCGTGTCCGTGGGAACCGACACGGCGTGCCGCACCACTCCGTTCTTCGCATTCACATTGACTCCAAGCACCTGAACAGCGTGGAACCGCACGTTGCCTCGGTGGACATCGTAATGCCTGACCTTCGCCTTGACAGCGGCAGATGCCAACCCAACCGCAAGCTGCTCCGCCACCGCCTTGCCTTGGGTTGGACTCAAACCAATAAGATAACTCTTCGCAACGTACCTCCCGGCCACCCATGGAATGACCTGGATGCCTAGCCGCCACGGGCGCGGGGCTTTGCTGTCCCCGCCCCCGCTTGCGGCCGCTCCTCCACCACCGCTTGCGGCCGCTCCTTTGCCCCCGCTTCCGGCCGCTCCTCCGCCGCCGCTGGCGGGCGCCTACTACGTTGGACGCACCTTCTTGACAGCAGATCGTACATTCTCCAACAACTAGGCTTGCGTCGTTGTTTTAAAAATTGGTCCGTCTTGACGGGCTACGATGGTCTGTCGGACCTTGGGCCAGACGGAATCGGCAACGCCCGGGGCTGCCTGCACCTCGTTGAGTGACGCGACACTAAGTACACGGTTGACGAAGGGCAGGTACCCAGCAGCTGCGAGATACGTGTTGACATTCTGGTCGCGGATCATGGGTGACAGCGAGTAGCACTCCGTCTACAGCGGCGACGTGGGATCCGGAATGCGGTACCGCATAAAGTGCGTCGCTTGCTGCCTCTGGAACGTCTTGACCAGATCCAGAACTTCCCGTACCTCTGCGTGGCGAGCATTCTAATGTTTGCGGAGCAGGCGCTCTACCTATTCGCGGGCCAAGTGATACTGTCTGGCGGTGATGCGGGTCGAAGCAGGCAGCTGCGAGGCCATGCGCCCGAGCCCGTGCATGTTGCACGCTTCCATCCACTGAGGGATCCTCACCACGGTACCAACGTTGCCGGCCAGCGACGGACCTTGAAGCACAACCGCCTGCGACCCGAGATCGAAGGGCTGGACCGGCTTCAGGTCGGACCCAGACTTGAGCCAGCCCCGGTAGCTGGCTCCGCCCTTCAGGCTCTCCTTCACGTACGCCCACCTGGGAATGTGCAAATGCCAGTCCTCCGTATTGATGGCTGGCGGAGTGCTAGGAGAGACTAAAGGGAGCAGCGGGTTGGCGTCACGGAACTGGGCCAAGAAGCCGGTGGGGTCCACCCCCAAGATTCTCTGCACCTTCGCCACCAACGCCGAGCTGGGAATGACCACGCGTGGGCCGCTCATTCGAACTGGCTCCCGCTCCTCCTCACCATCTTCGGCCCGCTTGCTCTCGTTCGCCATGATTTCGCACGGCCTGTGAATCACGGCTCGTCCGCGGCGAACACAGCAAACATCCCACTCGCGGCCGCGTTCACTCACGATCCACGGCGCAGAGCCCGGACCGATCGGCTTCGTCGTTCCAGGGCCAGGCCCAGCAGCAGACCCAGCAAGATCGGCCACCCGACGCAAGCTACAGCAGAGTCCCAGCGCATGGCCGGGGTCAGCGGAAACGATTTCGCCGCCGGGAACGGACGTGCGACGAACGCAGCATGGACATCGGAGAAGACGTTCCAAAGGCATTGGAGAAGGGATCTCCGGGCGATTCGACCCTGGCACCGGGCGTTCCGCTCCAGCTGCCCTTGCATCCCTGGGCTCTCTTTGCCCACGCATCGGACGGTGGGCGCCGCGACGGTCGGCGGGCGTGCGCCGACCTGCTGGCGGGGGCCACGGGGCGGCACGAGGTTTGGCTCCTGCCCGAGGCTCCTCAGTGGAGCGTCACCGAGGGACGCATGGGTGGCATGCAGGCGCTCGCGACGGACGGAACGCGAGGGCCCGACGCGGGAGGCCACGATGCCGCCTGGATGGAAGGCACCCCGGCCGAGAAGCTGGCGTCCAGAGGGGTTCTGGTCGGAGCGGCGACCGGGTCTCGCGAAGCCGCCGATGCCGCGCGAGGCGAAGGTCCGTCGGCGGCTCCGTGCGCCTGCGTGGTTCCAATCCGCATGGCCGCGGCCACGAACCCCGCCGCCCGAGAGGAGCACCTGCGACTGCACGTAGAGGAGTGCGCCGTGGCAGCCGACGTGGAGCGCGCGATCCGAATGGGCACGACGATCGACGGCAAGCCTCCCTGCCTTCACGTGGCTGGTCACCGGTACTGCGTGGATCGCCCCGCGCTGCCCGTGAGGTCTGTTGTACCCCCGGGCTTTGCAGAGTACGCGGGAGCCGGTGCGATCGGGGGCACTGCCGGACCCAACGAGGTGGTGGAGGCGTGCTACTCGGTCCGACTGCTCCCCAAAGCGCTGCCGGCTGCCGCGGTGCGGCGCGGTGCGGCGATCCGGTTGGAGTCGAGAGACATTCCCGTGGCCTGCTTGCAGGTCGTACATTCCGTGCTTGCGCTGGCGAGACGCATGCCGGGCTTTGAGCAGCGCGACATGTGGGGCGCCGTGCGCTTCCTGCCGTTCGGCGCCGCGCTGAGAGGCGGAGGCGTCGGGGGGGTTGCGGAACATCTCCCGCCGGCCCTGGTCTACGACTGCTCCGACGGAGCACCTCCGGTCGCGATCCCGTGCCCCGATGTCTTTGCCGTGTGGGCCGGCTTCCGCGGAGCCCGGTGGTGCCTGCTCCCTCACGACAATGACGCCGCCGCGCTGGAAGAGGTGCAGGAGAGGGCAGCTCGGACGGCTGCCTGCGCCTGCGCCTGCGTGCTGGCGCAGCACGCCATGAACGCCTCCGTGGCGTCTTCCTGGGTCGAGGCTGCTGGGAGAGACGAGGCGCTCTTGGAGCTATCGGAATCCGCAAAGAAGGCGCAGAAGGCGGCGTGGGCTGCGTCCAGCGGTCAGACGGAGTTTGATGAACTGAACGAGCTGCTGGCGGCGTTTGAGTGGGAGGCGGGGCCGGCCGGATTCCCTGTTCCGGCGGCTCGAACGTCGGCGGCCGCGGCCCCGAGTTTGGCTCGAGTCGTGCGGCGGTTGGCGGAACGCGTCGGCGCCACCACACCCGATGAGGCCCTTCCATCCGGTGGTGCCTGGACGACCGGCTGCGTGTCGGCCGCCTTTGACGGCAGCGAGGGTGATGTGGCGGTCGTGTGTGCCGCCTCCAAGGCCGACTGGCTGCTGCCCACGGCGGGAGGAGCGGCGGCCGTGGGGGAGCCGGCCCCCGCCTCCAACCCATTCGGTGCGTCCCACGCCACCCCCGCCTACGTTCCGTCGCCCTCGCCGATTCGGGTTCGCGGCGACGAGCCCGAAGAGCGGTTGCCTGCCGCTGCCGCCGCCCACGCGGTTCTGTTTGCCGGACTCTCTTGATGGCCAGGCGCCCCTGTCGTAAACCCGACATGGCCGCGGCGTCCGGCGGCGGTGGCGGAGACGGAGTCGGATCGGACGATGGCGCGGACGATCCGCTGACGGGCGAGGCCTGGGACGATCCGGTGGTGGCTTCGGATGGGTTCCGGTACTCGCTTCCGTTCTTGCGGCGCTTCCTGGAGATCAACGGCAACCGCAGCCCGATGATCCCCCAGAGAGCGCTGCGGCCTGTGGCCGTGCGGCATCCGCTACTGCGTCGAGCGTTGCGCCTGCCGCCTGTCGACGAGCCGCTGGCGTTCCTGCCCGGTGCCGCCCCGGGACCCCTGGCGGTTCGGCTTCCACTGGCGATCGGAGACTTGTCGTTGCGGCTGCAAACCCTGTGGCTGTCTATGCTGCAGACGGACGAGCTGGAGGACGGGGTGCTGTGGATCCGAGTTCCATTGCACCGCGCCCAGGAGGCGTACCGAGGTGGCTTGCTGCAGGCATCTTCCGTTGATCTGCCGGCGCCCTGGCGCAAACGAGCGGTGCTTGCGGCCGCCGAAGCCGGGCCGGGGCTTGTGGAGCTTCTCGCGGATCCAATGGCGTTCGGCCGGGCCCTGGTGTGCGGAACGGGTCTCACGGTGGAAGAGCTGGAACTCGACGAGAACCATGCGGCGAGGAAGTACCGGGACGCCGTGCAGCGAGCGAGACGCGACCAAGCCAAGAGCAGCGGACGACGGGATAAAGCAGAAGGGGTCGAGAAATGACGAGTCTCAATGGGTTGGGGTTTGTGGCCACGGCACTGAATCTTCTGGCGTTCCTCCCAGCCATGCTTCATGTCATCATCAGCCGGTCTTCCTGCGGAATCAGTATGTACACGCTCTTCCTTCGAATACTGGCTTCGATCCTTTGGATCGTCTTTGCGTTCGAGAACGGAATTCTGCCCACCCAGATATCGGGCTTCCTTACGATCGCCTTTGTGCTGGTGTACATGGTGCTTGTGCTTCGGTACAGCAGCAACTGTCACCGCTCGCCGTGGGCCTTCCCGTTCAATCCTCGCGAGCTCCGCTCTTTGTGGCACGGCACGGGAAGCGATCCCAACGAGATCGTATACAGCGACTTGCACCTGCACGGTCTGGCAAAGGACGCGACCCGGCGGCTGCGTTTGCGCCGTATGCAGCAAGAGCTCGTCTGACCGACCCAACGGAATGTGCGCACGAGATCCTATTTACAAGCTTGTCTCGCCCGATTCCACGTCATCCTCGTCTTCCGCGTCGTCTTCCTCTTCGTCGTCCGTCGCCTCCGCAACCGTGCTGACACCGTGGCCTGCTCCAGCACTCTTGGTCCGTGCCCGTGCCCGTGCCCGATGCCTGGACGAACCGACACCGGAAGAGCGCGAAGGAAGCAAGTTCGTCACGGACTCCAGCGAGCGCCCGGTGCGAGCAAGGAAGGGAACCGGCGCGCTGCCGTCGACGTCGCTCGAGAAGACAGTGTCGGGCGCCGGTCCCTGCGTTAACTCCGCCCTCAGCGCGGACGGGCTCGTGAATCCACTCGGTTGCATCCCCAGCTCGGCGGCCGGTTGCAGGTCTTCCGGCCGAGCGGTGTCCGCTCGAGAGACCACGCTGGATACAAGAGCGGAGTGTCGGTGGCCCGCCGAGGACCGCAACCTCGATGGCCGTGCGGAATAAAGTTCGGATTGAACGCCCGATGGTGGTCGTCGACTGGAGCCAGCCTCGTAGCGAAGACCAGACGAACGCCGGCTGGAACGAACCTCGGAGCGAAGACCAGACGAGCGGAGACCCGATGGCCGGACCTTGGAGTGGACGCCCGATGATCGGAGACCCGATGGCCGGACCTTGGAGTGGACGCCCGATGATCGGACGGTGTCTGCCTCCGACCTGGAGTCAGTGCCTGGACGGTGGGTTCCTTTGCTTGGCAGCGCCACCCCACCGGCGGAGGAGGAGACACGGCGGGACGACACGACGGCCGAAGACACCGCGCGCAACGCGGCGGTGCGGGCCGAGGGGGAAGACGACGGAAGCTGAGACGATCGGCTGCGCGCCACCTTCTCGTCGGCATTCCGCGATCCAAGGTCCGAGGCGGGGCGTTGCACAACAGACGCAGACGCGCGGCGCTCCGAGACACAAACGGAGCCCGGCGTCGACGGCTGCACTCGAGATGCAAGGTCCACGCGCTCAGTTCGATCCAGGCAGGACTGGAGAGCGAGGATGCTTGCGTTCTGGGCCACCAGGGCGCACTCGGTCTGCTTCTGAAGCACCGCGCCTGACACCGTCCCCGGCTGCCGGCTCGTCGACATCAGGAACTCGTGCACGAACGAAGCGAACTGTGGCATGGTCTTGGGTCGAAGCCCGCGGTCCTGCTTCCGGCAGTGCGCGTACACGATCAAGGCTTCCTGGTAGATCCGAGGCACAGAAGGCATCCTCTCTCGCAGCAGGGCAGCCGTGTCCCGAATGTCGTCCGCTCCGAACGTCTCTACCTTGCACAGCTGCTTGCGATAGGCTTCCATCCGCGCGTCCGAACTTCCGGACCGCCGGGTGGCGATGGCCCACGCGCTGCCGGCGTACTGGCGGACCCAGTCCTGTGCATGTGTTTGCAAAAGCAGGAACGTTGCGTTTGACACGAGAGAAACGCCTTTGCTGGCGTCGCTCATCGGACGGCCGTCTTTCCATGGGACTCTGTTGCGCTCTCTGCGGCTCGCGCGGGCCTCATCTTTGGCTGAACCCATCCGAACGCGTGAACCAGCCATTGCTTCCAGCACGAATCACCGATGCCCGGGTCTCCAGAGTCATTCGGACCCAGCTGGCGGACTAGATGCGGGAATGCATCATATTTCGGGGGATGGGACGCGAGGGCGAGTACGAGTGTGCGGATCCGGTTGCCTGCAGCCTGTTCACGGCGCGAGAGCTAGTAGTTCTGGCCGAGGGCACGGCCACCGCCTTTGGTTTGCGGTTGGTCGGAATGAGATGGACTGCGGGCGAGGAGAGCATGGAGCAGACGCGCGGCTTCTTTGAGCTTGCGCGGAGCGACTTGCTCTTCGGGCATGTGGACCGGATCCTGGTGCGGCGCCATATCTCATCCGACGCTTCTGTTGTCGCCAAATCATCATCACCCCAGCCGACGCCCCCCAGGTCGGCGTCGGGGGCGTGGGCCGGTGGCGGAGGCGAGGGTCGAAGGAGTTGGTGACACGAAGTCGTCGGAGGAGGCCTTTGTCGACGTCGCCAGCACCCACCACGCCCCCAACGCCAGAACGATCATCACCACGAGAGGAAGGATCACGGCAGCGCCGGTCCACCCTTCCCACAGGCTCGGGACCTCGGCATCCGGAGCCGCGGCGCGCGGGTCCTGCCCCGACGACAGGGGCTGCGCGGCTCGCAGCACCTCCACTTCAGGATCCTCTCCGGTCTGCATCGAAGCGCAGGCTGCGCGCACGAACGCTCCGCTGGCAAAGTTGGATAGTTGGTCAAGACCTTTGCCGCAGAGGGTTAGATGGGAGTCTTGTGTGGCGTGTTGTGCCCCGTCCACGCCATGGCTCTCACCGGCGGCCACGTCGCGGGCGACTCTGGCGCACTGTGACGGCGTGAGGACGTTGGTGCAAACAACGTACAGAGTTGCGTCCTGGTGATCGTTGACGCTCCCGTCGGCCCGCAAGACACCGCGCTCGCGATCGGACAGCAGCTCTCGGGCTAGCGCCAGCGCCGACGATTCCATCTTCGTTTCGGCGGGGGCCGGCGAACGCGGCCGGGCCCCGCTGGCGGTCCAGAGCTGGAGCGTTGCCTCGCTCCGTGGAGGCAGGCTTGTCTTCCGATGCGGCCGGGCCCGGAATCTTCCGACGCAGCAGACCCTCGACGCGGGGTCGCGCGACGACTCTCCGCGGAAAGACGGTCACGACGAGTGCCACTATGGATTCGACCGCGGCTCAGAATCCGGATGCGACCGAGCCGCCTCGGTCGATTGACTTTTCCGACATGATGCGGATTGGGAAGGACACGTTTGTGCCCGCCGTGACCGAATCCGAGATGGATCTGTGGGGAATCATCGCAAACCGCAAGCGAGTTGACCCGCAGCAGCAAACGATTCCGGAAGGCCGTCGTCTCCCGGCGCACGTGCGGCGCATCGACATGACGGACGAAGAGTACGACCGCGTGATCGCCGAGACCGGAGTCACCGCCAGCACCACGGACGCGGACGACCAAGGTGGGAACGGAGAAGCCAGCGCGTTAGCGGAGGTAGACGTCGAAGACGACGACGACGCGGAAGACGACGACGACGACGCGGAAGACGACGACGACGACGACGACGCGGAAGACGACGACGACGACGACGACGCGGAAGACGACGACGGTGAAGTGCACGTGCCTGACATTCTCACGGAGCTTCCCACTTCGTAGCATCTGCCCACGGCGTCGGACTTTGAAGCGGACGAGTCCGACGGCGAGGACGAGGACGAGAAGGAGGATGAGGACGATCGTGAGGCTAACGGCAGTTCGGAAGAGGAAGGGTCGGCATCAAACCCATTCGAGGCGACAGATGACGATGAAGAAGATCTGATGCTGGATACAGGCGTGGCGTCGGGTCCTCCCATTGTGGTTGAGCGTCTCGGACGATCGGGAGAAGACTCCGGACTGGCCGCCTTCTTGCAAGCGGACCCAACTGGTACAGCGGCGGCCGGACCGTCGGGGCGGGTGCAGCCAGGGCAGAGCCGTTCATCTCGCAGAACGCGCCGGCCAGCTCCGAGAACAGAACGAGATTCGGGCAGCCAGGCGGAGACCTTGTCGCGCGCCTCTCTGGCGTCTTGTGCGTCTAGAGTGTCTCGAGGTTCTCGTCGCTCCATTGCGACGTCAATGGTGTCGGCTCATTCACAAGCATCCAAGGGAGCTCTGACGCGTCGCATGCACCAGCAGCGCGCTCGATCTCTCGCGGCTCGCCGGCGGATGGAGCTGTCGCGGCAGGAGGAGGCAAAGATGAAGAAGCGCCGGAATCTGTAGCGGCACGCCATAACTGTGCAGCAGCTGACCACGCTGATTGAGATCCATCCGCAGGCGGCGCGGAGATACGGCGTCTCGATTCAGGGCTTGCGGAAGATGACGTATGACGACTTGAACATCCTGCGAATGCAGTTTGCCACGGGCGTTGGCACGTAGGACCGCATCGCTGCCGCTAAGAAGGAGCTGCTGCAGTATGCCCAGTACACGGATTTTGTGACCCGGGCCTTTAACCTCGCCGACACGGATGGCTTCATCCGCCGCGTGGAGAAGAACCTGAACAAAGAGACGAGCCACACGATGCTGTACCGCTACGGCACCAAGTACGCGTCTCGCCGACCACAGGACCCCAGGATGGAGGCGGCCATGACGATCGGATCGGCATGGTTTGCACAGGCGGCGATTAACGGCAGCGACTTCAAGTTCTTCGGACGCTTCAGTGGGGTTGTCCGCAAGATCATGCGCACGGTGGGGTACAAGGTGGCCGGAGAAGACGACCCGGGAAGCGGAAGTGACACCGAGCCCGACGACAGCGGCACCGATACGGACGAAGACGGATCTGCTGACGCGAGCGAAGGGAAGGGCAGCGAGCGAGGGCAAGAGCGCAGACGAAGGTCAGGCAAGCGAAGGGCGACCCCCGAAAACCGCCGAAAGTCGCGGCGCAAGCGCCGATCCAAATCCGGTGGTGGCGGTGGCGGTGGCGGTGGCGGTGGCGGTGGCGGTGGCGGTGGGCTGGACCTGGGATCGTTGGCGTCCATGGCGGGCCCCCTCCTGTCGCAGTTCATGGGCACAGGGGGAGGCAGGGACGTCGAGTCGGACGACGATTCGGGCATTGACGAGTCGAGAGCCGCGGACCGGGAAGACCTTGGGCTTGATCCGTTCGACGACTCGCTGATGGAGACGATGATGGACGAAGAGTACGAGAGTTGAATCACGGACACTGAACATCAGGTTTTAAATCTTGATTCACGAATCGAGAGATCGCAGGTTCGGTCCCTGCCGGAATCGTTTGGCGCAGTGTCGTCCGCGTTGCCCGCGCCAGCCGAAAACCATGGCTCTGTGCAAGAGCGTCAACTTCTACCTGCACAACGCTACGTCTCGCACGCTATACGCCGGCGTGCAAACAGCCGCGTCCGAGTCCAACACCGAATGGGAAGTCACACAGCTTCGCCCGGGCGACACCCAGTTCCAGGAGACGTTTGGCGCGCTCACGTCGGACCACGTGCACGTATTTGTCTTGGACCTGACGGCGCTGCCAGCGTTCATCTCGCTCCGCATTCAGGCCAAGCTCTCCAACCAGCAGACGTCCTTCGATCCCACCACGAACACGATCCAGCAGCCCAAGTTCCTGCTCGGCCCGGAGCTGGAGGAGACCCAGATCGACACGTCCTTCCTCGCCAGCATCCCGCCCAAGGACTTTCGGGCGCACATGACTCCCTTCCTCGCCAACGTGTTCCTGGTGGACCAGTCTGACTGCACCCTCAAGACGCTCGGCGACGGCACCAAGACGGGGACGCTGGCCGTGGAGCACCGAAGGTCCCGCGACGGTGCCACCGAGGTGGTGTTCACGGAGGATGTCGATGCAGTGCGCCAGAATGATATGGCATCGACCGCCTCCATGGTGGCTGCCCTTGGCACCCTGGCGCTGGCCGTGGCCGCCGCCGGCTGGCTCGCATGGGTGAGGTGGTACTTCCTGCCTCGCCGGGCTCCAAGGAAGCCGCCGCTGCCGTCACTCCCACCCAAGAACGCCACGGTGCTGGCGCCCTCGACCGCTGAGGCCAGGGCGCTCGGGGCCAACTACGTTCTTCGCGCACGATTCGTGGGATAAAGTCCGCATCGGACTTGGTCGGACTGACTGTGGGTGGGCGAACCGGAATGTGGACGAAGTAAGTCGAGCACAAGGCACGGGCACCACCGGCACCACCGGAGCTGATGGATTAGTTTGAAGCAATTCCACGAGACCGTGTCTTCGAGTCGAGTCTCGCGAGCAAACACGCAGTGAATCGTCAAGTTCTGCCTATAAAAGTAGAGGCTACTCCGCTCAACTAGAATCAGCCACATCCTGCTCGTGCTGCCTCGTCCACCAGTGTCTTACCTTCAGCGCAGGAAGCAGATGCACCCCACCGACGCACCGGTGCAGCGCCACGTGCTCGCAGTCTCCCAGGGGGGCATCGTACAAACAGGAGCCGCCGAGCAGAGCGTCGGCGTCGTAGATGGTCAGCCCGCCGAATGCGCTCTGCACCCGGATCATCTCGTGAGACTCTGTGTTACGCCTTGCCCACAGCTGCTTTACCTGCTTCCGCATCGCCGTGGCCCACGCTTGCGGGGGGAGAGGGAACGGCTCCCCCAGCCACCGGTGCGCGTGCGTGTCGTAGTACAGAGGGCCCTTTACTCCCTGCGCCGCCACCACCCGAACCGCATCCGGCCACGACTGCTCGACCGTCTTCCTCAGCTGCTTCTCGTCGGCACGCACGTCCAGGTCTACAACGACGACGCGATCAAAGGACGAGACGGCGTGGCGTGCTCGGGCTGCCGCGAGCGCCTGATTTCGCAGGCGCGCCAGCCTTTGCATCCGGGACGGAGAGGAAGGCGTCTCGCCCTCCGGTGCCGATGGCTCGCGGTCCGGTAGCTCGGTCCAGCTCGAGCTCCCCATGGTCAAACGGTTCCCCACCACGAAGCCCTCCCACTCGCAGCCAAGCAAAGACCGCTGCAGGGATGCGGTCAGCTTGCGGGCGTCGGTGCCGGCACGCGCGATCGCCAGGACCGCCACGCGCAGCGGACCGCCCGGCCGACCCACGCCTCTCAGCTGCGTTCCCGCGGAAGCGGAAGACACGGCGGTGGAATCAAAGGCACCCGAGATGACCATCGCCAGGACGAGCGCGATGCCGACGACGGCTGCGAGCGGCAGCGCCCAGACGAGCATGATGCGGCCGCCAGCGCCTTCGCTTTCGAGCCTGGCTCTCACATGCCGTCCACAACGAGCTGGCTCGGAGTAGCATCTTGCATCAGCTTCTCCCTTCCGGCAGCAGCAGCGGACTCGCCGGCGGTGGCCTCGCCGTTCGCCGATCTCCGCTCAAACACCATTGGGACCCCGGTGCGGCGGCGCAGCACAAAGCGCCCGTCGTTGTTCTCGGCCTTGTAAAAGATGACGTAGCACATGACCGCGGCGATGAGGCCGTGAGCGAACGTGAGGAAGCACGTCTTGATGTGCTTGATGATGATGATCTCCCGGGGATCCTCCGTGCTCACCCACACCGGCGGCATCACCAGCACGATCGCGAAGAAGAGCGCCAGAGCGAGGATGGGAACGATGATCCCAAGCATGTCGGCGTTCAGCCGGGTGAGAACGCCCGTGAAGGCGAACAGGGACGCCATCGAATAGAAGGCGGTCTGCTGGACGATGTTGCTCTCCGACCGCTCCTGCGCGAATGTGTTGACCGTCTCCTGCTGGCTGAATCCCAGGTTGATGACGAGCAGCAGGACCGGAAGCATGAACGCGATCCAGAGATGGGGCGTCCGAAGCAGCGCCCGCAGACCGACCCCAAAGTGGAACACTAGCACCCAAACGGCAAGACCAGCGATGTACGTGGCCAGGGCGGCGCCCCGGACGATTCGCTTGCTGTGGGGGTTGAGATCGCGTGCCATGACGGCGGGGGCGTTTCGGTGCAGCGAGACCGCCGAATGACAGAAACCGCGCGGTGTTCCTCCATGGCGTCTGTTGGCATCACACCAATGCCGGCAGTCTCTCCACAGCCTCCGCAGCCTCCAACGCTTCCGACACCATGGGCCGAGCTGGCTGTTCACTACACGAAGGAAGAGATCGAGGACGCTCGCGCCCTGTCTCTGCGCCCGACTTGCGTCGCCTACCGGACTTTACTGAGCAAACTCATGCGGTTTGCGGACACGATCTTTGGAGACGCGATAGTGCTCAAGATGACGGACGCCGGGCTGGCGACCGAATACGTCGTTGGGCTCGACGACGGCCGGCATTCAGGTGCACACATCGTTCAATACCTTGGAAGCATCGAGGATTCTATGCACGAAGTGGCGGCGCTGCCGCCCCTCATGCTTGGAGTCAGGGGCGGGGCCGATACGGCTTTGGCACAGCGGGGTCACATTCTGAACGATGTGGCGCTGGACGCCTTGAGGCGCATGCCGGCCTTCGAGGTGACGGGCTCCGCGCGCATAGTGGCGGTGCCGGTGTTGCTCAAGTACCTACACGGGGCGCACGCCAATATGCTGGTGATTGACCGCAAGCACAAGCAAGCCATCCTGGTCGATTCGAACAGCGGAAGCAACGCCGAGGCTCGCGAGAGGCTGCAAGTCCTTCTCCGCGAACATATGGGCTCCATTACCCTGCACACCGGCATGCGGTATGCCAAGTACCAATACTATAGTGTCACGTGCGCGACGTGGGCAGGCTTCCTTGGAGCACAAATCATTCGGGAGGCCGTGCAGGAAGACGTGTCGGTCCTCCGCGCGGCCGCTGCGCTCGATGTTGTCTACGCGCAGGAACGGCACAAGCAGGCCAGCTCGATCGAGGCTGCCAGCACCGGCGCCAGCCAGTATGCCTCGGTTCGTGTGAACCAAAGCCTCGACAACGTGGCCAAGCTTCTGGCTGTCGCTCGTGGTGCACGGCTGCTACAACACCTCCGGCCCGGCGGCACGCTGCCCGGCACCGTGAAGCACGAGGTGGCGCCTGACCTCGTGGCCCGCGACGCGTACCACTGCGCGCACATGATTCTCCAGTATGCCCTTGCCAGGCTAGAGATTCCGCCAGAGGTGGCGGAGGAGGTCGAGGGAACCGACGACGATCTGTCCAAGCAGCGGCAAGAGGCAATCGAGGCCGTCAAAGAATGGCTCGTGATCATGCATTCGAGGCCCCGGTGCATGCAGATGCGTGGCACGTCCGCCGGCTTCTTCCTCCTTCCTGGATTTTCGACCGAGGTCGGTGCCGAAGCCAGCCAATCGAGTCGCGCATGGCTGCAGCAAAAAGTCTTTGGCCGGACGATGCGGGGGCTAGTTCGAATCGTCTCGGACAAGGTAAAGGTGTTTGCAAGCGACACGCCTGCGGAGAAGCTGGGCCAAATGCCGACCTTGCCGGCGGCGGCGCTCACGCAGCCCTTCCGACCGTCTCATGCGGGCAACGAGATAGCAAAAGCCATCGGCTTGTCGGAGGACGTTCTCAGCATCGGGGACGTGTACGGCCAGGCAGCCTAGGAAGCGATGCGTCGCTCAAGCGTCTTCCTGCGCATGAAGGGCGACTTGCGGGCGCTCGGCAAAAAGGAGGGTCTCGACGCGGTAGAGCTGCTGCGGCGGCTGCAGCAGTCCAACGGCAGCCGTGGACACTGCTGGTTGCACGGCGAAGGCTGGGTCACTCCGTTGTTCCGCGAGAAGTGGAAGGCGCAATCCGGACTGCCACCGCTCTCGGAGTTCGTGGAAGCTAACGGGGCCCAGATTGCGCGCACGCTGCTCAAGCACGAGGCTTCGGTGCGGGCCTTCTTGCTGACAGTGGACCAGGCGCGCGCAGATCTGTCCCGTGAAGCGACCGCCGCCGCTGGTGGAGGCGGCGGCCGGGATGAGGCAGAGGAGGCGGATTCGGACGAGGAGGGCTTTGAGCCCATTCCCGACTACTGAGACGGATATCGATATTTTTTTACTTGAATCTGGACGGAACTCTGGTGTACAATACACTCGCAACTCGGCGTCCACCCACCATCATCTCACCAATTCATCACAGGCGGAACCGCTTCATGAACGCCGCGACGTTGGTGCTGAGGTCGAACGAATCTCCCTGCAGCACGAAGTATGTCAGAGCCTTGGCCGTCTTGTGCTCTCCGGCCTTGGGCGCGTTCTTGGCCCTCCACGCGTCCCGCTTCTTCTCGTCCATGTGTTGCACGTAGTACAGTGTCTTGGTGCTGCCAAAGTACACCCTGGTACCATCGCCGAACGTCGCGACCCACCTGTACCCCTTGCGGCTGGAAGAACTTAGGTCGAAGCGCTGGGTGCTTTTGCCACCGCCACCGCCACCGCCTCCCGCGGCCCCAGCACTCTTGGGCGAGCGCTGAGTGCTTTTGCCCCCTTTGCCTGCGCTCGTCTTCGTTCCCTTGGTCTTTGCACCGGCCTTAGGCATGTCTTCGTTTCAAGTGGCAAATTATATCAGCAGCGTGAACCCCTTTGGTACCTTTATCTTGCTCAGGTCCAGCACAAATTTTCGCTTCTTCTTGGGAGCTCCAGTGGAGGACGGCTTCTTCTTGGGGCTGGGGGTCTTGCGAGCTTCGCCGTCGACGGCGACCTTCTTGTCAAAGCCTGCAAAGGCTTGCTGCTTCTTTGCTCGTGCCTTGGCTTTGGCGCGGCGCTTCCGCATCAGCTCGGAGATCGGAGCGTCCTCGTCGAATCCCAGGACCGCCTTCTCGGTCTTCTGAAGTGATCTTGCCGTCTTGGCGGCGGCGGTGGCGTTCGTCGTCCGCCGAGCCACCATCAGGTCTGCGATGGTAGCGTCCTCGTCGAATTCGAGGGACGCCTTGGGCGACGGCGACGGCGACGACTTCTTGGGCGAGCGCGCCTTTGGCGACACCGATGGCTGGGCCGTCTCCCGCTTCGCCTTCTTTGCCTCGTTGGCACGCAGCATCTCCTGCGACTTCTTGCGGATGATCTTGGAGGCTTTCTGGGCGGACTTGCGCTTACGACCGTGCTTCTTGACGTGGCGCACGCCGTCGCGGCCTTCGATCAGCAGCTTGGTGATGTTCCACTTGCTCTCCTGCTCTAGCTCTGCCTTCTGCACAAGGTACTTGATCATCGCCGCGGCATTCAGCTCGTCGGGAACCGCCGGCTCCGCTTCGTCAAAGGCGGGACGGGCGTCGTGTGCCGCCTCCTGCAGGGCCACCATGTACTCGTCAATGAGCTTCTTCTTTTGTAGCGATATCATCCGCAGGCGCTGTTCCACGCGAGCGCCTCCCGTCTTGTGCGTGTCGAGCTCTTCTTCGTCCACCAGGTCGGGGATGGCCACCCAGTTGTACACGTCCACGACACGCTGGCTCTTGGGGAGGCCCGCGTGGGAGCGATATCGGATGGTCCTCCCTTCGGCTTGCTCCTACAGCGCGGGGTTCCAGGTGGGGCTGGTGTTGTGGAACTGCCGGGTTCCCTTGAGGTCCACCCCTTCCGCCGCGGCCTTGGTGATGAGCAGCACGTCCACCTTGCCAGTGTTGTACGCCTTCTGCATGTTGAAGCGCTTCTTCTTGCTCATCGACCCGTTCATCTGGCCGACCCGAAGCTTGGATCCGCGCAGGCACTTCTGCAGCTGGTCAACACCCGACTTGCGGAACTCGACAAAGACCACAGCCGGCCCGGGCCCCGACTGCACCGCATCAACGATCGTCTGGATCTTGGGAGAGCACTTCTGCCCGTAATCTACCAGAGCCGCCTGCCGCGCCTTGTTCAGGTACGCGTTCAGGTTCTTGGTCGACTTCACCTGCCCGATGCTGTCAAAGTCGCCGCCCAGGCGTCGCAGCATGGCAAGAGCCTCCCGCCCCGCCTGGCTGCTGCTGGTGAGCTGGATCAGGGCCTTGGTCTGCCGACGATGGAGCTTGACGTCGGTCTTACACTTAAGGCGACGGGCGGGGAAGTCCTCGCTATGCTGCTTGAAGAAGTAGTGCACGTGCCTGCGGAACGCCTTGGTCACCACTTCCTTGCCCTTGCCCGCCTTGCTGATATCTGTTCCGTACATCTTCTCCCAGCCCATCGACGTGGACGGTATCCCTCGGATGTGCTTGCCCTTACTGAGGATCTTTAGCAGCATGTACAGGTCCTGGGGACCGTTGACCATCGGGGTTGCGGTCAGAGCCATGACGAACCGGACGTCCGCTGCCGCCTTGGCAATCGCCTGCGCCGTTGCGTTGGAGCTGTTGCGGAGGTTGTGTGCCTCGTCCAGGATCAGCAGCGTGTCCTTGTCGTACGACGCGTGGCCTCGCTTGAAGCGCTCGTACGACACCAGCTGCCACCGCGCTTCCATGGCCTTGTCAAACTTCTTCACCTCGGCTCCGAACTGCGGCGCCACGGCCTTGGGCGCGACGACCACCACGCTGCTGACCTTCTTCTCGGCCAAAAGCTCTAGGGCCGCAAAGATGGCGGCGATGGTCTTGCCGGTGCCCGTCCCCATCACGCAAGCCATGCCTCCGTATTTGAAGTTGGCCTTGCACGCGTCAATGAAGGCGCGCTGGTACGAGTGCAGCTCCGGATGTTCCATACCGTGGACGGTTTCACATCAGACTTTCGCCGACACAGGACCAACACCGGACCAATCAGACCCAACCGCTAGCGGTGCCACAGGCACCCCGCCTCGCGCCCCACCATGGACGGTGTTCGTCCCATGTCTCCCGAATCCTCCGATGACGGGATTCCCGGTCCGCAACCGGTTCGCGTGACCATTCCGCCAGATCCGTACGCGCCGCCCCGTTCGCCGGACGCCGACGACTTTGCGCCCCGTTCGCCGGACGCCGACGACTTTGCGCCCCGTTCGCCGGACGCCGACGACTTTGCGCCCCGTTCGCCGGACGCCGACGACTTCGTCCCGGGCTCTCCCTACGCCGGCACCAAGAGCGGAGGCATCGACGGTGATAGCACAGCCCTGCCGTACTACGGAGCAGGAGGAGCCACCCCACCATACCAGGGAGCAGGAGGAGCCACCCCACCATACCAGGGAGCAGGAGGAGCCACGCCTCCTATGCCCGGAGGCCCGCAGCAGTTCGTGGGGTTGCTCGGACCGCGAGAGTCTCTCGAAGAACCTCAGCGCCTGCAAACGTTCCTGGCCGAGCGCTTCTTCCAGGGATGGGAGGGGGCGTGGGACACCCGGACAGACGCCGTGGGCAAGTACTCTGTCACCCCCGCGGGAACCGCCAGGGCCATCGCCCGAGACCTCCTGGCTCTGATCAAGGAGTGCCGATGCGCTATCGTCGACGGTACCGCCTGCATCGGTGGCGACTCCGCCGCCTTCTCCCGGGTCTTTGCCGGCGGTGTCACCGCAATCGAGCAGGACGAATGTCGCTTCGGGCTGCTGCGGAATAACCTGGTGGACGCGCTGCATACTGGGGTGCGCTGCATTCGCGGGAGCTGCCTTGAGGTGGCCCCAACGCTGCGATCACAGATCTACTACCTTGACCCTCCCTGGGGCGGCAGAGGCCACGCCAAGTCGCAGAAGGAGGCCAAGCTGTACCTTGGCGATAGTCCGCTGCACCGCGCTGTTAGACCGAGGCACTGCCCGCGCGGCTGCCTCTTGCTTGCCATCAAGACCCCGCCGAACTTCAACCTGCACCGCTTCCGCCGTCGCGTCGCGCGGCACTGGGCGTGGCACTGGAGCGGATCCTACATGCAAGGCAAGATCCACGTCCACGCCTTCCGCCGGATCTCTCGCACGGAGCGGGGCGGCGGAGCCATCGACCCCGAGACGGGGCGCTTGGTCCGATGGCACACGAGGTCGGGACGAACGCGCCTGGCCATATCCAAATCGCAGATGAAGCGGATCGCGGACGTCGTCGTGGACCGGTGCCTCCGCAGCCAGATGGAGCAGGGCGACCCGATCGGGCACTGGGCGGCATCGGGCATCGGGGAAGATACCACGCAAGGGACACTCAACTCGATTCACAAGTCGGGAGGCGGTCAGTCGCTCATGGAGCGGACGGGCATGCCGCGCTTCAACGAGATCACCTCGGCAAGCCCGCACCCGGGGATGCCCATGTCGCGCCTGGCCATTGTGCCCGGTATCAGCGTGCCGGAGCGCAAAGCGCAGGCGCTGGCGAGCGTTCCGCTGAACCGAATCCTGGAGAACTTTTACTTGGTGCACGACCCGTTGCAGCGCGGCGAGCCTTGGACCAAGATTGACCGCGACGTGCTGACGTGCTGCCTGGCCGCCGGTGTCTACGGATCCGAGCAGGAGGCAGCGGACGCCAGCTTCCTGCGCGCCTCTCAGGAGGCGGTCGTCGCGGGCACCGACGCGCCGCCGCCGCTGATCCCGTCCGAGTACGTCGTGCGGCTGGAGCTGAACGCTCAGCAGTGCCGCGAGCGTGGGATCACACCGGAGATGGTGGCTGCGCGAACCCAGCACCTGCCCAACGCCAAGAACCAGCCTCTCAAGCACGCAACCGTCGTGTTCTCCGGTGCCGCGAGTCCCATGCTGGTTGTGCGGCTTCGCCCCTGGGCTACGGAAGAGGACGACTTAGTTCTGACGGAACGCTTCGGGAACCAGCTGGTGACGTACTGCGAGCAGAAGCTCGAGGTCGGAGGCGTCAGCGACATCAGCGCCACGATGTCCACCAAGGAGCGCCTGTGGCGCGTGGCCGAGGACGGCAGCCTGCAGCCGTACGACGCCAAGATCGTGCTGGCGCAGGGATCCAACCTGTCGGCCATCACGCGATACCCGTGGATTGACACGTACAACTGCGACACGAACGACACGGTCGAGGTGCTGCGATCTCTGGGCCTGATGGCGTGCCGCTTCGTGGTGCAGAGGGAGCTGCGGAAGGTGCTGTGCGGGCAGGCCAAAGTCTCCAAGATCGAAGAGCGGCACATACGGGTCTTGTCCTACGCCATTTGCACGCGTGGGTTCTTCGTGGTGGTCACGCGGCACGGTCTCAACCAGGAGCCGACGGACGCTCTGCACCGGATCGCGTACGAGCAGCTCTACAACATTCTCTCCGGAGTGGCCCGCCACGGGCAGGCGGACAGCCTCGGCAGCACCACCTCTGCCATCGCGGTCAACGCCCGGGCTCCTATCGGAACGGGCATGGTGAGCGTCATCTCCGACCGGAAGCAGGAGCTCACCAACGAGAGATTCTCCAAGTCGCAGTACGGGCACCTCATCAGCTCGCACCAGCAGCAAAAGTTCCGTCGCCAGGGAGTTGAAGAGCTGTCCAGGCGGCGGGGACACACCAGCGTGGCGCGCGCGAGGATGGCGCTTCAGCGCCATCAGAAGCAGTGGCCCGCCGCTCCGGTGGACCTGGATCGGCTCGAGGAGGACGCGGAAGAGGAGGACGAGGGGAAGACACGGGAAGAAGACGGAGCGGACACCGACGGGGATGCGGGCGACGGCTTGGAGGAGACTGATTTGGACGGTGTCGCGTTTGCTCCCACACTCGCGCAGTCGGCGCCCGCTTCGGGGGCGGGCGCCGATACGGCCCCGCCTTCCTTCTCTCAATCGCTGGCGAAGTGGGCCCGGACGCTGGGTGAGCCAGAGCACGATGTCCGCTTCATGGACGCCGCCTTCCACGACTACGACCCGGACGAAGACGAGACCGCGTGACATGTGTGGCCAAGAGAAGCGTGTTGTCACTGAGTGACCTCGGGAAGCTCCGACATGCGGAACTGGACCACGCCGCTGGTGAGCTCTTCCACCACCCCTGAAGGCGAGAAGTCGCCGTCATTGGCGTCTTGGAACGTGAACACCGAGTTGAGATCGGAGGTCTTGGCGAAGGTTGTCTGGCCAGATGTCTTTTGCGCGAGCCCTCCTGCAATCAGATCCGAGTCGAATCCCACGAATACAACGTCCTGCGTGCAGTCGATGCGGTACGCCGCCAGCGGGTTGGCAATAGTACCGTCGGTTTGGTCGCCGACGTGAGGTCCCGCGCCCATCACCAGCCGGGTCGAGTCGAGTCCCGAGGTGCCAGGAAGAATCTTGCCCGACGTCGGAAGCGGGACGAACACCGAAGTGGCCACGTCTTGGTCGACGCCACCGACCAGACCCAAGATGCGATCGCCGACAAAGTCGGCCGCCAGCCAGACGGCCTAGAATCCCTGCAGCGAATCTCCGGTGGTCTGGTTGCAGGCAAACGCGTAGCCCAGGTTGCTGCTGGAGGTCAGGTTGAGGTTTTGCGCCTCTTGGGACGCCCAGTACATGGCGGTTCCAGCTCCCAGGTCGGGCTTCGCAAACGCCCCCAGCCGGAAGGTTCCGCCGCTGTTCTCCAGCAAGACCCCCGCGCACATGCCCAGGGCTCCTCCCCCTTGCTGCATGGGAACCACGTCCATGGCAAGCACGCCGCCGTCGACGTACGACACGGCCTCCGTATTCGTCAGCCCAACGCCAACGTACGAGTCTGTGTTCATGTTCTGGAAGTTGGATGTCAGGTCCACTGCGCCCAGGAACGACGGCACCGTGGTCGCAAGCGTTGGTGATCCCGATTGCAGCGTGTAGATGTCGACGTGCTGACCGCCGCTTCGCAGGAATGCCACGGTCCCGCGAACGCTGTTCAGGCCCCCGGAGCAGCCGATCAGATCGTGCAGCGCGGTGGTGGCGGGGACGGTAAAGGACTCCTGCTCGATCGTCGGCTAGAAGTCGAGCGTCCCCGCTTCGGTGACGGAATAGTCTCCCAGGTCTGCGGTGAAGGCGACGAGCGAGTCGGTCGATGCGTGCTTCCCCACCGCAACCACATGCACCGTGTATTCCGGATCGGCGTTGGTGCCGCCGCTTCGATCCTGGTACATCTTGAGAAGCACAGGCTTGACATGGGGGAAGCGCTGGAACTGGTACGAAGCAGACGTGAGCCGGGCGGTTGGAACGACCATCGAGGCGAGGTTGAGTTGGCCGGTTTGTGCCGAGGTGCCCGCGGACGTGGGAATCGTGCCGTAATGCAACGTCATCGTGGCCGTGCCGTCCGTCCAGCTGCCGCGGAGTGCCGCCCAGAAGCCTCCAAGCGAAGCGGATCCGACCACTTCGCGGTCGTCTTCTGCGTTCAGGCATGCCGAGCCCGAGCCCACCAGTGCGCCCAGCGGCGGAGCTCTGGAACGCTCCACCCGCAGAGGAAGGGGACCGCTCTTGCGGTCCTTTGGAGCGTGTCTGGCCCTGCCAAAGTACGCCGCTACCCCGAGAAGAACCGCGATCACTGCGATCATACCAAGGGCAATGCCGAGCTGGGTGGAAGGACGGAACCAGACGCGGGCCGACGGCAGCTGCCGAGGGTCCAAGCCGACTTCCATGGGGTGTGGGACGGGGAAGGGAGTGCGGGGCAATTTCGAGACGAGATGGGAAGGAATTCAAAGGAATAGAGCTAAGTGCATTTTGCAGTTCTGCCTGGCAACGACAATCACTTGCGGCCGTGACCCTTGACCTGCTTCATCACCTTCTTGTGCTGCTTGCGGCTGCGGCGCACCTGGGCGGAGGCCTTCTGCGCCTTCTTGATGTTGCGACGGGAGGCGGCCTTCTGCTTGGCCGAGCGCGGCTTCTTGGCGGAGGCCTTCTGCGCCTTCTTGATGTTGCGACGGGAGGCGGCCTTCTGCTTGGCGGAGGTCTTCTTCTTGCCTGAGGCCTTCTTCTTCTTGCCAGCGGCCTTCTTCTTGCCAGAGGCCTTCTTCTTGCCAGAGGCCTTCTTCTTGCCAGCGGCCTTCTTCTTGCCAGAGGCCTTCTTCTTGCCAGCGGCCTTCTTCTTGCCAGCGGCCTTCTTCTTGCCAGAGGCCTTCTTCTTGCCAGAGGCCTTCTTCTTCTTGGGAGCGGCCTTCTTCTTGCCGGAGGCCTTCTTCTTCTTGGGAGCGGCCTTCTTCTTGCCGGAGGCCTTCTTCTTGGCCTGCGCGCGCGTTGTCACGCCGCCAACCTGCTCGGTGGCCGCCGTGTCAAGCGTCTCAAGGTCCATCTCAACCTGCTCAAGGACCTCGTAGGCGTGCGCGCGCTTCTTGCGCAGGCTCTTGCGCTTGTTGGCCTTGGCCCGAATGGCGGCCCGTGCCTTGGCGAGGTTCTGGAGCCTGGCCTTGCTCTGCGCCGGTGTTGCCTTCTTGCCGCTCGACTTCTTCTTCTTCTTGCCCGCCGACTTCTTCTTGCCTCCCTTGGCTGCCTTCTTCTTGCCTCCCTTGGCTGCCTTGCCCTTGTACGAGTACGTCTTCTTACCGTGCTTCACCGCGACGCGACCGTGGCTACCCCTGCGGTTGCCAATCACACAGACGCGTGCGGGCTTCTTGGCGGAAGATCCGGCGCTCTGCAGAGATTTACGGCGGGGCATGCGCCCCTTGGGCTTTGCGGCACACTTTGCACCGGCCTTGGCTGCGACCATGATGCAAGGAACAGATGTGGTTTCAGACCTGGGCCGGAAGGTGGTGGCCGGGCATGGGCGTACCGAGCGACTCTCCCAAAGACAATCCGACGAGGTAGTGCTCGTGCAAATACGAAAATCTACATTCGGTTGCGTCAATCGCAAGATCTTGCTCTGACAATTCAATCGATACCCTCAAAATCGATGGATCTGCTCGCACCCCCTCCCGAAGCCGGGCGAAGCGCCGCGCCTTCTCCCTCCGCAGCGGCTTCTTCCCTGATACGATGCATGAATTCGGGGTCTGGCGGATCTCCGGCCCGCCGCTCCGAATCTGGAGCAGACCTCGGCTCCAAAAGCGCCAAGTAAAGTTCGTCGGACGCGACAAACCGTTGTGCGCACGCAAACAACCGGGTGGTTGGGGGTACGCTCGATCCGAACACAAAGCTCTGCGCCTGCACCACCCCCACAAGAGGCGTCCGCCACACGTCCTGCCACGCGGCATTTGCGTCACTTGTGCCATAATCTTCGTCGGAACCTCCGCACTCGCACTTCTTGAGGGCTTCCAGAATCTCGTTGATCTCCACCGTCAAACGAATCGACCGCGGATGGGACACCCGGGTCAGCACCACCAGCAACGACATGTCGCGCGAGGTGTCTGCTGCGTCGTCGTCTGGCAGGCGAGGGCGCTCAGACGTCACCGGCGGAAGTCCCTCGCCGCACACGACGTCCACCAATGCCTGGAAGTGCCCCCGGATGCCGGGCATCTCGATCGCCATGTCGTACGAGCGGTGAAGGCATCGGTCCGGCACTTCGACCGGCACCTCGTCTGGCAGCGGCGTGCGGCGGCAGGCGATCGCGCGCGTGCGCTTGCCGGCCCAAAGTCGTTCCAGCGCTCGTCCCTCAAACACTTCAAAGGCGGGAACCGCCATGACTTCTTCCTTCGTTCGTTCGTTAAGTCCTCACGAACCGAGAACCCACCTCCACGTGCCGTCTTCTCTGCGGATGGCCTCAAGCGGCAGAGCCACGGCGTGTGCCGGCACCGACAGCGGCGCGGACCCGGAGCGAGTGATCACCCGGACGTCGGCGTCGGACGACACCAGCACCAGGCGATTCGATCGGTCGGTCGGAGGGTCCTCCGCTAGCACCCACAGTTCCGTGTCCGGAGATCGAGGAACGGGAGCCGTCAGTCGCACGGACGACTGCTGCGACGCAAGAATACGGGCCGCCGCCCGCTCGAGATCGACAACCGGTGGTTCTCCGGCAGACTCCAGCACCAGCAGCTCGTCGAAGCGGTGCTTGGTCTCGGCTAGAAGCGGGCGGTCGTCGTCGTTGTCGCCGTCGAATGACGAATCCTTGCGAATCGTCATGATCACCATCATTCCAAAGAGCAGCATCGCAAGCAACGGCACGAGGAACACACCCCACGACACCGCGCGCTGCGCCGCCGTTCTCTGTCCCTGCTACTCGTCTTCGTCCATTCCGGTCGAATCCGTTCAGAGACCCGGGACGCGAATGCCAGCTCAGCCCACGGACCGGAACGGGCCGACGAGGCGTTTCGTCCCGGCGCGGAGCAGCGCCCACCCCATGCTCTTCTTCTGTGTGTACGGGTCAATGCGGACGGCCTGCTGCCAGATCTCGGACGCGTGACGCCGCCCGAGACCCGCGGGATCGCCGAGCAGGACCAGCGTCTCCCCTCTCGCCGCGGCAAAGGCCTCGTCGGCCTCGACCTGGTCGCCGGCGCCTCCGTCTTCCGAATCGGTGGGCAGCGACGTGAGCGCCACGAGCCCGTCCGTGGCGGTGACGGTGCAGGAGCATCGCGCGGACCGAGCCTGCCGTGCGACCGCTTCGACGTGATCCGCTCGGTCGAGCGCTCTTTGGGCCTCCCGGCGGGCATCCTCCGCCTGGCCCGCGCTACGATCCACGCTCCCGATCATCTCGTTCACCTTGAGGTTGGTCTCCGTTACCATCTCGTACAGCTGCTTCACCTCTCCCCGCAGAGCCGCCATATCCGTGGACAGGGTGGCGTTGGTCTCTCGCAGAGCCCGTATGGCCTTGGCATCACGGTACGCCTGTGCAGGCGCCGAGGCCGTGGGATGGGACGCCGCGGAATTATTGGAACCGCTCTTCACGAGCCGTACGGGACGACGCGTTCCCTTTGCTGGTGTCGCTGGTGTCTCTGGTGTATCTGCTGCGGTCTTGGAACGACTGGGACCGCTTGCCTTGGCGAAGGGATGCTGGGCAGGCCGTGGATTTGCCGCGGGCGCCGCTCGCGGCCTCGCCACCGGCTGGGGCAGGCTCCCGCGAACGAATCGGACCAGTTGCTGGGAAGAGGACGACGTGTTGCCAAGGCGCGCTTGCTTGGTCAGTACGGGCCCTTGAAGCGCGAGGGTGCGTGCAATGCGGACGATGCCTCGGGACAGGCCCCGGCTTTGCGGCACTTCGGAGGACGAGTACCCGCTGCTGTCGGTATCTTCGTCGTCGTCGTCGTCGTCATCGTCGCTGTAACTGCTTCCGGAATCGGATGGGGAATCCAAGTGGGCGCCGTGGGTCCCACCGCCTCTTCCCCGGGCTCCGACCGCTTCCACGGCGTGCCACCGATGACGGAAGCCGGGCCGTCTGTCTTCCGCCGCGGCGGAGCCTGCCTGCGAAGCCGATTCGGGGAAGTCGTCGTCCAGTTGCGCGGATACCCGGCGGCTCCTCCGACCGCGCATGCCGAAAATCCGGCGGTAGTCTGTTTAACACTGTTCATTCTTGCTTGTCGATGCGGGTTCCAACAGCCGCGTATCTGGTCGTTGCCGTGGCCGCAGCCGCCATTGTCGCGGCAGTGATTGTCCGGGCTACTTCACGATCCGAGGGATTCGGCACGCGGTCGTTGTTGGCGAGCGGCCGGCGGTGTGCTCAGGACGCCGACTGCCCAGCTGGCTTGGCATGTCGCGGCGATGGTCGGTGGTGCGGAATGTGCAGCCGCGACGACGAGTGCCCCGGCGCCGAGACCCGGTGCGTGGAAGGGCAGTGTGGAGCGACCTCGGCGGGACCGGCGCCGTGCACGGTGTCCGGTGCCGTGTACTTGGTCGACGGCAAATGCCGCCGCTGCGACCCGGCGGCCAGCCGCGGCGGAGGTGCCAACGGCTGCGGCGGCGACCCAAAGCGACCGTACTGCGAGACAAGTGCGCTGCCGGGCACCCGGAACGACGGCAGCTACGGCTGCGTCGAGTGTCTGGCGAACCGCCACTGCTTGAAGCCGCTGCACGCGTGCCAAGAAGGGTCCTGCTCCCCGCTGGGGCACGTGCTGCGCATCCGCCACGAGTCGTCGGGGGCGTACATGGACGCGCGGGCCGACGGTTCGCGTCCGGTGCTGCGCCTCGACTCCAAGACGCTGTGGAGCCTGTACGCAGACGACTCCGGCAGGGGGGCTCTGATGGCGCAGGGCAAGGACGGAGTGGTGCTTGCGCTGGACGGGCAGGAGCATTCGTTCCGGGAGGGCTGCAATACAACGCTCACTCCCTGGGAGTGGGACCAGGTCCCGCTTCAAATTCATCGGCCTCTGGTATTCCTGCGAGCCGACGAAGACCGGCCCCTACTTCCGGACGAGTTCCAAGTGGGCCGGCGCTTCCGAGTGCTGCTGGGACGCGACACCGTGCTGCGGCCGGACTTTGCTTCGGATGCCTGTGGTTGCCCGGGATTCGGTACCCGGCTGCAGCGCGAAGGAAGCATCCCAGTCTCGACCGACGTGCTGGTACTGACCGCTTAATGGATTACACGTTTGCCTTGAAACGAGTTTGGCATGCGAATTCTGGTGGCACTTTTGCTTACAATTCTCGCGGCGGCCTCGCTGGCGGTCGCCGTGGTGGTGGTCCAACGCACCGTCTCGGGCAGTGACGGAACCACCTCCGATCAGCTGGATAAGCTGGACCAGATCGAGACGCTTCTTGGCATCGCGCAGTCGAATCTCAACACGGTTCGAGACAAGCTGCAGGCACCCGGAAGCACACCCGCCCCTGCTCCCTCCCCCGCTCCGGTGTTGACGACGCCCCTGACATGGGCCAGCTGGGCCGGTCAGTCGAACGGATCCAGCAAGACCGACGAAGCTACAACATCGTCAGCGCTCGTGTACGAGCCAGAGGGCGGTGACGCCACCACCTTCCGGGTGTACTGCATGCGTCAAACAGTCCTGTCGGCCACCAACACGGCTCCCATGGAGACCAGTGCAGCACGCACCGAATACCATCTGGGGGCGGACCCGTACCAGGTACACGCGCTTCTGCACCCGCGAGCCTCCAAGCCGGTGGCGTGCCCACTACACATCAGCGGCGAGGGTCAAGGCGTGCACCTGCTGATGCACTTCACGAGTGACGCCAAGACCCAGTACACATTCACCGCGTTCTATCCCACGACCAACAACGAGGTCGAGCGCGATAATCCGCCCGCGATTCTGGGTACTACCGCCACCTACAGCTTGCCGAGTGGGTTTGTGGCCACGGATTTTGTGAATTTGACCAACAGCGGATTGGCTTCCACCGACAACCAGATGTATGAGGTGTGGTGCAAGCCAGGAGGTTACCCTTCCGTGGTGAAGCGGGACGCGGCCGACGTGACGCGGGAGTCGGCCTTCTCGGCGTCTGGCTTTGCGCCTCGTGCCTCCGCTGACGTCTCGATCGGTGCCACCAACCTGCACGAGTACGTCTTCGATTCGAACGACTTTGCCGTGCACCCGGACGATGTTCCCCTGCAGCTGTCGGCTAGCTCTCGCGCCACTGCCACCGGCGAAAACCGCGTGTTCGTTCTATACGCTCGCAGCGACGGCGACGACGGAGCAATCCTGACGTTGCACTGGCGCAATGATACCTCTGGTCCCAGCTCCGACGGTGCGTGGGTGACGACCACCTTGAACGTGCTCAAGACATCGATTCAGCTAGACAGCAACATCAGCCGGGTTGGTCAAGCTCACATCGTGGCGTAGCCGCCTCTGAACCCCATCCAGAATCAGGGAGCTGCCACGGCGACCATCTACCAGCAGAACGGACCCATCTTCCAACAACAGAACATCCGCCGCAATGTTCTTGACGAGGTGGCGCTCGCAGACATCTCGAGCGACAACTTTGCACTGAGCTCGTCCAGCGATACCGACTTTGTGATCGGGCCCACGGGCAACCACTGGAACAACCGAGGGCTGGTTGTGTTCATCAAGAGCAGTCTTGTTGGCATCTTCCGGACGCAGTTCGATGTGGGCTCGGGTCCTCCATACAGTTTTAACAGCTCGCAGGGCACGCCGGGCAACGTCGTGGGGCTTCGGGCCGAGGACCCTGCGGAGAACACCACCGACATCC
>Ga0208646_1000238_pt1 | contig 38866 bp, 35 predicted proteins | sample AntAceMetag02UK8_FD_184762 | JGI IMG/M metagenome (GOLD analysis project Ga0208646, IMG submission 184762) | Saline lake microbial communities from Ace Lake, Antarctica - Antarctic Ace Lake Metagenome 02UK8 (SPAdes) (version 2) | ecosystem: Environmental > Aquatic > Non-marine Saline and... | reverse complement strand
CAAAAATAGCGCTAGCATTAATCGAAAGAGTACCACTAAAAAGATCAAAAAGACAAAGAAGATTCAAAGCGGGATTTGATCAGAAATTTCGAGAAAAAGTACTCAATCTTTAAATGCGTTTGCCCTGATTTTGACTAAAAATGGCAGGTCTTATAGCTTTTGCTAATTTTGGGCTTCCGACATGAAACCTAAACACACTACGCTCAAAACCGACTACTATTATGACTTTGATCTGTTGGGTCTCGTGGCTCCAATCAAAGAGTATAAGGTTGGTTGGCTTCTCAATAGCATAGAGGGTCTCGATTTGTCGAAGGAAGAAGATATCAAAATTGAATTGTCCAATGATTTCATCCTTAGAATTTCTAATTTGCAAGAAGAGACAGAGTTTCGCAAAGCATATTTATTGAAAAATAAGCTGGAAACGGGTTATTCATACAACCAATATCTGCTTCCAGAACTCAAACAGTTCGATTATTTACTAAAACTCAAACATAAGATTATTACTGATTGGGCAAGTGATATGCTTTTTGAAATTAAGAAAATCACTGAAATCGAATATGTGGTGAAAATTGACTTAGAAAAAATAAAAAATAAAGAGAATTTACTGTTTTAAACTATGATAAATACAAAATTTAAAAAGACAAAAATTGTAGCAACAATTGGTCCTGCAAGTAGAAATAAAGAAACCTTGCGTGAACTAATTAGGGCTGGTGCAAATGTCTTTAGATTAAATTTCTCGCATGGCACACATCAGGATCACCAAGAGACCATAGAGATGGTTCGTGAGCTAAATGATGAGCTAGGAACACACGTCGCTTTATTACAAGATTTGCAAGGGCCAAAAATCAGAGTTGGTCAAGTAGAAAATGATGGTGTAAAACTTGTTCCAGGTCAAGAGTTGATCATTTCTACACTAGAGGTTTTAGGCACGAGCCAAAGAGTCAGTACCGTTTATGAAGGGATTGTCAATGACGTCAACCCTGGCGATGCTATCCTCGTCGATGATGGTAATATTGAATTGGAGACTATCAGAGTAGAGGGAACGGAAGTTTATACACGTGTGATACACGGAGAATTGTTGAAATCTAGAAAAGGTATTAATCTACCGAGTTCTAATGTATCTGCACCTTCAATGACTGAAAAGGATATCGAAGATCTTGATTTTGCAGTGCAATTCAACTTGGAGTGGGTGGCTTTATCGTTTGTTAGAAAAGCTGATGATATCTGGGATATCAAAAAACGCTTGGAAGCTGCTGGTGTAACAACGAAAGTGATAGCTAAAATCGAAAAGCCTGAGGCATTAAAAAACATTGATGAAATTATCGCTGCGACGGATGCTATCATGGTCGCTAGGGGAGACCTTGGTGTTGAAATTCCTGGAGAAGATGTGCCATTGGCTCAAAAGCGCATTGTTCAAAAATGTAATAAGCTTGGGAAACCCGTAATCATTGCTACTCAAATGATGGAGAGTATGGTTGAAAATCCAAGACCTACAAGAGCGGAAACAAATGACGTAGCTAATGCGGTATTGGATGGTGCCGATGCTTTGATGCTTTCTGCTGAATCAGCTTCTGGTAAATTCCCTGTTCAAGCGGTTTCTTCTATGGCGAAAACGATCATGGCAATTGAGGCAGGTTCTGAGCACACAATTTATAACAAATTCGCAGAGGAAGATGTCGCATCTGCAACAAGACTCAATGACATGTTGGTAAGATCCGCCTGCAGAATGGCAGCAGCAGTGAATGCCAAAGCGATCATTGGAATGACAAAGTCAGGCTACACAGGTTACAAATTAGCGATGCATAGACCACACGCAAATATATATTTGTTTACGAGTGAGAAATATTTACTTCGTCAAATGAACCTGGTTTGGGGTGTGACTGGTTTTTACTATGACGAAACAAACGGAATAGATGACACTTTTGAAGAACTCAGAGACAGGTTGGTAGCAGAAGGTTATCTTGAAAAAGGAGATGTTTTCATCAATACTTCTTCTATGCCTCTTCACTGGGAAGGTCATACTAACATGATGCGTGTTGATCAAGTAGTTTAATATTAAAAACCCACCTTGTGGATTTAAAACCCTGAGAACCGTATTCAAACAGAAAACAGTTATCCACCTTCATACCTCGTGAGCTTGCTCCGAGGTTATTTATTTCATAAAATAAAAATCATCTAAAAATTATGCTAAGGTTTTGTTTTGTCATCCTCATTCTGACTTATTCATTTTTCAGTTATTCGCAAAGTAAAATTTACAAACCGGGTTGGTATGTGACTCAAGAAAATGACACGATAAGAGGGGAGTTTTTATATTTAGATTGGGATGTAAGTCCACAATATCTAACCTTTAAAAAAGATGATGTTGAGCGCACAATACATCCAAGTGATGTAAAGAACGTTGTGATTGGTTTACAAATCTTTCGTTCTTATGTAGGTCCAGTTGTTTACACTTCATTTTCGGCACGTGACCTAAAAGCCGCTGCGAAAATTGAATATGTCACTGATAGTGTTTTTCTAAGTTATCTGGTGACATCAGATATTTCCCTTCTTACCTACAAGGATCGTAATGAAAAACTTCATTTTTTTGTTGAAGATCAAACCAATGAATTGTCAGAATTAACCAAGTACGAATATATTTATTCCAACGATGATATCAATGGTTTACTCATTCAATCTGTAGATCGGTACAAGGGGCAATTGGTAGTTTTGGAAAATAGCTGTCAAAAATTACAATTAATGTTGCGGGATATGGAGTTTTCTGAGAAGGATATGACGAAGGCCTTCAAATACATTTTGGGCTGTAAAGGAACTTATATGCAATACGAAAAAAAGGAGTCCAATACGAAAAAAAACATTTACCTGCTCGGTGGGGCTACTTTTCTCCACTATAGTATCAACTCTGAGTTATTTCCAAGGCTAGATAGACTGGATTATTCTGGTAATATCGCACCTAAGTTTGGTATTGGTTTAGAACTACAATTGCCTAGAACGAACAATAAATTTTCTGTGATATTAGAATTAACAAAACTAAAACATGAGTATCAAGGGTTTGAAAATGTTAATACTCCATCGTTCTCTGAAGAATATACCTTTCATATTAACTCCGATTACATTAAAGTTAATACGCTAGTGAGACGGTCTATCAGTTATTCTAAAAAAAGTAGGTTATTTTTTGATTTTGGATTCGTATTGAATCTTGGAGAAGTTTCCAGTTATGAAAATATTGTTCGATTCGACTTGAGTGGGACACAGACCTATGACAATGATAATTCATTCCTTGAGCCCATTGGTTTTACTCCAACATTTGCAGGAGGTATAGGATATGAGTTTGAGAGATTAGCTGTGATTTCCAGATTTGAATATGGCTTGAATGGTTTTACTTCGAGCTTCTCTGTGGGTTCTAAATCAAGTAGCGTTGATCTATTGCTTGCCTATTCGTTGTTCAGGAAGTAAACAAAGCAATCGCTTAAAAGGGATTTTAAAATTCTATCAACATTGATCGGCGGCTTTAAACCCCCACTGATGAATCTTTATTTTTCTCCAATAAAGATTCATAAAATTAGAATCCAAAGCAAAGTCTAATTCCTTTCGTTTTTTGACTGTAATCTTCAGAATAACTTTCATTTGCTAGAAATGACAATTGCATAAAATATTGATCTAAAAAATAATATTTCAATCCTGCTTCTATTATATAGCCAGGCATTGCAACTGGTGTATCTACGAAGTAAGACCTGTCTTGGGTTTGGCCATTCAATAATGTTTCGCTGTACTTATTGTCCTGAAAGAGGAAAAAATTTGTTTGAACGCTAGCTCCAAGCAGGAAGGTCAAATCTTTTAGTTTATGGTTAAAATAAACGCCATAGTCGAGGGATGCATTTAGGTGACTGAATGATAGCAGCTCATCCCGCGCGACGAGATCAATAACGCCTTCTTCGGTTGCCACCGAAAAGAAATTCGTTAGGGTTCTTTCAAAAGTATTCTTGATGAGTGCGGTATTGATTTTATGAGAAAATGAATTATGCTTTTTGAAAATTCTCTGAATTCCAAAATTTACACCGATGCTATTATTGTCAAGTTCGAAATCTGACGGATTTGTCGGGAAAGCTCTTTTTTTGATCAGGTAAGTCGTTTTTCTAATATCTAGACCGATAGTCAACTCAATGTTTTCGACATTAATAGTCTGATCTGCATTAATTTGATCAATGACATAAGCCAAACCAAACTTCCCTAATTTTAGTCTTGACAGATCGGCATCAGTAAATTCTCCAATTATCTTCCGGTAATTATCCTTTCCTAACTTTCTAATTGTATTTTTCTTATGTTGAATATATAATTGTTTGTCGTATTCAAACAATTTTATTTTCCCATAAGCTGTAATGCGCTCCATGGGAAAATACTGTTCATCAATCAGTATGATTATGAATGTTTTATCGTCAAGTCCGACTTCTAAAATCTCAGAGAGCCGTGATGCTTTTTCTGTAGCGACTTCCGTTGATTTATAGCTCACGAAATCTCTTTGAATATTGATATATACTTGAGGCCTCATACTCGCGTCGCTCTTAAAAACTATATAATCTTGAGATTTTACAGTAATCATTAAGAATAGGCAAAGAGGAATTAGAATAGTCTTTTTGAGTTGGTTTTTCATGATTTTATTGGCAATACAAGGATAACGCTTTCTCGCTCTATAACTACTGCTCCGGCAGGATCTCCTTTTCTTTTTCTAACGAACTTTTTAGGAGTATATAACACGGGGCAAAGAGAGTCATTTTTTCTCTTTGAATGACCGGCAGCAAGCGCTGCGGCGTATTCGATGACGGATTTTGGATAATTTTTTCCGGATAGTTTTTTGATGATAACATGCGAACCTGAAACATCTTTCGCATGTAGAAATAGATCTTCTTTATTGGCAATTTTCAAAGTAAGTTGGTCATTGGATTTGGCATTTTTCCCAATAAGAATATCAAACCCTTCAAAGGTTACTTTTTTATAAGGTAAGGTTTCTGTTGACGCTTTTTTTGTTGCAATATTTTTATCTAGGCTTTTTAACGATTTAAAGTCTTCGGCTTCCTCAATTAGACTTTTTTTGAGATCAAGATTATCTAATTCCACCATACGCGCTAGTATGTTTTCGTTGAGTTTATCTGACTCTTTTTTCTGGTTTTTAGATTTCCGATAATAATTCTCTGCATTTTTTTGAATTGTAAGCGCAGGGTTTAGCTTAATCTCAATTTCATTATTCTCATTATATAAATCCTGAAGGATCGTGGTTTTAGCCCTTTTTGGGATATTGTAAAGGTTCGCCATGAGAATGTTGGCGACTTCCTCGTAGCTTCTTCTACCAATAAGATCTTCCAGTTTTGATTGACTTTTGGATAGATAATTCTGAGTCTTTTTTATATCTCTATCTATTTGGTTAAGTAGCTGGATTTGTAGTTTGCTGACATAATGATAATGTGTAACTGCTCGAAAAAACTGATTATTTGTATCAATGATGTTGGTAGAGTCAAATATTTTTTCGTCCTCTACTTGCCATAAAAGAAGAAAGGGTTTTTCACTTTGATCTTTATAAACTAAAGGGTAGTTAGTTGTTAACACGTTAATTATAGAATTATATAATTTCCATTTTGTATCAATGCTGGCTGACTGATATCCTTCATCGTTTAACGTACCCCTTACTTCTTTACCAAGGGTGGGGTTAAATGTAAGCAAATCGCCTTGGCACGATTCAAATTGATCAAAACTTAAGTCAATATTAACATCAAGACCTGCAACATCAAGGTTTAAGTCGTTGGGAAGGTTGTGGCGGAAGATGTCGAGTATTTTATTTTTTTTTGACGAGATCAGATTACATCTTGATCCATGCATTTTAAAAATCATTCGATAATCATGACTGAAGTCAATGAAAAATGATCTTTCATTTTGAAAAACGCCTACTTGTTTCACCTTTAAACCGATGAGGGCTTGAAATAAGTCTACTGAGTTTTTTTTTGCTCGTGAAAAATCACTCTTTATTTCAAGTAGTCCTATTTGACTTGCGAAGTTTGCCAGTATAAAACATTGCGTATGTTGATTTGCAAATCCCAGAACGATTTCATCTTTATTCTGAGAGAAACAACTGAGAAACTGCAATCCACTTATTTTTTCGTTGATAGCAGGAGCAAGTTGTCTTAAGTAAAAGTAATTATGATACATTCATCAGTTTATAGATGCAATTTTAGACCATCAAAAGCGAGTTGCATATTGTCCGGAAGTTCAGCATCTATGTCTCGATGCTTGCCTAGTTTATGGCTCATATGCGTGAAATAAGCTTTCTCAGGTTGGATTATATTCACTATTTCTACCGCTTCATCTAAGGTGAAATGGCTAATATGCTCTTCTTTTTGTAGCGCATTGAGCACCAATACTTTAGTGCCTTTGATTTTTTCTAACTCGTCTGGTGCGATATAGTTTGCATCGGTGATATAAGTAAAATCCTTTATCCTGAACCCATACACAGGAAGCTTATAATGCATTACCTCAATAGGCGTAATTTCTGTTTCACCAATTAAAAAAGGATTGTTATTGATTTCATTGATTTGTATTTGAGGAACGCCAGGATATTTTTTTTCAGCGAATACATACGAGAATTCGCGCTTAAGTTGTTCGATAACCTGAAGCCTCGCATATACAGGCATATCTTTTTTTTGTTTGAAATTGAAACTTCTTACATCATCAAGACCAGCAGTATGATCTTTATGTTCGTGGGTGAAAAGTACGGCATCTAACTTCTTCACTCTTTCTCGAAGCATTTGTGTCCTGAAATCTGGGCCAGTATCAAAAACTAGGCTCAGACCATCATCCGTTGTGACATGTAGCGCTGTTCTGGTGCGTTGATCTCTGTAATCTATTGATCTGCATATAGCACAGTCGCAGGCGATTACAGGTATGCCCTGCGAGGTGCCAGTGCCTAAGAAGGTTATCGTCAAAATTGAAATTCGGTTTGGGTAATCTCAGCGTATAATTTTTGATTCTTTTCATTCAACCCTTCTGTGCTGATGGTGGTCGATTTAAGGATTTCTATTAAGCTGTTAATTTTGCCATCTAGCGAATAATATTTATTAACAATGGCAATTTTATTCTCATTTAAAACACAGAATCCAGATTGAAAATTTCCTTTTTCATAGCGTAGGATATAATCTGACTCTGCAAATATATCTTCAAGCTTGCCAAGAAAATGGTTGGTATACTTAATCTCCATTTTCAAAATGATTTTTAACCGTCTCTACTAATAGATCATAGTTTAGTGGCTTTGAAATAAAGTTATCTATGCCCACTGCTTTAAAATCTTCACGAGAATAGTTATTAGCATTTCCTGTAATCGCAATAATGGGTATTTGACCGTTATTGTCCTTTGATCTGAGTCTTATTTCTTTGGCACAAGCGATACCATCCATTACAGGCATGTTGATGTCCATTAATACCATGTCGTACGTATCCTTGTCAAGTTTATCTAACACTTGAGCGCCATTTTTGACTGAAGTTGTGACATAATTTTGCTGTGTCAAAATTCTTTTGGTAAGATTCTGAATCACAGAACTGTCTTCGGCTACTATTATTTTTTTGCTCATGTTTTACGAACTTATGAATGTGGCATAACTGTCTTTAAATTCTTTAAGACTTGCTTTTAGCTTAACAATATGTTTCTCAACATCATCAAATTTATTCTCTTTTACTAACTTTTCAATGCGGTTGGCTATAGTAGAAAGTCTTTCTACGCCAAATGTGCCTGCATTACCCTTTAAAGTATGTAATTCACCGCACATTTGTTCAAAATCTTTATTGTTAAAATGTGAAACGGAATTTTTAACTTGTTCAGTAGCTTCTTCATCAAAATCTTTGAGGACAGATTCAATGAGTTCTTTTCCTCCGTATTTGAATAGTTGATTGAGTGTATTCTGATTGATAACAAGGTCTTCACTTTTGTCATCAAAAGCATCAGAGCTCATATCAATTGGATCAAAATCCAGCCATTTTTTAGTTTGATTGATGAGCATTACAGCTTTGATTGGTTTGGATAAATAGTCATCCATCCCCTCACTAAGGAATCTTGCACGGTCTTCTTCCATAGAATATGCCGTCATCGCTATAATCGGTGGAGCGTGAGAAGCGAGAATTCTTCTAATCTCTTTAGTGGTGGTGATTCCATCCATATCGGGCATCTGGATATCCATAAAAATAAGGTTGAACTTAAGCTCCGTTATTTTTATTAATGCTTCTTTGCCACTGGCAGCTTCGGCAACTTCACAACCTGACTTAATCAAAATTGATTTTGCAACACTTCGATTTATATCATTGTCATCAACGATTAAAATACTTGGTGTGATTTCCTTAAATTCCCGAACTAAAGGATGTTCTAGAGATTTGTCTTTTATTGGTTTTTGTGCCTCTGAAGCCTCAAATGTAAACCAAAAAGTACTTCCTAGGCCTGGAGTTGAAACCACACCAATGTCTCCATGCATAGATTTTACCAGCTCTTTAGATATGACTAAGCCAAGTCCAGTACCGGGGAAATTTTTACTACTACTGCTGTCTATCTGACTAAAACTTTTGAAAAGCTTTTCAGAGTCTTTCTTTGAAACGCCAATACCAGAATCCTTAATGGATACTTTGAAATAGCATTTCTTGTCTTCCTTTCGTTGCAGTTTTAAACCAATGTTTATCGTTCCTTTTTTTGGCGAGAACTTGATGGCATTACTTGTGAGGTTAGAGAGCACTTGAATGAGTCTCGTTTCATCCCCTTCAATGAAAGTCGGCGTTTGATCATCTAAGTGATAATACAACGAATTTTGGCTTAAATGCGCCTGCTGTGAATAGAGCTCATACACTTTTTCGAATACTTCGATCAAGCTGAAAGCTTCATTTTTCAAATTCATTTTACCCGCTTCTATTTTTGATAGATCGAGTATATTATTCACAATGTTAAGCAGTGTATCAGAAGATTTTTTAATTGTTTTTACATATTCATATTGCTCGTTATCGAGTGTTGTACTACCTATTAAATCTATCATACCGATGATCCCATTCATAGGTGTTCGAATCTCATGACTCATATTGGCGAGAAATCTTTCCTTAATTTTTAAAGATTTCTCTGCAAGGTTCTTGGCTTCTATCAATTGCCGGTTGGTATTTTTCAATAAAGTGATGTCCCGAACAACACCCTCTATTTCGAGATCATTTTTTTTACGTTTAATGAGTCTGACGTTACTAAGAAATTCGACGCGTGCACCACTAGTTGAAGTATAGGTTCCTTCAAAGTTTTGAACTTGCTTATATCTATATAGCGTCTTTACCAGTTCTCTTGAAGAAATGTCGGATTCAAAAAAATGAGCAATTTTTTGACCTAAGATATCTTTCGATTTTAGATCTACTATACTTTCCACGGAAGGACTAACCATCGTAATGATACCTTTCATATTGCACCGGAAATACACATCTTGAAATGACTCAAAGATATTTCTGAACTTTTCTTCAGACTCTTTAATGGCGGTTTCAGAAGCTTTTTTCTCTGTAATATCGTTAGCTATTACAGAGATTTCATCAATGGTGCCATCCGGCATAAAGATGGGGTTAACAAATATGTCTCTCCAAATTTTCTGACCTTGTAAAGTTTTTTGACTTGTCTGGAAGTTTTCTGTTTTGCCATTAAAGGCATTCTTGTATTTTTTTTCCCAAAAGGCGACTGAAGAACTTTTTAGAATTTGGTTTCTACGATCTTCGAAACACATACCAAATTCAGGCGTTATTCCATAATATGACTCAAAAGCATCGGAATAGTTTTTGTTGAAAGAAGTAAATTCTAGTCGTATGTTTAAAGACCAGATTTGATGGGTGGAGCTTTCAAAAATGGCACCAAGTCTTGCTGCTTGACTTTGAATTTTCTCTTCATTTTTTTCTCTTTCTATAGCCAAACTAACCTGACCGGAAACAAAGTCGAGTAGTTCTAAATCTTTATGATTGTAGGCGCCTTGATCGGCATAGCTATATGCGGACATAACACCTGCTGGTCTTCCGTCTAGGGCGATTAGCACACCGAGCCAAATGGCTGGTGGTTCATCCTCAAGCGTTACTTTTTTTTGACCCGCTATTTTTCCAATGCCATCCTGATAGACTATCAGTGGTTTGCCTCGCTCAAAAGTATAATCGCTTAGAAGTTTGTTAACGTCTCTTGATAATATTCTTTTATTGGACGCTTCTTTTTCATTAGTCCAAAATGGGTAGGAGTAGTTTTTCCCATCTTTCAGCGCCACGCTAAAATTTCTTATTTTGAGAATATCATTGAGTTCAAAATGTATTTTTTCATATAAATCAGGAAGGCTCAGTTGACGTAATGTGATGCTGGCAATTTTATAATACAACGCTTGTGCTCGTTCAGCTCTAAACCGCTCAGTGATATCAAAAAAGATACATCGATATTCAGTGGCTTCATCACCATCGAATACACAGGTAAGGTTGCCTGTTACGTAAATATTTTTGTCGTATTTTGTCAGTAATACTGTTTCAAATTTTTCAATTTCGCTTCCGGCAGAAAGCTTGACAAGAGTCTCCAACGCATTTCTCTGATGATCCGGGTGAATAACATCTACAAATTTCAAACTCTGAATTTCATCAGACCGATATCCGAGTTTGTTTCTCCAGGATTCGTTTACGAATTTGAAAACGCCATTGGGTTGGAAAATTTGGATTAAATCATTCGATGAATTGAAAAGCTCACGAATATGCTTATTGTCACGTTTTACATCGTTTTGAGCTTTTTCTAATCTAGCTTTAAGCGCGTGGTTTTCTTCTTCGAGTTTAAAAATTTCATCTTTGGCCGTTTGCATTATGTTAAAATTAGCAAGTTATGATGAGTAGCCAATCATCAATACTTATTTCTATTGTTGGTCCTACTGCAGTTGGCAAAACATCCTTTGCTATTGATTTGGCTAAAACCTTAAATACAGAAATTTTAAGTGTTGATAGTCGGCAATTTTATAAGGAGATGTCTATTGGAACGGCGAAACCTAATGAAGAGGAGTTAAAGCAAGTCAAGCATCATTTTGTAGATTCTCATAGCATACATGACCGGTATTCTGTTGGCAGTTTTGAAGTGGAGAGTAAGCAATTGCTCAAAAAATTATTTAAAAAACATCCCACAATGCTCGCCGTGGGTGGAGCCGGCCTATTTTTTAAAAGTTTATGGTATGGTTTAGATGAAATGCCAACAATAAACCCAGAGATTCGAGAAGAGTTAAACGCTCAGTACGCTACAAAGGGGTTAACGCCTCTTTTGGAGGAATTGAAAATAGGTGACCCAGCGTACTACGAGGTGGTAGATAGACAGAATCATCAAAGAATCATTCGAGCTTTAGAAGTGATGAGGTCTAGCGATAAAACTTTTACTGCATTTAGAAAGTCTAATCCCGTTCAACCGCCTTTTTACAAAAATATCAAAATTGGGTTAAACTTGGACAGAGAGATTCTTTTTAAAAGAATTGATCAAAGGATGGACGAAATGATATCCATGGGATTATTTGATGAAGCCGAACGACTCTTGCCTTTCAGAGCGCACAATGCCTTACAAACAGTAGGGTACAAGGAGATCTTTCATTACTTTGATGGCGACTATGACTACACTGAAGCGGTAAGATTACTCAAAAGGAACAGTCGGCGCTATGCGAAGCGACAGCTGACTTGGTTCAAAAAAGATTCGGACATTCATTGGATTGCACCAAATCAAATGTCCGAAGCATTAGCAATCATCAATAAAGAATTAGATACTCATCACATGGACCAATCGCATTAGTTCTTGATTGATAGGTTTAGATTTTGATATTGCTAGTTTGATACTTGTGTAAATAATTTTATCATTTACTACGCCCACCATTACATTTTTCTCTCCGTTAATCAGACCTTCCACTGCAGCCATTCCAAGTCTTGAAGCTAATATTCTGTCTTTTGAAGTCGGCGCTCCACCACGTTGCACATGGCCTAAGTTTGTTACTCGCATGTCTAACTCAGGTAAATGCTCTGCGACTTTGGCTGCAATTTCATGCGCATTACCTTGATCTCCACCTTCAGCTACAATCACAATATGCGAAGTTTTATGTCGACTTCTCCCATCAGTCAAAGTTTCGATCACATCTTTGATAGTTACCGAAGTTTCTGGAACCATGACCATTTCTGCTCCTCCACCAATGCCGCAATGAATAGCAATGTATCCACTATTTCGACCCATAACTTCAACAAAGAATACGCGATCATGAGAATTTGCAGTATCACGAATTTTATCTATCGCATCAAGTGCCGTATTCACAGCAGTATCAAAACCGATAGTATAATCTGATCCGTAAAGATCATTATCTATGGTACCAGGAGCACCTACAGTAGGTATTCCAAATTCTTCGTAAAACAAATTTGCTCCCGTTAAAGTGCCGTCACCGCCGATAGCGACTAATCCATCAATACCTCTTTTACTTAAATGATCATACGCTTTCTGACGGCCTTCTTTTGTTCTAAACTCATTGGATCGAGCAGATTTTAAAATTGTCCCGCCTCTCTGTAAAATATTACTAACCGAATAAGACTTCATTTTATAGATATCTCCTTCGATCATACCATTGTAGCCGTATTTGATGCCATAAACATCTATTCCTAGATAAAGCGCTGTTCTTACTACAGCCCTCACGCAGGCATTCATACCAGGCGAGTCACCACCTGAAGTAAATACTCCAATACTTTTCATTTTGTTCGTTTTTTAGAGAAATCGCCTTTCTAAGTTATTCGAATTCTGTGGGGGCAAAATTTGACTTGCACGATCGATTTCATATTAATCATCAAATATTAAAAGGGGGATGTTGTTTATTTGTTCAAAAATTTCTCAATATTAGTGAAAATTGAACTTGAATGAAATCTAAGACGATGTTGTTTTAGATTATTTTATGCGCATGACCGGCAAGAAAATATTAATTATTACATATTATTGGCCACCAAGCGGTGGTGTAGGCGTGCAACGTTGGGTGCATTTTGCCTTGAATTTAAAAAAGCTAGGTTGGGAACCTATCGTTTACACGCCTGCTAATCCTCAATTCGAAGTTCAGGATAAGAAACTACTTGCTAGAGTTGAAGAAATAGAAACGGTGAAAACACCAATCTGGGAACCTTTCGATTTATTTCACAGGCTTACAGGAAACAGAAATAAAGGAAAAGTAAAGCAAGGCTTGGTTCTCGAAAAATCTAATAAGTCTTTTAAGGACAGTTTAATTGTTTGGATTCGAGGGAATATATTAATACCAGATCCACGAAAGTTTTGGCGAAAACCATCTGTAAAATTTTTAAATAAGTATATCGGCGAACATAAGATTGATACCATTGTGACGACTGGTCCGCCGCACAGTATGCATTTAATCGGTCTTGATTTGAAAAAGAATCATCATCATCATATCAAATGGATAGCAGACTTTAGAGATCCATGGTCGAATTGGGATGTGCTTCCCAAAATTATGACCGGTAAATATGCACATCGAAAACATATACAATGGGAAATGCAAGTGCTTAAGGGTGCAGATTTGGCTATTACGGTTAGCCCATCACTAGCAGAACAATTGAGCAAAAATTCTGGAGAAAAAGTTGAAATTATTTATAATGGTGTAGACACATCGCAAGCCGTAGACAAGGTCATTAGACAAGGTTCACAGACATTCAATATTGGTTATTTTGGATTACTCAATGAGTTAAGAGATCCGAATTCACTTTGGCAAGCAGTCAAAGACGTTCAAAGAGTTGATCGAGCTTTTAATGATGCATTAAGGTTGGTGCTAGGGGGAATTATAAGTGAATCGATTATTGACAAGCTATTGTCTGAAGCTTTTTTTAAAGATAAAGTCGAGGAAAAAGGCTATTTAGCACATGAAGAAGTTTTTGCTGCCTATCAAAATTGCGATGTGTTGATTTTGCTATTGAATAAAACAGATAATGCAAAATGGATACTTCCACAGAAATTCTTTGAGTATTTGACAGCAAGTAAACCAATCCTTGCAATTGGTCCTGAGGGAACTGATTTACAAAATATTATGTCAGGATTATCTATTGGAGAATATTTTAATGATCAAGAGACAGAAGCTATTTCAAAGTTCGTTTTTTCTATTTTTGCAGGAAATTATACATTTGATATTGATTCCGCCGAGCGTCTTTTAACGGAGTTTTCTAGGGCGAATCAATCTGAAAAGCTGGTGAAATTGATAAGTGACTTATGACTAAAATAAAGTTCGCAATAATAGGTTGTGGAAGAATAGGGCAGAGGCATGCTGGCCATATCAATGAGCAAGCAGAACTTGTAGCAGTATGTGATACCATTGAAGACAAAGCGAAAGTACTTGGGTTCGATTTTAAAGTACCCTACTTCAATAACCTTGTAGACTTGTTAGCGTCCAATCTGGAGGTAGATGTTATAAGCATCTGCACACCAAATGGGCTCCATGCTGCGCAGACAATAGCTTCCTTAAAAGCCGGTTACCACGTGCTTTGTGAAAAGCCAATGGCGATCAATGTTCATGATTGTGGTGAGATGATCAATACTGCCGAAAAAATGAATAAGAGATTGTTCATCGTAAAGCAGAACCGATTTAATCCTGCTATTGTGGAAGTAAAGAAAATTATTGAAGAAGGAACTTTAGGTGAAATTCAAAGTGTTCAACTGTCTTGCTTCTGGAATAGAAATGAAAATTACTATGAAAATTCTGACTGGAAAGGGTCTAAAGAATTGGATGGAGGAACACTTTACACGCAGTTTAGTCATTTTATAGATCTGCTTTATTGGATGATTGGAGATGTGGAGGAAGTCCATGCCATTGTTTCAAATTTTCAACATCAAAGTATTATTGATTTTGAGGATGCAGGCGTAGTGACACTCAAGTTTTACAGTGGTGCTATCGGTACGGTCAATTATACTGTGAATAGCTACAGTCAAAATATGGAAGGGTCTTTGACGATTTTTGGATCTAAGGGCACAGTAAAAGTTGGCGGGCAATACTTAAATAAACTTGAATATCAGAATATTCAAGATTATGTCATTGGTGAATTGCCTCTAGGAAATCCAGCAAATGAATATGGCGAATATCAAGGAAGTATGTCCAATCATGATAAAGTGTATGCGAATGTAATCTCAGTACTTCAGAACAATGGAGAGATTGCTGCGAATGGTTTTGAAGGCTTAAAAACCGTGGAAATTATTGATAAAATCTATAAAGCAGCTTCTAAAAATGCTTGAACCAAAACTTAAATCAGTAGCTATTAACGATGTTACTTTCGGTAAGAATGTAACCGTTATCGAGCCAGTCAATCTATATGGATGCGAGATTGGAGATGATTGTTTTATTGGCCCCTTCGTCGAGATTCAAAAATCAGTGACCATTGGTCAAAGAACAAAAGTGCAATCCCATAGCTTTATTTGTGAGTTGGTAACTATAGGAAATGATTGTTTTGTGGGGCATGGCGTAATGTTTATTAATGATCTTTTTCAAAATGGGGGCCCAGCCGGTGGAGACCAAACGCAATGGAAATCCACAAATATCGGGAATAATGTTGCTATAGGAAGTAATGCGACTATTTTACCCATCAAGATTATGGATAATGTAGTCATTGGCGCAGGTAGTGTAGTCACAAAAGATATTAATGAACCGGGTGTCTATGCTGGCAACCCTGCGAGAAAAATCGGGAAAATATGATTCCATTTGTTGACCTGAAAGCACAATATCTATCAATCAAAGAGGAAATCGATGAGGCTATTGCTCATGTGATTGAAAATACGAGTTTCATTGGAGGTAGTATTGTTAAGGAGTTTGAAAAAGATTTTGCTGCCTTCTTGGGAGTGGACCATTGTGTGGCTTGCGCTAATGGAACCGATTCTATGGAAATCATTCTCAAAGCCATGAATATTGGTGAAGGAGACGAGGTGATAGTCCCCGCGAATAGTTGGATCTCAACGGCTGAGGTAGTAAGCAATGTGGGTGCAGAACCCATCTTTGTTGATATCATAGAAAGTCAATATACGCTTGATTACGAGCTCTTAGAGGACGCCATTACGGATCAGACTAAAGCGATTATCCCTGTTCATTTATATGGACTTCCGGCGAGTATGGCTCAAATCATGGTATTGGCGAATAAGTTTAATCTGCTCGTGATTGAGGACTGTGCCCAAAGCCACGGAGCAAAGATCAACGGGCAAATAGTTGGTACGTTTGGCCATGCTGCTTCATTTTCTTTTTATCCAGGTAAAAACCTCGGCGCTTATGGAGATGCAGGAGCCATAGTGACTTCCAATGAAGCATTGGCTCAAAGATGTAGGATGATTGGAAATCATGGTCAAGTAAAGAAACATGATCATAGAATTATAGGAAGAAACAGTAGAATGGATACGCTTCAGGCTGCTGTTTTAAAAGCAAAACTCCCTCATTTGAATGACTGGCTGGATGCTAGAAGACAAGTCGCCCAGTGGTATGATCAATATCTGAAAGAGGATATTATTAAGCCTAAAACCCCTGAAGGAGTCTCACATGTTTTTCATTTATATGTAATCCGAACTAAAAATAGACTCGAATTGCAAAGAACCTTAGATGATCATCAGATTGGTCATTCCATTCATTACCCAACACCATTGCCGCTTTTAAAAGCCTATGTTTATCAAGGTTTGGATGAGTCTGATATTCCTATCTCATATAAAACAAGTAAGGAAATCATTTCGCTTCCAATCTTTCCTGAAATGACCGAAGAACAAGTCAAAGAAGTAGCCGCAGTTGTAAATGAATTTGGATGAGCAGAATAGTACATATAGGCTATCCTAAAACAGCGACAACTTTTTTACAGAAGGAAGTTTTCCCGCATTTTCAAGATATAAATTATGTTGACTTTCGCACCTGCGAAAAGCTATTTAACCACCTTATTTATCTAGATGACCTTGACTATGATCATACAATTGTTCAAGAAGGGTTAAATGAAGTATTGAAACAAAGCGATAGCCTTTTTTCGTTTGAGGCGCTTGTAGGCGCTCCATTTATCTACAAAGGCTTAGGGCGCTCACGGATAGCTCAAAGACTTAAATCATTGGGTTTTGATAAGGTAATTATTACTGTCCGAGATCAAGTTGTTATGTATGATTCTCTTTACCGTCAATATGTGATTCAAGGCGGAGTAGTTAGATTTAAAGATTTTTTGGACATGGATGAAAAATGGAACCTTTATCGAAGATCATTTAACCCAGATTATCTTTTTTATGACAGATTAATCGCGCTATATCAGGAGGTATTTGGTATTGCAAATGTCTTGGTATTGAAGCACGAAAGTCTCCAGGACAATAAGTCTCAGTACTTGTCGAAAATTGAATCTTTTGTAGATAAAAGAATAGCGGATAAAAAAAGTAATAGAAAAGTGAATTCATCTTTAAGCAACCTTGCCATCAGTATTTTGAGGGTAGTGAATCATTTTATTTTCACCAGTCAAAAGCCAAATAATTTAATCAGCAATCACCTCTCAACAAGAAATGTATCTAGAGTTTTTATTGCGATACTAGACCCTTATTTGTTCCGATTTTTCTCCTCTAGGAAAAGCTTTGTTGATCCAAAGATGAGCGAATATATTAAGGAATATTATGCTAATAGTAATACCAATACTGACAAGCTTCTAAATTAGCTCCATAAAAGATGAATAAGTGGAAAGGTAATTTTGAATCGGATAGTCTAAACTATCAAGGCATATGAAAATATGTCTTTTTACACGGGCTTTTCCTTACGGGTCTGAAGAGTCTTTTTTAGAATACGAAATAGCCATTCTATCTAAATTGAAAAATCTGGAAATCACAATTATTCCAAGAGAAGTATTTGAGGCGACAAGGCCAATACCTCAAAATGTGACTGTCGATAATTCCTACGCGGCAATCGTGATGGAACGTTCGGAGAAAAAAATATACCCATTACTATCTAGTATATTTGAAATAGCTCGGGCAGTAATTTCCCATCGTAATTTCTCCATATCGGCAATTAGAGATGTGGCTTCTTTTGTCCATTATGGTGTTAATGTCAAAAAATGGGCAGCTAATTTTTTGACTGGAAAAGAAATTTTATACACGTATTGGTGTGATGTAGAAGCATTTGGCTTGGCCTCATTAAAAGAAGAAAAAGGATTTGATCATGTGCTAATATCGCGTATGCACGGATTTGATATTTATGAAGAGAATCGGCCTCATGAATTTATTCCCTTTCGTCAGGAAGTTTTGAAATCGATAGATAAAGTTTTTTGTATCTCGCAGTTTGGTGTTGACTACTTCAAAGAGAAATATGATTTTAATAGCGCTTTATGCGCTCGTTTAGGCGTTTGGGAACCTGAGGAAATTGCTTTGAAATCAGAAGATGGAATTATTCGAATAGCTTCCTGCTCTTCTTTGGCTCAGGTAAAGAGAGTCCATCTAATTATTTCCTCTATAATTTTTATGGCTCAAAAAAATCAAGGGAAAGAATACGAATGGGTTCATATTGGAGGGAGTCCCGACGAGATTAAAAAGATGCTTTCAGAAGATATTCCCGACAATCTCAAAATCGAGTTAAAAGGGCAGCTTAGAAATGAAGAAGTCCATACCTACTACAGACTAAATTTTGTAGATGCATTTGTCAATTTAAGTAAGTCAGAAGGTATACCCGTAAGTATGATGGAAGCCATGTCTTATGGTATTCCGGTGGTAGGAACTTTGGTAGGTGGCGTTCCTGAAATTGTTAATGGTTCTAATGGTGTTTTAGTAGGAAAAAATCCTGCGAATGAAGAGGTTTGTGAGGCTTTTGAAGCCGTATTTTCTGATCCAAATAAAAGAAAAGAAGCCATAGCTACTTTTGAAAAAAAGTTTGATGCGGAAAAGAATTTCCATCAATTTGCCAAGGAACTAATGAAGCTAAATGAGTGAATCAATGAATACAGTATATTCCATTTTCGATAAGCGTATTCTTATTCGCTCCTCTGATCAATTTATTTCAGATATACTAAAGGAGGAGCTTTCTTTATACCCTATACTGGAAAATTCACCGCACGATATTATAGTTGACTATTTGGAGGAGGTAGATATGACTGGTTTACTAAGTTCAAATCCTTCTATTCATCAGCTAACGAATGATGGTTTTATTTATCATATGGGTGCTGTGATTGTCAAGTACTATTTTGAAGAGAGTGAAGTAACTAAAATTTCCTTTGGTTTAAAAAAGGCAAGTGCTACGATGCGCATACTACGGAAGTGCATGAGCATGCAGTTCACTTCACACAAAGAAGCTATAGGACAGTGGATTCATGAGCATGTGCTCGTTCCATATGCCTTTACAAATGATCATTTGTCTTTGGTGCATGCTTCGGCAGTAAGGTCCAATACTGGAAAAACATTTTTGTTTGGAGGAACGGGAGGAGTAGGGAAAACCTCTTTGGAAATCACCTTATGTAAGGACCATAATGCAGCCTTTATTTCCGATGATATTTGTGTGATTAATGATAAGGGACAAGTCTCGCCCAATCTTGCTTATCCTAAGGTATATGCTTATAATATTCAAGGAGATCAAAAGACCAAAGACCTCATTTTCAAGAACAGGTCGCTTCCTGATAAACTTCATTATTTCCTTCATTCATTACGTGGAAAACAATTTACTAGGAGGCGGATATCCCCCAAAGACTTTTACGGTGATGTTGTTAATAGTAAGATTAAGTTAGATGCTTTTTTAATCCTCTTTAGATGTGAAACGGATAAGATATCCTTTGAACAAATAACTGCTGAGAAAGCATCCAAGTTAAATAGACAGGTTATTTCTAGAGAATACAATGTGTTTTTTGATCATCTAGTATGGAATAGTTATAACAATCTCGCTTTGGGTCAACCAGAAAAGCTTAACTACGATCAGTTAATTGATAAAAATGAGACTGTTTTTGCCAAAGCCCTCAATGCTTCAGCGAAATGCTGGCTGGTTAAAATCCCAATGAGAATTGATCACAGGCGATATCAAAAAGAAATGGTCGAAAGTCTTCGAGAGCTAGGTTTTTTTGAGTGAATTATTTTAGGATAGGATTAATTAATATAAATTAGGTATAGTGTTTCGCTTCTAGTTAGATTAAGTTTTCACACATAATCATTTTATTAAGTTCGTGATCATGAAAAATTCATTTAGTCCTTTTCTATTCAGTCTTATTTGCATAATACTGTTTGGTCTTAGCTCATGTAACGAACATTCTTTCCGCAAGAGTCTCTTATTCAAAATCAAAATATGATTATTGCGGTTTGACGAAGGAATTTGGATCTAATGGAACCTCTGATGCTTCTAGTATCAGATAAAACTTTGCCAATTCCTTCACCTTCGATAAACTCTTCAAACTCAACTATTTCTTTTAATCAATTCCAATTAGGAATTATTCACGGTTAAATTCTGATTCATTATTTTACTTGAATGGATCAGAAAAAATCATCAAATCCTTCATTGGAACGTAAATTGGGACCCATTATGCTTTGGGGCTTAGGCGTAGGTTATGTAATCTCTGGTATGTACTTCGGCTGGAATTTGGGCTTGGCAGAAGGAGGTACGCTCGGTATGGCAGTTGCCACAGGTTTTGTGATAATTATGTATCTAGCTTTTACGTTTAGCTATACAGAGATGGCCTGTGCGATTCCCAAAGCTGGTGGAGCCTTTGATTATGCGCATCAGGCACTTGGTAAGAATTGGGGTTTTTTCGCTGGCATGGCACAGAATATAGAATTCATATTCGCACCTCCAGCCATTGCCTTCGCTATAGGGGCTTATTTGAACCTGTTTTTACCTTCGATACCTATTTTGGTAATCGCCATTGCTGCTTATATCATTTTCACTTTGATTAATATTATTGGCGTGCAAACAGCCGCTACTTTTGAATTGGCTGTCACTATTTTGGCTGTCATTGGCCTCATACTGTTCTTTTTTAGTACCGCTCCGAGTTTTGAATATGCTAAAGTCACGCAAGACCACTTACCAAATGGATGGAAGGGTGCCTTCGCTGCTTTGCCATTTGCGATATGGTTTTTTCTAGCTATTGAAGGAGTTGCCAATGTCGCGGAGGAAACGATCAATCCTCAACGAAATATATTGATAGGATTTGGGTCAGCAATAGGGACTTTGGTTGTGCTGTGTCTTTTTACTTTTGCTTTTTCTGTAGGGGTAGATGGATGGCAAGCCATTGTTTATGATGCAGACGGTAACCTTTCGGACTCCCCATTGCCTTTGGCTTTAGAAAAGGTCCTCGGAGCAGATTCAATAAACTTCAAATTGGTAAGTTTCATTGGTCTTTTTGGTTTAATTGCTTCTTTTCATGGAATCATATTGGCTGCAGGTCGGTCCACCTATGAGTTTGGTAAAGTTCGATTTGCGCCACAACTTTTAGGTAAAGTCAATTCAAAATACAAAACACCTGTCAATGCGTTAATCTTCAATACTTGTGTGGGAATAGTGGCCTTATTTACTGGAAAAACCGGAGAGATTATAACTATAGCATGTTTTGGCGCTTTGTCCTTATATATTGTTTCTATGGTTTCGGTTATTGTTTTACGTAAAACCCAGCCGGATTTACATCGTCCCTTCAAAGTCCCCTTCTACCCTGTGGCCCCAATTGTTGCATTAGTTATAGCTGTCATCGCGATGATTGCGATCGTTATCAATAATCTTGGCCTAGCCGCTATTTATTTGCTGATTTTGCTTGTATCTTTTCTTTGGTTTAGAATTACTTACAAGGCAGATGAAAATTGAAGGAATGCTTACGCTTGAAACACTTGTTTCATTAGTAGAGAAAAAAGAAATTGAAACGGTCGTTGTTGGTTTTACTGACCATTATGGAAGGCTAATGGGCAAGCGGTTTGAGGCTGATTTCTTCCTCGAATCTGCGATCAAAGAAGGAACACACGCTTGTGATTACCTACTCACCACAGATATGGAAATGGAGCCTGTACCTGGCTATCATTTTGCTAACTGGGAACTTGGGTACGGGGATTTTCATCTCGTGCCAGATATAGCTACGTTAAGAAGAGCAGATTGGCTTGATAAAACGGCTATTATTCTCTGTGCAATCAAAGATGAAAAAGAGCACACTGCAGTAGCCCAAGCGCCTAGATCTATTTTGACAAGACAAGTAGAGAATCTGACAACTGCGGGATTTGAAGCTTTTGCGGCTTCTGAGTTAGAATACTATTTGTTTGAAGACGGATACCGTGAAGCAGCTGAGGCTAATTTTCAATCCTTGAAACCTGCAGGGTGGTATTTGGAAGACTATCATATCATGCAAGGATCGCGTACAGAAGACTTTACCGCAGCAGCGAGAAGGCATCTTAAACATTCTGGTGTTCCGGTAGAGACATCAAAAGGGGAATGGGGACTAGGTCAGCATGAATTGAATGTGAGATATGCTGAAATTGGCGTCATGGCTGATCGTCATGTGGTGTTTAAGCAATGCTTAAAAGAATTGGCCGATCAAATGGGTTTATCATTAACCTTTATGGCCAAATATGACGAAAAAGGAGCAGGTTCTAGCTGCCATATCCATATCAGCCTTTGGCAGGATGGCAAAAACGCATTTGTCGGAGATAAGGATTTTGGTACGGTAAAAGGATCTGATATTTTTGGATGGTTTCTTGGAGGGTGGATTAAATACGTATCTGATGTCATGGTGTTTTACGCGCCCACCATCAATTCATATAAGCGATATGTTGACGGTAGTTGGGCGCCCACAAGAATTGCTTGGAGCAGGGATAACAGAACCGCAGGTTTTCGAGTTGTGGGAGCAGGGAATAGTTTGAGAATAGAATGTAGAATCCCTGGTGCAGATTGTAATCCTTACTTGGCATTTGCGGCATCAATCGCCTCAGGGTTAAAAGGGATAGAAGAAAAAATCGCCCCTCCCGATTGTTTTGTTGGAGATATCTATGAGGCGAGTCATTTACCCCATGTGCCTCGCACGTTGAAAGACGCAGTGGCCAAATTCGAGCAAAGTGATTTTGTGAGTGAAGTTTTCGGAGATGCTGTAAAAGAACATTATACTCATTTTTATAAAAAAGAGATTAAAGCCCATGAAGCTGCTGTTTCTGATTGGGAACGAAAAAGATATTTTGAAAGGATTTAAAATGGATAACCCAAAAGTGATTTGAAAATTTATAAAAGCAATTTTTAAATAAAATCTTACATGAGACTAAAAAACAAAGTCGCGTTAATTACCGGTGGAGCAAGTGGTATCGGAAAAGCATCCGCTATCTTATTTGCGAAAGAAGGAGCCAAAATAATCATCGCAGATGTAAATGATGAAGAAGGCCATAAGCTCAAAAAAGAAATCTTGAGTAGTGGCGGTGAGGTCATTTATGTCCATGCAGATGTTTCCAAAGCCGCAGATTGTGAGGCGATGGTTGAGTCTGCTGAAGCAGAATTTGGCAGGCTTGATATCTTATTCAATAATGCAGGAATCATGGATAGTCAAGATGATAATTCCCAAGAAACCTCCGAGGATACTTGGGATTTGACAATGAATATCAATGCCAAAGGTGTCTTTCTAGGTTGTAAGTACGGAATACCTGCTTTGAAACGTGCAGGAGGTGGAAGTGTAATCAATACGGCATCTTTTGTTTCTCTATTAGGAGCTGCAACTCCGCAGATTGCCTACACAGCAAGTAAAGGAGCCGTTTTGTCTATGACTAGAGAATTAGCAGTGATTCATGCTAGAGAAAATATTCGTGTTAATGCCCTATGCCCAGGCCCATTAAAAACCGAATTGTTGATGAAGTTTTTGGATACGGAAGCTAAAAAACAAAAAAGACTGGTGCACATTCCCATGGGCAGATTCGGGGAGGCAGATGAGATGGCGAAAGCGGCTTTATTTCTTGCTTCTGATGATTCAAGTTATGTCACAGGTACAGACTTTTTGGTGGATGGTGGTATCACTGCAGCTTATGTAACCCCAGAGTAATTATGTCAGATATTTTTCAAATAATAAGTCCAGTTGATGGTTCAGTCTATGCAGAAAGAACCTATGTCTCGGATAGGGAAATTAATGATAAAATCAGTTTAGCTGATAAAGCCTACAAGGATTGGAAAAAGACAACTTTAACCGAGCGCATAGTTAAAGTCCGAAAGGTGATCGATTACTTTAAGACCAATGCAGACGCTATGGCGCTTGAAATAACCCATCAAATGGGTCGACCGATTCAGTATACACCATTTGAAATTACGGGAGGTTTTGTTGAGCGAGCAGAAATGATGATTTCGCTCGCAGAAGAGTCATTAAGAGATATTATAATTCCCGATAAAACAGGTTTTACGCGTTTTATTAGAAGGGAACCACTGGGGAAAGTTTTCGTTCTTGCTCCATGGAATTACCCATACCTGACTTCAGTTAATGCGATTGTACCAGCCATTCTTGCTGGAAATGTTGTGGTACTAAAACATGCCGATCAGACAGCTATTTGTGCTGAACGATACCAAGCTGCATTTGATGAGGCTGGGTTTCCTGAGGGGGTATTCCAATCTATTCACATGGATCATGACCAGGTTGCTGATGTGGTTGAAGGAAAAATGATTGATTATGTAGCTTTCACTGGTTCCGTGAGAGGAGGCCAGGCAGTGCAGGGAGCGGCTTCAAATTCTTTCATGTCTTTAGGTTTGGAATTGGGAGGTAAAGACCCAGCGTATGTCTGTGAAGATGCGCTTGTGAGTAGTGCCATCGAGAGTCTTGTAGATGGAGCTTTTTTCAACTCAGGGCAATCTTGTTGTGGTGTAGAGCGGATTTATGTAGCAAGTGCAGTATACGATGAATTTGTTGCGGGTTTCGTGGCATTAACAAAAAAATATATTATCGGCAATCCGTTGGATTCGGTCACCATGCTTGGGCCTCTCGTGCGAGCTAGAAATGCTAAAACCGTATTAAGGCATATTGAAGAGGCCAAATCAAAAGGTGCTTTAGCGCTAATTGGTGAAAAAGATTTTGATGCTCAAGAATTACCCTATCTAAATCCCCAAGTACTTGTCAATGTTGATCATTCTATGATGGTGATGAGAGAGGAGACTTTTGGTCCATGTATTGGTATTGTCAGAGTCAATAATGACCAAGAGGCTATAAGACTAATGAATAATAGTAATTATGGATTAACGGCCTCCATTTGGACGAAAGACCAAGAAAAAGCACTTAGCATCGGGGATCAAATAGAAACAGGTACATTTTTCATGAATAGATGTGATTACCTTGATCCAGAACTGGCTTGGACAGGAGTAAAAAATTCCGGTAGAGGAGTCACGCTATCGGGTTTGGGTTATGATCACCTGACTCGACCCAAATCGTTCCATTTAAAATCAGAATAAATAAATGAAAATTGCTCTTTTAGTATGCGATCATGTGGCAGACGAATATGTCGATGATTATGGTACTTATTTTGAAATGTTCAGTAGGCTATTGCCAAATGTTGAGATTGAACCATATTTCATCATTGACTACTTTTTTCCAGAAGTAGATGACTATGATGCATTTATATGCACAGGTTCTAAGTTTTCTGTTTATGATTCAGAACCTTGGCTTCCTCACTTATTAGCGCTGATTAGGGAGATTAATGTAAAGGAGAAAAAATTTATTGGTGTTTGCTTCGGACATCAGGCGCTAGCGCTGGCGTTGGGAGGAACAGTAGAAAAGACTGACATAGGATATTTAATTGGTATACATGAGTTTCTTATCAGAGAAAAGCAAACATGGATGACTAATGAGAAAGTATACAAAATACTCATGTTATGTCAAGATCAAGTAAAGTTACTTCCAAAGAGGGGCGTGGTTTTAGCAAGCTCTGAAGAATGTCCAGTGGCCATGTTTACTGTTGGAAATAACATGATGGGGATTCAAGGACATCCAGAATTTTCTAAAGAATATAACAGATCTGTATTTGAAAAAAGATTGAAAAATGTAGCATCCGAAAAAGTACAGATGGCAATCTCTAGCTTACAAAATGATGCTGATTCAGCGCTAATCGCATCCTGGATGCATAGTTTCCTTTTGAATAATTGTTAAAGTTAAAATTGGCATTTCGGCATCATTGTCTGTGTTGAGTTCATTACTGATTTTCTAATATCAGTTCTTTTTAGCAAATTGAGGACCCAACCTCAAAACACAAATGATAGATAAATCCCCAACTTCAAGTTTGCAGCGATTGGCCTATATATTGGTATCAACGGTGGCATTAGTAACGATACTGGTTTATAGCCAAGATTATATAATTCCGTTCATACTCGCTTTGATTTTGTGGTTTATCATCCATGAAATGAGGGAGGTACTTCAAAAGAGTACTTTTATAAGAGAAAGATTCCCCATGTGGGTTCAAAGTATGATTTCGTTTATAGTCATTAATCTTATCATATTGTTGATGGTGGAGTTACTTTATGTGACTTTGGGTGATTTATTGAATAATATCGATAAGTATCAAAAGAATTTTGAGGTTGCCATGATTCAGTTAAATGATCTTATTGGTATTGATATTCTTTCTGAAATGATTGATTATGTTGATAATGTTCAATTTAGTGACTTAGCAAGTCCTATTCTCGAATGGTTGACTTCCATCCTAGGTGATTCTTTTTTGATTTTATTTTATGTGCTCTTTCTTCTCATTGAGGAAAGTGTTTTTGATCAAAAACTGGCAGCTGTTTACAACTCTAAAAAGCAACTTTCGGATATGGCCAAGTTATTTCATAAAATGGATAAGAATATAGGACGTTATTTGCTGTTAAAGACATGTGTAAGTCTTCTTACTGGACTCTTTAGTTATTTTGTGATGCTTTTTCTTGGTTTGGAAGGAGCAATATTTTGGGCAATGTTAATCTTTGTATTGAATTACATCCCAACTGTGGGATCATTAATCGCTACTTTCTTTCCGGCTTTCTTTGCCATTCTCCAATTTGGAGAATTTGGTCCATTCCTGCTGATTTTGGGTTTAATTGGAACCGTACAAATATTAGTAGGAAACGTAATCGAACCCAAACTTATGGGGAACAGTCTGAATATGAGTTCCCTTGTTGTTATCCTTTCGTTAACTATTTGGGGCGCTATTTGGGGCGTGATGGGGATGATATTAAGTGTACCAATCACCGTAATGATGATTGTGATATTTGAAGAAATACCGAGTTTGAGGTTCATTGCAGTTTTTCTATCTGAAAAAGGTGACCTGAACTTTATACTTGAAAGCAAGCAGGAAACATCAATGTGATTAATGGATAATTGATTTCAAAATTTCCCATTAATACCCAGTTTGTGGTATAAAATCTCGTTTTTTGAATAATTACCTTTAAGGTGCCAATATATATACTATGCACTTGAAGGTTTTACTCATACTGATCCACCTAAGTATTCCCCAATTGGGATATGAATTGTCAAAAAGTACAGTCTCTGAGTTCAGAGAACTGACAGCTACCATTCCAAAGTACCAAGAGTATGTGCAAGCAATTCCCTCGCTAAAAATGTTATTGGTTGAGTTAAATGGCCGAAATAGTAGTTTTTCTGTCAATATTACCAATGAAAATTGGTCTAGATTGGCGGACTTGGTGGTTGCGCTACAAAAGAAATCCCATCTCAAAATAGCGCAAGTTTGTAATAGTAATATGAGTAATGCCGATATTAGTCAAACGAGTTCAGATCGTAAATTTTGGCATGAACTCTACACAGTCCACTCCAAATTATCGAGATAGTTTAATATTTAATTTAGGTAGGCTGTAACATTTGCGGAGGTGGGGCGTCTCCTATTCGAAATGTCTCAATCACTTTTTGATCAACACATACTTCCAGTATCAGATAAAATGTATCGATACGCTTTGTCAATCCTTAAGGATGCTGATTTGGCGAGTGATGTTGTTCAAGAATGTTTATCCAAAATTTGGACTAAGAGAAGTACGCTGAATAAGATTAATAATCATGAAGCTTGGGTAATGCGCATAGTCAGAAATCAATGTTATGATTGGGTCAAGCTTAACAGGTTTACGGTTTTGACAGATGAGGATAAAGTCATTTCAGAGAGCGCGCTGGCTGATGATAATACTTTACTAAATGACAGAATGAGTTGGCTTAAAATTGTACTAGAAAGTCTTCCCGAGAAACAAAAAGAAGTTTTTCACCTTCGTGAAATAGAAGATTTGACTTATCAAGATATTTCAGAAATATTGTCTATTTCTATTAATGAAGTCAAGGTGAACTTACATCGGGCAAGGATAAAAGTAAGGGAGACAATTCAAAAAATTGATGCTTATGGAATCGCGAATTAAGGAGGTACTGGATAAATATTGGGCTGGAGAAACTTCTCTTGCTGAAGAGCTAGAAATAAAGGAATATTTCAAATCAAACCCTGAAATTTCTGGTATAGGGAGCTATTTCCATCAATTGAAAAATGCAAAATTGGTCAATTCAAGCGTTGATTATTCTTATTCCACTACTAAAAAAAGATGGTTTTCAGTGGCGGCCGTATTAGTGGGACTTCTAACAGCAAGCATTGTAATCGTAGAAGCCAATAGAAGTGAACAATACTTAGTCGAAGATCCGCAGAAAGCTTTCGAAATCACTAAAAAGGCTTTAATGATGGTGTCGAATGGGTTAAATGAAAGTACACATTATACAGCGGAGATAAAGCGTCTCAATAAGGCGGAAGAGAAAATTAGAGAATAATTATTATTAAAATTTTAATTAAAGAAAATATGAAAAAATTACTAATCATAATGGTGGCGGTCATGGGCATGAATGTAGCCATGGCTCAAGGGAGCATAGTTGAAAAATATTTCAAGGAGTTGTCAGGTAATGACGACTATACGAAAGTTTCAGTGAGTAGTAAGATGTTCTCACTTTTTACGGAACTTGAGTCTGGCAGTGAGGCTGAAAAAGAATTTTTAAGCGCAGTAAGTAAGCTTAAAGGGTTAAAGATTATTGCATCTGACAGTACGCCAACATCGAGGAAAATGTATGATAAGGCTTTGAAAGATGTCAAAGCTGCTGGATACGAAGAGCTTATGTCAGTAATGGATGCTGAAGAAGATATGCAGTTCTCGATAAAGGAAAAAGGAGGCAAAATTGAGGAGTTGATTATGGTTGTTGGTGGTAGAGAAAAGTTCGTGCTGATGAGCTTATACGGCGAAATTGATTTAAAAAACATCTCTAAAATAGCAAGAGCAATGAAGGTAGGTGGATTGGAAAATCTAGAATTACTCGATGAAAAGTAGTCATTTTAGAATCATAGTTGGTGTCATAGTTCTGGGTTTTATTTCCATTAATTCCGCTAGAGCACAAGAGTCTATTCTGAAGAAATTTGCCAAGTCCAAGACTGAGAAGCAGTATACCTTTTACGCAAGTACCTTGAGAATGCTCGATATTTCTAAGGACAAGAATCTACATGAGTTTGTTAATGATGTGGAAAAGGTGAATATCTTTTTGTTCGACTCTATTACGATTATTGACCAGTCTTATTCGGAATTGTCTGACATGTATTCATCGGAAGGTTTCGATGAATACATGTCAATGCAAGGAGGCAAATTCGCCTACATAGCTGGCAAGGAGAAAGGTAAGGAAATGGAAGTAGTTGGTGTATTTGGTCAAAAAGATTTTGCAATGGGGGTATATCTGGTTGGGAGTATCCCGCTTCAAAAAATCCCAAAGCTGATCGAAATGATCAAAAAAATGGAATTAATAGACTTATTAGATCTTGATTTTTGAACAGTGGAAGAAATTTTAAAAATAGCTAATTTATGTAAGCGGTTTGGTAAATTAATCGCCGTAGATCATTTGGATTTGACAATTAAAAAGGGTCAAGTTTATGGTCTTCTAGGACCTAATGGTAGTGGTAAAACGACCACCTTAGGGATGATTCTTAATGTTGTTGCTCAGGATTCAGGTAGTTTTCAATGGTTTGGGAAAGTGCCGAACGCACAATTAAGGACACAAATTGGCTCGATCCTCGAGACTCCATGTTTCTACCCATATCTAAGTGCGGTAGATAATCTGAAAATAGCTGCTCATATCAAAAATGTGAGCGTTAAAACCATCGAGCCCACGCTTGAAAGAGTGGGTTTGTTGAGTCGCAAAGATGATAAGTTTAAAGCCTTTAGTCTTGGTATGAAGCAACGATTGTCCATTGCGGCTGCACTATTAGCCGACCCTCCAGTTTTAATCTTAGATGAGCCTACTAATGGATTGGACCCACAGGGAATTGCGGAAATAAGACATCTGATCCAAAATATTGCCAATCAGGAAAAAACCATCATTTTGGCGAGTCATCTTTTGGATGAAGTTCAAAAGATTTGTACTGATTTTTGTGTGCTCCGCAACGGAAAAAAATTATATGATGGTTCAGTAGCAACGATTTTAAAAGACACAGATCAATATGAGCTTTCGTCCTCAGATAATGAACAGTTGAAACAGACTTTGTCATTAAATAATGAAATCCAGTCGGTGGATGTGGAAGGGGATTATTTACTCGTCACAACCTGTGGAGAGCTTAAAGCCGAAGGTTTAAATACATTTTGCCATCAAAATGGAGTCGTTTTAACAAGACTTGTCAATAGGAAAAATTCATTAGAACAAGAGTTTCTTAAAATTTTGGAATACAATGATTAGGGCGTTAAAGTTAGAATGGTTAAAAGTGAAGAGCTACAAGGTGTTCTGGGCTTTGGTTGTGATGTACCTTTTTTCTGTGGTGCTGGTTTCTTTTGGAGGAAATTTTCTGCTACAATACCTTAAAGCTGAAGGTGCCGAGCTTAATGGGATTGATCCGACGATTCTACCATTATACGATTTTCCAGATGTATGGCAAAACTTAACCTGGGTAGTTTCGTTCACTAAAATTTTGCTGGCTTATATCGTGATCATTTCCATTAATAATGACTTGACGTATAATATTCTACGTCAAAATATTATTGATGGATTAAGTAAAAAAGAATATCTGTTGAGTAAGTTGATATTGATTGGAGCCTTAGCGTTGCTCAGTACTGTGGTGTTGTTTATTGCTGGCTTTATTAATGGCGCTGTATACTCTCATGTTTTTGAGACCAATTATATATTCGATGAACTTGAATTTTTAGGAGCTTATGCACTTGATATATTTGTTTTTTGTTCACTAGCTTTCCTTCTTTCATTATTGATAAAAAAAGCTGGTTTTGTTATTGTAAGCCTGACTATTTACAGCCTAATGTTTGAACCAGTACTGGGTTTAGTACTGGAAAATGCTCCTTACTTTAAAGACACATTTTGGCAGCAAGTGCCACAATTTTTACCTGTTAATGCATTGAATAATTTAATTGCGGCACCTTTTCCTAAGTACATTTTTAAGGAAGTGATGACGGATATTCCAATAAAGGCGTTGACCATTGTGCTTTTTTGGGAAGCATTTTTTATAGGCTCAATAGTTTATATTCTAAATAGACGCGACTTAAAGTAAGAAAATAGGTTTACACATTTTTCGCTTTTAGTAAAGCGAAAAACGTTTGATCGCGGGTTTTCCATCAAACACCCAAAGTTTTTCACCCAAGCGTTCTATTTGGCTTGGCTCTTTTACAGTATCAACATAATAGAACCTCACTGTTGTTTTGTTTTTTGTAATGGTCATTAAGGTATAACCATGGTCAGTAAGATTGTTATATCGGATGTGGTTATTCATATTGGCATATAAACTTTCCGCCATTTTTGCAGAATCGAGCGTAGAATATTCATCAAAATTAGCAGAGTTAATACTAGGTGTACCAAACTCAGTGGCAATAGGAACACGGGATACTTCTTTCGTTATGACCTCCAACGCCCATGATGAATGAGTATCTCCAGTTACGAAAACAATATTTTTCAGCTTCTCGTCTTTAATAAACTGCGCAAAACGATTTTTATCCGCTGGATACCCATCCCAAGAGTCCATATTTCTAGCGCGATTCGGAAAGACCATTCCTTGCTTTAAATCAGAAAAGATCACTTGATTCCCAATGATTTTCCACGTTGCAGATGATTCCTTTAGGTTCTCAAAAAGCCATGACCTTTGCTCATCGCTGATCATTTTCCTTGACGTATCTTGATAGGTTGGATCCTTAGTGTTAGGTACTGGTTTTGTTCGGCCATCTAACCTTTCATCTAGCATGTAGAGGTCTGCTAAAGCCCCATACTTGAACTTTCTGTAATGCTTTTGATTCTCTCTTATGGGCATCCACTCATAATAGGCTTGAGTAGCGAAATTTTTTCGAGTATTAAAAAGACCTTCATCTGATTGATGATTTTGCGCTCCGTCTTTGTACACATCATTGGCCACTTCATGGTCGTCCCATATGGTAATAAAAGGGTGACTAGCGTGAACGGCTTGTAAATCAGCATCTAATCGATATTGTGCATACCTACTGCGATAATCTTGGAGAGAAATTAACTCCTTAGCCGGAAAATGTTTTCTTTTCAAGGTGGTATCACCATAAGTTCCTGGGGCATATTCGTAGATATAATCGCCAAGATGAATCACAGCATCTAAAATCGGCCGCTGAGCTATTCGACCGTAAGCATTGAAGTATCCCCATTCGTAATTGCTACAGCTGACTATTGCAAACTCTAAGGAATCTGCAGTATTTGATATTGTTTTTGTGCGCCCCGTAGGGGAATAATTGTCTTTATAATTAAATCGGTAAAAGTAGACAGTACCTTCTTTAAGCCCATCGACATCAACTTTGACTGTAAAATCTCTAGCGGATGATGTTGCGATATTCCCGGAGTTCGTTAGGTCCCTAAACTTATCATCTTCTGCCATTTCCCACAATAGTTCCATTTGATTGAGATTTGCGGAAGTATCCGTTACCCTCGTCCAAAGAATGATATTATTTTCCAACGGATCGCCTGAAGCAACCCCATGTTGAAAAAAGGTAGAACTTGGAGATTCATTACTTACGCATGATCCCAGGGAGACCATGATCAATAAAAGTGTGATGTACTTCATGCTTAATTGGGTATAGGAATTTATCAAGTTACTTTAGCCTACAATGACCTTCACTTTTTCGGTTAAAGGCTTACCGACACAAAGAAGAACATATCCCTCATCTATTTCGTCTTGTGAGATTCCTTCAGCGTCATCTAGACTTATTTTACCTTCGACACACTTTCCTCTACATGCCGTGCAAAGCCCACTTTGGCAGGAATATGGCATGTCGAGATCTTTTTCAAGGCCTGCATCAAGGATGGATTCATTAGCGGAGACTTCAATGGTATGTTCTTCACCATCCAGCTCAATAGTCACCATACTAGAGGTGAATTTTTGAGGCTTATCTTCCTTGGCTGGTTCTGATGTTTTTTTTCCTGCTTCGAAGCTTTCTTTTTTGATGAGCTCTGAAGCTATATTTAATTTGTCTAAACCATTTGAAACAACATTCATCATGGGTTCGGGTCCGCAGATATAATGCTCGGCTTTTGCGCCAAACCCTATTTCTTCGAATATATCTCCGATCATTTCTGGTGTCGGGATTCCATGGTGATGAGTGAGGCCATTTGGATCATTGTCCAAAATGTGAATTAATTGGAATCTTGAACCATATTCTTCTTTAAGGGCGTTAAGTTCGTTTTTGAAGACAATATAATCTTCTTCTCTGTTTCCATATACAAGTGCGACTTTACTAAATAGTTCTTTATTCAGTACCGAACGAAGCATCCCATAAAGAGGAGTGATGCCACTTCCACCACCCCAGAAAATAGCTTTTCTAACAGTGTCCGAAGAATACTTGATCGTGAAAATCCCCATTGGATCCATTATTTCCACTTTCTGACCAGCTTTGAAATGGTCATTAATATGGTTTGACATTTTTCCATCTGGCACTCTCTTGATCGTCACTGCGGGAAATTTGTCTAAATAGGGGGTAGTGCATAAAGAATATGCTCGACGTAGTTTTTCTCCATGAACAGTATCAATGATGGTGATAAATTGACCGGGTTCGTATTCGAACTTACCATTTGGCTTATCAAAGACCAAGTTCACTGCGTCTTTTGCAATATGTACTACTTCCTTAATGGTCAGTGTACTGTATCTGTTATCATCTTGAACCTTTTTCTTTTTTTTGAATAACCCGAATGCCATAGTCTTTTTTGTTTGTCCCTAAAGGATATATTGTAATCAGCGCGCAAAGGTAATTTTATACTCACATACCACCAAGTAACCTTATTAACGTATTTTTGCTGCCTTAAACACTAGATCATGAAACTTACTGACCTAACAGCCATTTCGCCTATAGATGGGAGATACCGATCAAAGGTGTCAGACTTAGCTGCATACTTCTCAGAATACGCATTAATAAGATATAGAGTCAAGGTGGAAATTCTTTACTTTATACAATTATGTGAGCTTCCTTTGCCCCAGTTAACTGCTTTTGATAGAAACAAGTTTGATGATTTGAGAAAAATATTTGAAAACTTCTCGGAACAAGATGCAATCGAAATTAAAGAGATTGAGAAGACGACTAATCACGATGTAAAGGCTGTTGAATATTTCATAAAAGATCAATTTGAGAAATTAGGAATCTCCGAGTTTCAAGAATTCATACATTTTGGTCTAACGTCTCAGGACATTAATAACACCTCTATTCCTTTAAGCTTAAAAGATGCTTTAGAGGAAATTTACATTCCTAAATTAATGATTCTTATCAATATCTTGAATAAGTTATCGGATGATTGGAAAGATATACCCATGCTAGCAAAAACGCATGGACAACCAGCCAGTCCAACTCGATTAGGGAAAGAGATAAAAGTTTTTGCTAAAAGGATAGAAGTACAATTGACACAATTACAATCCATTAATTTGCCAGCCAAGTTTGGGGGTGCAACCGGAAATTTTAACGCACATTACATTGCTTATCCTCATATGGATTGGCATTTGTTTGGAAATAATTTTGTCAGCGAAGTTCTTCATTTAGATCGAAGCTTTCCAACCACGCAAATTGAACATTACGATAACTTGGCGGCCGTTTTTGATTGTCTAAAAAGGATTAATACCATTTTAATAGATTTTAGTAGAGATATCTGGCAGTATATATCTATGAATTATTTTGGTCAGAGAATCATGAAAAATGAAATAGGATCCTCCGCAATGCCTCACAAGGTAAACCCGATAGATTTTGAAAATGCAGAAGGAAATCTTGGTTTAGCTAACGCATTATTCGAGCATTTTAGTGCTAAACTTCCAATAAGTAGACTTCAGCGAGATCTTACTGATAGTACAGTATTAAGAAATGTAGGTGTTCCCATTAGTCATAGTTACCTGTCTCTATCTTCTTTGGAAAAAGGGATCAGTAAACTTTTGGTGAATGAGGAGGTGATAAGTGCTGACCTTGAGAATAATTGGGCGGTTGTTGCCGAAGCGATACAAAATATATTGAGAAGGGAAGGCTATCCAAAGCCATATGAGGCACTCAAGACGCTTACGAGAACAGGAGGTAAGATTGATGAAATAGCAATCAAATCATTTGTTCAAAATCTAGATATCAGTGATGTTATTAAAGCGGAGTTAATGGAGATTACACCATTTACCTACGTGGGGAAATAGGATACTTCCAACATTTAAAGCATAAAAAAACCCGCAATTGCGGGTTTTTTTATGCTTTTGAACTTGTCTGTTTAATCCTTGATGATCTTTTTAACGATCTTCTGATTGGCAGTTTCAATATGAATAAAGTAGATGCCTGTTGTGAGTGATCTCATGTCGATATCTGTATTTGCTTTATCAATAGCGACTTGATAAACAAGCTGTCCGCTAGTATTGCTAATCTGGATTATGCCTTTTTCATTTTGGAAGTTATCAAGAGATATCGATAACCTGTCGAGTACAGGATTTGGATAAACCTTGATTTGATTATTGATGTCATTAGCTGATAAAATAGCTTCTATTGCATCTAAACCATCACAATCCTCATCTATTCCATTTAATGGAATATCAGTAGCACCTGGAAATATATTAGCATTGCTATCATCACAATCATCCACATTGGTAAAGCCGTCATTGTCAGCATCTACCTCTGTGAACTGAATAGCCAAATCATCAATGGCCCATCCAAAACCAGCTGCGCCAAAATCACTAAACAATCTAAATCTAATGAGGATAGTATCACCAATATTAAAAGTTTCAGACATATCAATGGCTCTATCTTCGAACATGCCTTCAGAAAAAGAATTTCTGGTTGCATCCCACTTATCGCTCGCATCAGAATCATATCCATCTAAAAGTGGAAGCCAAGTTGCTCCATCTTTCGAACCTTCAACAATGACGTAATCGTAATAATCTGTAGAGCCATATTTGGAGCCAGGCTCACCAAGTTCAACAGAAACAATTTCTCTAAACTTAATAGTCGGGTTATCATTAGAAATAACGATTGGCACATTGAGTACAGAGATTAGATTCAACTCAGATAAACCGAATGCATCAGCTACAGGATAAGGACTTTCAGTTACAAGAACATTACTCAATAGGCTTGAAGCCTTCCTTATTTCCCATCTTTCAAACGTGTAGTCTGGGATATCCAAGGCACTAAACTCCGTTTGATATTTTGCAGTAACGGCTCTGAGTTCATTAAGCGTAATGCTGCTATTTGATGATAGATATTCAACTCCGTCCTTATAACCAATAGCTCTCACGTCTAATTTCCCGGTAGTGGCAGACAAGAAGGAGACATTTTGAGTGCCTATTTCAGGGTTTATTAAAGAAGCTTGGCGATCATTATTGAGTGTGAAAATAACAGAATCGAGGGGTGTTTTTACCTCGGCACTTATTAATAATTCTAGATCCTTTAATGAACGACCAACCGCATTGATTGAAGGGGCAAGCGTAACTGCGGGTGCCGTAAACGTACTTAAGTCGTCTATATCTGCTGTCCATATACCACGGCCATGTGTAGCAATTATAACTTTACCATCTTTAACAATAAAATCCCAAATCGTAACAGCTGGAAAATCTTCAATTCTAGCCCAAGACTCCCCTCCGTTTGTCGTTTCGAACAGACCGATTTCAGTACCTGCCCAAACCAAATTTTCATTAAAAGGCATTTCTAAAACAGCGAATGTTGCCACATTAGGAAAGTCATTAAGAGATTCTCCTGTTTCATAACCTGAAATATCCGTCCAGTTCTGTCCGTAATCCAAAGTTTTTAGAATTTTTGGTGAATTGGCAATAGAGAAGGCGACATAAGCGGTTGCTTCATTAACATAACTGGAATAAATACCAGTTGAAAGCCCTAAATCGGCGTAATTGTTTGTTGTTTTAAAACTCAATCCACCATCTTTTGAAACATAAATTGAAGCAGCGTCGCTCATTCTTCCACCACCCCAAACTATTTGAGGGTTAGCTTTACTTACTTCTACATCCACTCCAGACCAAAACCCCCATTTTGCCAAATCTAATTCACCTTTATTCCACTTTTTACCCCAGTCATCAGATCTAAATACCCCTTGATCAGTGACGGTATACAATCTATCAGGATCTTGAAAAGCGGCTGATAGTCTAGAAACGAATGGAGCCGCTCCCGTAAGACCATTTGTCGCATTGTAGAAAGCCGTAGCACCTCTGTCTTCTGTGGCGCGGAATCCATTATTCTGAGATCCACCAATAAATTTATTTGGATCTGTATAATGCGTCGCAACTTCAAAACCATCACCACCAATAACGAAAATGTAGTTAGAGGTAGCATTAGTTAAACTATCATCTTTAGAAAACCATGTTCCGTTATCTTGTGTACCTCCGCCATATTCTTCAACACCTGGAAATTTATCAGCACCATAGAATTGAGTAGTGTTATATCTCTGCCCAACAGATGTCCATGATCTATTCGTTAGACCAGGTTGCGCGTCTGGATCAGAAAGGTACATGCCTCCATCATTACCAAGTATTAGTTGGAATTCTCCATTAGCTTCATCCGAAATGACTGCCTTTAGGAAATGTTGATCTGGGTGTACAGATGAGTTAGGTCCTCCGAACTGACCATATACATCAGCTACAACGCTTGTTGTAGAACCTAACATGTCCTCTGTATTTAAAGCTGCATTTAAATCCACATGAAATAAGCCTACACCTCCGAAATATACTTCGGTATGGTCAAATGGATTTACTTCAATGGTATTGTCATACCACCCTTGTCCTCCTAAGAAATCAATATAAGCACCTCCGTTTAGAGACACGTCTACAAGTTTCCATTCATCTCCTCCATTTGTTGTAAGGTATAGTTCTGAAGGCTTTGAGGCTCCTAGGGTAGAAGCCCAAACTATATTTGGGTTCGAATAGGAAACGGCTAATTCAAGCCTTCCTGAAACATTTAATCCAGTGCTCGCGTCATTCCATGTAACACCACCATCAGTCGACTTCAGAATTCCTTCTCCGTTTAGAGAAGCATATTGGGTGTTAAAGTCAGTCGGTGCAGCAATGATTTGCTGGAATGGTCTTGACTCTTCCATAATTTTTGACCAACTAGAACCACCGTCAGAGGATCGCATGATATATCCATTATTAATACCTCCAGAGCCAAATGTTTTGAAACCAGCCGTTGTTGCTATAACGATGTTTTCATCGTCAGGATCAACAATAATCCTACTTCTACTTTACGAAGTTAAGTTTCTTGCTCTTTTTTGTAGTTTCTATCGATATCTTGTTGTCTTTTTAGATGCCTTGTGTTCATCTGATCTAATCTTGTTTCCACATCTTGTGGGGTACCAAAAAGGCTGACAATAACTAAGATTCTTGCATCTCTGACACTCATTAATGGTGCCTCTTGTTCTCCTTCTATTTTTTGCTTTAACAGAAACAACCCAGCCATCAAGACCAGTGCGTGATGATGAT